>Ga0222713_10002024_pt1 | contig 21924 bp, 23 predicted proteins | sample C33_649DmetaG_FD_165061 | JGI IMG/M metagenome (GOLD analysis project Ga0222713, IMG submission 165061) | Estuarine water microbial communities from San Francisco Bay, California, United States - C33_649D | ecosystem: Environmental > Aquatic > Marine > Unclassified | place: USA: California...
TTAGACAAGCATTAAAAGGTCAAGATTTGGGGGATGCTGCCGAGAAATTAAAACAAGAATTTGAAAGACTAGAACAAATTGGAATTGATAAGTTGGTTCCAAGTGAAGGTCTGGTCTTTATATACAACGGAAAACCATATAAATTTACAGGTGCATTTGCTCCAATTAATCAAATATTGGGAACATTTAAATTTGGAACACCTGCTGCACAACAACAAGCACCAGAAGAACCTTCTGGTCGTGCAGCTGCATCGGATGTTGGTGATAGAAACTTTATTAAACAGTTCTATGGTGAAAAGATTAGAAATCCAATGACAGGAAAAGAAATCACATTACAATCTGCACTAACATACGATAAATCACATCCAGCATATAAAGCTGCAATACAGTTCTTAAAAGGAAAAGTTTAAAAGGAATAGGTTATTTATGAAACAAAAAGATTTTAAAAGGGTTACTGAAAAAATTCGTGGTCAAATGAACAAGTATGCTGACAAGGTTGTAGTAAGTCAGTATGTCAGCGAAAAAGAACCAGAACGAACAGAAGGTGAAGAATGGGTTGACCGTGAAGGAAAACATTGGACATTGAAAAATGGTATTAAACAATCCATAAGTCCTTTACAAGATGCTAAAACCCCTTGGTGGTGTCCAGAATGTGAAAAGGCAATGGACAGCAGAGATGTAAAAGCTTGGAGAGTTCATTTAAAATGTTTTGATTGTGTAGCTAAACACGAAACAAAGTTAAAATTAGAAGGTAAGTGGGTTGACGATAGAGATAAAAGACACATTGCAAGTCAAATTGATTATCTAAAAGATAGAATTATAGAATTACAAGGATATCATGATAGTCTTTCAACACCAGAAATATATCATTTTGATGACCAAACTGGCGTTATATTAATGATTGACAAATATCAAATTCCTCTTGACCAAGTAAAAGAAGATTTAACAAAAGAAATTGAAAATATGACTAATCTTCTAGCGGAAAGAGAAAACGAATATAAAGAAAGATTTGGAGAAAGAAATGGATAACATTTTAGTTCATTTAAGAAAAAATTTAATTTCAATACCATTGGTGTTGGGTGGTATCGTTGTTAGTTCTTACTTAACAGGGGTATCAAAGCAAGATGAAATAGACATCTATATTTCAGAATACAAACAATTTCAAAAAGAAGCTGAAAGTGCAAGTGCTTTGGCCGACAGTTTAATGTTAGAAGTTGAAGAAAGTGAACAAAAGGCTGAAGAAGCACAACAGAGAGCAAATGAATTAGCTGAAGATGTTGTTGAATTGAAAGCTGAAACAGATAATCTAAAAAATAGAAGAGATGAATTGCGTGCTCAACTAGAAGCAGGTGATAGTTTATCAGCTGAAGCTGCTTTACAAATGATACCAATTCAAGATAGTATCATTGAACAACAAGATAGTATAATTGAGACACAAGGTTTACAAATAACAGAATTAAACAGTGTAATTTTAAGAAAAGATTTTAGTATTGGGGTATTAACAACAGCAGTAGACAGTTTACAAGTTATTGTTAATAATATTCCACCTCCACCACCAAATCCAAACAAAGTATTTGGATTTATTCCAAAACCATCTAGAACACAAACCTTTATTGTTGGAATAATAGTTGGTGGGGTTGCTACTTGGAAGTTAACAGGATAAGGTTATGGCTGAAAATTTAAAAGATATAATCAAAAAAGAGTACATGAAATGTGCTCTTGATTGTGAATACTTTTTAAGAAAATATTCTTATATCCAAGTTCCAAATAAGGGTCGTCAGCTTTTTAGTTTATATGACTATCAAGTTGACACCCTTAATGCTTTTCGTGACCACCGATATAACATTGTCTTAAAGGGTCGTCAGATTGGTATTTCCACACTAATCGCTGGTTATTCACTCTGGAGAATGCTATTCAAGAAAGATGAACAGATATTGGTCATCGCTATTAAACAAGAAGTAGCCAAAAACTTGGTAACTAAAGTAAAGTTTATGCACAGTCTTCTCCCAGTTTGGTTGAGGGGCAATCTTGTTGAGGATAACAAACTAACATTAAGGTTTGGTAATGGTTCACAGATAAAAGCAACCGCAACAAGAGAGAGTGCAGGTCGTTCTGAGGCATTATCATTGCTCATTTTTGACGAGGCTGCTTTTATTGAAGGTGCTGATGAAATTTGGACATCTGCTCAAGCAACATTATCTACAACAGGCGGTCAAGCAGTATTGATTTCAACCGCAAATGGTATGGGTAATTTTTTCCATAAAACTTGGATTGACTCTGAAGCTGGTGAAAATGACTTCAATAGAACATTATTAGATTGGAGAGTACATCCAGACCGTGATGAACAGTGGGCTGAGGAACAAACTAGACAGATGGGTGAGATGAGATTTGCACAAGAACATGGTGCATCATTTATATTTTCTGGAAATACAGTTGTCTCACCAGATATTATTGAATTTTATAAACAAACCTATGTTCAAGAACCACAACAAATTCGTGGATTTGATAATAACTTGTGGATTTGGGAACAACCAAACTATAACAAGTCATATATTGTAGCTGCCGACGTTGCTCGTGGAGATGGTGCCGACTATTCAACCTTTCATGTTATTGATGTAGAAGCTTCGGAACAGGTAGCAGAGTATAAAGGTAAGGTAACTCCAAAGGATTTTGGTAATCTTTTGGTTGCTATTGCTACCGAATACAATGATGCAATTATTATTCCCGATAATAGTAATATTGGGTGGACAACAATTCAACAAATTATTGATAGAAATTACCAAAATTTGTTTTATATGAGTAAAGATTTACAATATGTTGATACCATGAACCAAGTTACAGGCAGATATTACTCCGAAGAAAAGAAAATGGTGCCTGGTTTTACTATTTCTCAAAAAACAAGACCATTATTGATTGCAAAACTTGAATCTTATATGAGAGAACAATCAATAACAATTAGGTCTACACGAACAATGACAGAATTAGAAACATTCATATGGAAAAATGGTCGTGCTGAATCGTTAGATGGATATAATGATGATTTAACATTAGCTTTAGCTATTGGATTGTGGGTCAGAGATACCGCATTGAGATTAAGACAAGAAGGTATAGAATTAAATCGTCAAATGTTGAACAGTATTTCGGGTCACCAAACCAAAGCAGTTTTCACACCAAAAGATGCTAGAAAACATTCTTGGGAAATGGAGATTGATGGAAATACAAACGAAGATTTAACATGGTTACTTGGATAGGTGAATACTTATATTAAACAAGAGTTATTTTCACTTAAATTAAATGGTAATTAACATGGATAGGAAAACTTTAATCTCTATAATTCAAGAAGAAATTCAGGATGTTATGAGAGAACGAGAGATGTCCGATGCAGAATCTGCTAAAAAAGAAAGAATCGTAAAAGATTTGAAAAAGAAAGCTGCTTATCTCAAGAAAAAGTATGGTGACCGTTGGAAGTCTGTCATGTACGCTATTGCTACAAAAACAGCTATGGACGAAACTCTAGATCCTGTTGGTAAAGAAGATGATGATGTTGATAATGATGGAGATATAGATTCTTCTGATCGTTATTTAAAGAATCGTAGAAAGATGATTTCACGGGCTATGAAAAACGAAGAAGAAATGACAGATATTGAAGTTAAAAAGCGTGACAAAATTGCTGACCGTTTAATGAAACAAAAAGCAGACTTCAAAGACCGTTATGGAGATGATTGGGAAAGTGTACTATATGCCACCGCAACAAAAATTGCAATGAGTGGTGAGGAAGGAGAATAAATTATGCCTATTAGATTAGCAGGATTGGTAGACCTAAAACCATTTAAAGATATAAGTGAAGATTATCCAGGCAGTGGTGAGTTACCAAAAGAAACATTACACACAGGTGAATCAAAATCTGGTTTGGATTGGGAAGCAGATAAAGACAATCCAGAAGTTCAAGAAGAAGTTGTTGAACAACAAGAAGAACTTGTTGAAATGTACGAGGGAGATGTTGACACCAGACCCTTAAAGTCTTATATTATGTCTATACATAAAATGGCTGCAGAACTTTACAATGTTCTGGAAGACACCGATGACCCAGAAGAGTGGGTTATGGAAAAAGCTAAGCAATGCAATCACTTACTTAATACAGTACATGGTCATGTTTCCTACGCTAAGAACAAGGTAGAGGAACTTGATACAGAAGTTCGTGATAGAATGGAAGAAAAGGGTTGGTAATTACCGAACAATTGGATTAAAACATGGCAGATACATCTGTATTTTCAAGGTTAAGAAGATTATTTTCAACACAAGCTGTTGTTAGAAATATTGGTGGAAAGAAATTAAAAGTTTCGGATACTTCTAAGACACAAGCACACGGTTCAAGAAATCTTATAGACCGATATAATAGAGTTTACAACGCGGGCCAATACGGTTATTCCGCTCAAAGTAATTACGATATGTATTCTAGCTTTCAACAGGCTAGATTACAGTTATTTCGTGATTATGATTTGATGGATAATGACCCTATTGTTGCTTCAGTTCTAGACATTTATGCAGATGAGTCTACTGTAAAGAATGAATATGGTGAAATTTTATCTATAAAATCAGATAATGACCAAATTCAAGACATTCTTTATAATCTATTTTATGACATTTTAAACTTAGAATTCAATCTCTGGCCTTGGACACGCAATATGTGCAAGTATGGAGATTTTTATTTATATCTAATGATTAGTCCAGAGTATGGAGTTACCAATGTAATCCCACTTTCTGTTTACGAAACCAGCAGAATTGAGGGTGACCAAGAAAGTGGTCAACCATTTACGGTTAGATTTAAAACAGACAATGAATATTCTTTCTTAAACAAGAAAGATTTTGACAATTATGAGATAGCTCATTTTAGATTGTTGTCGGATTCCAACTTCTTACCTTATGGTAAGTCCATGGTTGAGAATGGTCGTCGTATCCACAAACAGCTTAAGTTGATGGAAGATGCAATGTTGATTCACAGAATCACCAGAGCACCAGATAAGCGTGTATTTAAGGTAGATGTTGGTAACATTCCTCCCAATGAAATTGATAGTTTCATGGAAAGAATCGTTAATAGTGTAAAAAGACAGCCATTAGTTGATTCACAATCTGGTGAATATAACATGAAATACAATATGCAAAACATATTGGAAGATTTCTACTTCCCAGTTCGTGGAAAAGATAGTGGAACAGAGGTAAGTAACCTTTCTGGATTACAATTTAACGCTATTGAAGATGTTGAATATCTACTACACAAGTTGATGGCAGCCTTTAAGGTTCCAAAATCATTCATTGGATATGAAGAAGATACAAGTGGAAAGGCTACATTGGCCGCACAAGATGTTCGTTTCGCAAGAACCATTGAAAGAATCCAAAGAATCTTGGTCAGTGAGTTAAATAAAATTGCTATCGTCCATCTTTACACACTTGGGTATCGTGATGAAGAGCTAGTTAACTTTAGTTTGTCCTTAACAAACCCATCAATGGTATATGAGTTAGAAAAAATTGGTCTTTGGAAGGAAAAAGCAAGTCTTGCTGACCAACTTGCACAGGGTAAATTCTTATCCCGTGATTGGATTTATAAGAATATTCTACAGTTATCAGAAGAAGATATTATTATAGAGCAATCAAATGTTATTGATGACGCTAAATACGAAGGACAAATTCAAAAAACTACACAAGATACAATAAATCCTCCGCCGCCACCACAACCTGAAGCTGGGTTAGAAGGTGCTGCTGTGGCTGAAAATGATTTAGACCCTTCGGATAACTTATATAACGCAGAAAAATCATTAGATGATGTTGAAAAATTACTATCTACAAGAAAAAAGATGGGTAGACCGCCCGAAGGTCATAAATACGGAACTGATAAAGATAAATTAGGCCGTGACCCACTTGGATATAAAGAAATTTTAGCGGCAATGGATGTTTTGCCAAAGAATAAAAAGAACGGCCAATCTTTTGTAACACCAGATTTAAAGGAAGCTTTAAAAGATTTGGATAGTAATTTGGGTACAATAGAAAGTGAATTATTAAGTGATTAATAGTTTTTGTTGTTATACATGATATTTAATATATAGACTCGGTGTAGGGGTATTATGAATATAAAACACAGTAAATATAAGAATACCGGAATTCTTTTTGAGTTATTAACTAGACAAATTGCCTCTGATATTCTTTCTGGAGTCAAGAACTCAAAAGCCATTTCCATCGTAGAACGATATTTTAGCAGAAAAACAGAACTAGGTAAAGAATTAGTTCTTTATCGTTCGTTTTTTGGCGGAAAAAAGCTAACTGAAACCAAGTCTTTGGACTATATTAATCTTCTTACAGAAGAAAGAAAGAAGCTAAATAGTAAAAAGTTAAAGGAAGAAAAGTATAATTTGGTCAAAGAAATCAAAGAGCAGTATGATTTAAATAAATTTTTGAATAATAGAGTACCTTCCTATAAAATTTATGCTTCTATTTATAAGATTTTTGAATCCGCACCACAAGGATATACCTTTGATAATGTTCAACCATTGAGTGAAGCAAAGTATACATTGGTAGAATACCTATGTGGTGAGGTTGAAAATAAAAATATCGTGGTTGAGAGTGAGGTTGTTAATACTTTAAGAGAACAAGAAGAAGATTTAAGACTATTAACATACAAATTAATTCTAGAAAAGTTCAATAAAAAGTATAAAAACTTAAATAACAGCCAAACTAATCTATTGAGAGAGTTTTTAAACAACGGTTCAGATAGAAATTATTTATTAAAATTGACTAAAGATGAGTCAAAAAAGTTAACTGAGTCTCTACAAAGAAAAATAAAGAATATAAAAGATGAAGTTCAAGTGATTAAATTAACAGAAGTAATTAATCAGTTAAAAAACTTCCAAACTCTCAACCACATCAAGAATAATCACTTGACTGCTTTAATGATTGGTTATGAATTAGACAGTCAATTAAATAGTTTTCAACAAAATGACTGAGAATGAGTTTAGAGAATTAGTTAGAGAGACTATAAAAGAAGTATTGGATGAGATGTCTACAACAGGAAATGTTGCTGGATATCTCACTCCATTTGCTTTTAGTGGCAATAAATCAAAAAATAAAAAATTAATTAAAAAAATAGCCCAAAAAGCTGGTTGGAAGCTGGTTAAAAATGTACAAAATCTAGACGAAGCCGTTTCTAAGTATAATACTTTTAAAAATAATCAAGAAAATACATCTAGACAAAAGATTGGACTATCTGTCAGAGAAGCAAAAAAGGCTATAAAACAGATAGATGACCAATTAAAAATATTAACACGGTATAAAAATGAGTTCAAGTACAATACAAACCATTATTGGAAGAGAACTTTAAAGGATATTTATAAGATTGAGGGGAAATTAGTTAAAATTTCCCAAAAATTAAGAGAGTTAAAAACATGAATCAGACACTCCTTGTAGAACAGAACTTTATTTCATACGACAATCGTATTATTACCGAAGCTCATGACATGAGTAAACCACTTGTTTTACGCAATGTAGTTCTACAAAGAGCTAATGCAAAGAATCAAAATGGTCGTGTTTATCCTAGAGAAATCTTAATGAAAGAAGTTTCTCGTTATAGAACAGAATTTGTTCAACAAAACAGAGCTTTAGGTGAACTTGACCACCCAGAAAGCCCAGTAGTTAATCTAAGAAATGTATGTGCTAATGTAACCCGTATAGATGTTAAGGGTGATGATGTAGTTGGAGACATGCAAATTCTTTCAACTCCTTCTGGAAACATTGTTCGTGAATTAGTTAAGAACAATATTCGTCTTGGAGTGAGTAGCCGTGGTGTTGGTTCGGTCAAAAATGTTGATGAAAACACATTAGAAGTACAAGATGACTTTAATCTTATTTGTTTTGATGTAGTTTCAAACCCATCAACACACGGTGCTTTCATTAATGAATCAACTTCATATGGTTCAAAGATATTAGTTAACATAAATTCACTAATTTACGACTTTTTAGCCGAAGTAAGATGACCAAGAGTGAAGTTTTAGAACGACTAAGCAACCTTAATGAAGGTTCATACACTAAAAGGGTGTTAGAAAAGCTTGGTGATAGAACTCTAGACAAATTAGCAGAGTTTATTTCCTTAAATCCAGACTTTGATGTTAAAAAATTCTTTGATACACACAAAAAATTACAAGAATTTGAGAAAATTGAACTACAATTACATCAAATGGCCGAAGATAGAACATCAGGCGACTTGAATGGACAACAAATTGACGCATTTTCTGCATATATGGTGTCTAAAGTACTCAATAAGCTTAGTTTTGAGCAAAAAAAGGCTCTCTTATCCAGACCCACAAATGAAATTGTAGCAATATCATACAAATTAGCGTCCAGAACAGAGTTTTAATATGGATGCCTATAAGAAGTCTGGTGATTTGGACAAAATTATCAAATCATTCAAACCAAGAAAGGCTTTAAATCCAACTATATGGGATGATAATAAGTTAGACCCAAAGGTTAGAAAATTATTATTAGCCGTATCTGACAATTTTGTTGATAGTTGGAACCTAAAAAACACACCAAAAGTTAAAGATATTAGATTTACAGGCAGTTTGGCTAATTTTAATTGGTCAGACTTTTCTGATATAGACCTTCATGTTATTGTAGATTTCAAAGAAGTGGATAAAAATGTAAATTTAGTGGATAGATTTTTTTCACTTGCTAAATATTATTGGAATGTAAAACATGATATCAAAGTTGGACCTTATGAAATAGAAGTATATGTAGAAGACGAAGGTGAAGACCATACAGCAACTGGTCTTTTTAGTGTAAAAGACAACAAGTGGTTAAAAGAACCAAAACCAACTGATGCTGATTATGATGAAAAAGATATTATGGTTAAAGCTAAATACTTTTTTAATGTTTATGATGTAATGTTAAGTAAATTTAAAAAACAAGAATACAGTGATGTTATTACTGGAATTGAAAAGACAAAAGAAAAAATTAAAAGAATGAGAACAAGTGGTCTTTCCAGTGGTGGTGAATTTTCTACAGAAAATCTTGCTTTCAAAGTATTAAGAAGGTCTGGTTTATTAGAGAAAATGAATGATTTATTGGTCAAAGCAACCGATAAACAACTTAGTGAAAGTAAAAAGAAACAAGGTGGCTGAAACGATTAAGATTGGTTAGGTAACCAAAAGGAAAATTTATGTATGTAAAAGTTACAGGTAACACAGATGCGGATGTACAAAGAGCAATTCGTATTTTCAACAAGAAAGTCAAAGAAGCCGGAATCATCCAAGAGGTGTATGACCGCCGTGAATATGTAAAACCTTCGGTCAAAAAGAAATTGAAGAAGGAAGAGGCAATCCGCCGTCGTATTCGTGAAGACAAGAAAGAACAAAACCGAAAGAAATACAATAATAATTAAGTTTTACAGAAAATAGGTAATACTTATTATAAGATTACACCTATGCTTAGGTGATATTTTTGCATTTCTATAAACCAATTAAAGATTCCTAATAGTCTTTGAGTAAAGAGAGGTCAATAAAATGGCAGAATTTACAAATGATTTACTCAAGCAAGCAATTGCTGATGCAGAGCGTGTCCGTGAGACAGCTATTGCAAATGCAAAGCTACAGCTTGAAGAATCAATCGCTCCTGCTATCAAGAGAGAACTTACAAAAGTTCTTAAAGAGGTAGAGGAGATTGAAGAAACTGTTGAAGAAGCACACGACCCAATGGTTGGTGCTGACGCACACGGTTATGCTAAGGTTGGTGAGTCAACCGAAGCTGAGTCAGACGAAGTTGTCACTGAAGTTGAAGAGTCAACTGAGGAAGTTGTCGCTGAGGCTGAAGAGTCAACCGAGGAAGTCGTTGCTGAGGCAATGCATGACGAAGAAGATGAAGAGGAAGAGGAAGAAGTAAGTGAAGGTCTACTCGACCTAGAAGCTATTATCCGTGAACTTCAGGCAGAAGTTGATGCTATGACTGAAGAAGAGGAAGGCGAAGATGAACTCGACATGGAACCAGAAATGGAAGATGAAGAAGAGTCAGAGCCAGAACTCGATATGGATATGGGCGACGAAGAAGAGGACGAAGAGGAAGTTGAAGAAGATCTCGACATTGAGGCAATTCTTCGCGAGATCGAAGCCGAGTTGTCCGAAGAGGATGACAACACAGTGGCTGAGGAAAATGCAAGACTAAAGAATGAGCTAGCTGAATATCAGAAGGCAGTTGAATTACTTCGTGGCAAGCTCAATGAGGTCAATCTTCTAAATGCTAAGTTACTCTTTACAAACAAGTTGTTCAAAAACAGAGAACTCACACAAGATCAGAAGGTCCATGTCGTTGAGACATTTGACCTTGCTACAACTCTTCGTGAGGTCAAGCTTCTCTATGCTACATTAAGTGAGGCTACATTCCCTGTGAAGTCTAAGAAGTCAGCTGTCCCAACTAAGACAGTTGTTACAGAAGCAATTGCTTCAACTGTAGTTGGTTCAACTGCTCCTAAGGCAGAAGTTATTCAAGAAGACGCAACATCTGGTTTCCGCAAGAGAATGCAGGAACTAGCAGGCGTCAAAGTACTTTAATTTAACATTTAATTTCGGAGATTGAAACATGAGCGATGTAAAAAGCTTTTTAAATGAAGCCACAACTGCTCACCAACAGCTAACATCACAAGCTCGTAAGATGGCTGAGAAGTGGGAAAAGAGTGGACTTCTAGAGGGCCTAACAGGCCACGAGAGAAGTGGAATGGCAGTTCTTCTTGAGAACCAAGCTGGCCAGCTTCTTAATGAGTCATCTGCAACTGGTAACGAGAACTGGGAAGGCGTTGCTCTTCCATTAGTTCGTAAGGTTCTTGGACAAATTGCTTCCAAGAATTTCGTTTCAGTTCAGCCAATGAACCTCCCAGCTGGATTAGTCTTCTTCATGGACTTCCAGTATGGAACAGCACAAGCTGATCGTGCTGTTGGTGAGTCAGTATATGGTGTAACAAGTGGTAGTGGAACCCTTCCTCGTGACGGTATGTACGGAGCAGGTCGTTTTGCTTACTCTTCAAAGAAAGTAACAACCACATCTCCAAGTGATGCAGCTGCTTCTACAGCTTCTGCTGCTGATTTGGATTTCGAAACAACATCATCTGGAACAATTTATGGTGTCTATCAAATTCCTACCAGCGATTTTACTCGTCCAGACTTGAAGGGTGTTCGTTCATTCATTCCTTCAGGTTCAGATGTTGATTTCGCTGCTACTTTCTTACCACAATTCACAAAAGTAAATGGTGCAAACATTGAGTTTATTGCTCCCCTTGGTGGTACCATTGACGCAGTTGACTATTCACAACAACCAACAGCAGCTGCCCGTGGTGATTTCGAAGATACAACTGGTAGTGATATCAACATCCCAGAAATCAACCTCTCACTCCGTAGTGAGACAATCGCAGCTAAGACCCGTAAGTTGAAGGCTGTCTGGTCACCAGAACTCGCTCAGGATCTTAATGCTTACCACAGCATTGATGCTGAGGCCGAGTTGACCGCAATGCTCAGTGATCACATTTCTCTTGAAATTGATCTTGAGATTCTTGACATGCTTATTCAGGACGCAACAACTGTTGATTACTGGTCAGCCCAAGTTGGATCAGTTTATGATTCAGCAACAGGTGCTTTCACAAATGTTAACACAGGAACCGCATGGACAAACATGACATGGTTCCAGACACTAGGACAGAAGATGCAGAAGGTTTCCAACAGAATCCATCAGCTAACTCTTCGTGGTGGTGCTAACTTCGCAGTTGTTTCACCAACAGTTGCAACAATTCTTGAAACCATCCCAGGCTTCATGGCTGGAACAAATGGTGACAAGATGGAGTTCGCCGCTGGTGTTACACAGGTTGGTTCTTTCCAGAACCGTTTCCAAGTCTACAAGAACCCATACATGACTGAAAATGTCGTTCTCATGGGCTTCCGTGGAGCTAACTTCCTAGAGACTGGTGCTGTGTACGCTCCTTACATTCCGTTGATCATGACACCTCTCGTCTATGATCCAACAAACTTCACACCAAGAAGAGGCGTAATGACCCGCTATGCTAAGAAGGTCGTCCGTCCAGAATTCTTCGGTAAGGTTGTCATCGACAGATTGGAGTTAATCTAATCCTAGAATAACCGAAGTAGAATGAAAAGAAGGGTGGGGGTTCGTCCCCCACCCTTTCTTTTTGGGGTTATCTTTACTATTTATAAAGAGGATTAATTCTACTAGAGAATTTTAATGGCAACTACTCCCGAATATATTGCATATGACGGTAATCCATCAAACCCAAATGGACTTACACCGTTTGCTATTTTTGACAGTGAATCAACATTTCAATCAGATGGGCCCAAAGTTGCAAACTTTGTTGCAACTAGGTTAGGTTATCCTATTCTTGATGTAGAACTTCAAGACCAACAAATTTACGCTTGTTTTGAAGAAGCAGTCATTGAGTATGGAAAACAAGTTAATCAATTTAGAGCTAGAGACTACATGTATAACATGTTGGGTAGTTCTACTAACGATGATATGACTCAAAAAAATATTATTGGTACTCCATTAAATCAAGTCATTAAATTATCAAGAGATTATGGAACTGAAGCTCTTGCTGGTGGAAAGATTGAATTAAAAAGAGGATATTTTACTGCTACATCTAATACGGCCTCATATGATTTAAAAACATTATGGGGAGATGTTAGTGAAAGTGGTAATAGTTTAGAAATAAGAAAAGTATTCCACCACGCTTCACCAGCATTTGCTAGATATTATGACCCATTCGCAACAACAGGGTTAGGAATTACAAATCTATTCGCTGAATTTGGGTTTGATGGGTATTCACCAGCTATTACATTTGTTATGATGCCTGCTTATGAAGATATGTTGAGAGTTCAGGCTATTGAAATTAATGATGAAATTAGAAAGAGTATCTATACATTCACAATTTCGGATAATAAAATAAAAATTTCACCCATACCAACCACAACATATAATGTATACTTTGATTATTATGTAGAGGCTGACAAAACTGGGTCGGTTTTACAATCTGGAAGTAGAAATGATTATGTAAGTGATTTGTCAAATGTTCAGCTTGGCCACATTCCGTATAATAATATCAATTCTATTGGAAAGGTTTGGATATACAAATACACATTATCATTAGCAAAAGAGTTGCTTGGACTAATTCGTTCTAAATATGAAAGAGTTCCTATTCCAAATCAAGATATCAAAATGGATGGTGAAATTCTTCGTAGAGAAGCAGTCCAAGAAAAAACAGAATTAATAAAAGAATTACAAGAAACCTTGACAAAGGCTGGTTATCACGAACAAATGAAACTACAAGCAGAATCGGTTGACAATCAAGTTAAAATTATTAGCCGTGTTCCGCTACCAATTTACATAAAGTAACATGGCTAAATTTGTCAGTAGTAGAGATTTTGAATTTTTTCAACATGTCAATCGTGAATTGGCAGCTGAAATCGTTGATACATTGGTGATTCTTTATAAATTAAATCTCAATTATGTTAACACCAATATCTATGGTGAATCTGTAGAAAAGATTTCTTATGAAGGTGTAGAACTTCCATCGTTCATTGATTACAAAACAAATGAAGTTGTTACTGATGCTGGGTTTGGTATAGACCAAACACAACAGGTTGACTTTAGATTTGTAAGAAGAATTTTACAAGAAAGACATGTTTATCCAGAAATTGGAGATATCATTGGATATAACGATGCGTTTTATGAAATTGACAATGTACAAGAAGTTCAATTAATTGCTGGTAGAGTTGGATACAATCAGTCTATTATATGTACATCACATCTAACAAGAAGAAGTAACATTCAAATAGAGACTAGACAAGTATGAGTGACAAGATAAACTTTACCCAAAATGCAAAATTAGACGGTCAATATCAAAACCGTGCATTAGATACCAAGACCGAAGAAGATACAAAAGTATCTGTGTCTTTGATGGATATTGATAGCACAATAATAAAATATATTCAAGATGTTATTCAACCATTTGTGGTTCAGGACGATAGTAAAGTTTCTGTTCCTGTAATGTATGGAAATCCAGAGAGATGGAAAAATGTTAGACAGGATGGGGTTCTTCGTGATGTTAGAGGAAAACTTCAAATTCCATTGCTAATGATTACTCGTAATTCTATGAGAAAAAATAGCTTAAATAATCCTGTTAACAAATATCATGAAAAAGATTTTACTTCTACTTCATGGAATTCAAGAAACAAATACGACAGATTCGGTATATTGAATGGTGTTCAAACAAGTAAAAAATATGTATCTGTTTTGTATCCAGATTTTTATGATTTGAGTTACAATTGTATTGTCTGGACAGAATATATGCAACAAATGAATCATCTTGTAGAACAAATTTCATTTGAAGTAGAGAATTATTGGGGAGAAAGAGAAAAGTACAAGTTTAAAACCAGTGTGAGTGAGTATACTAACACCATTCAACTTCCAGAGAAAGCAGATAGGTTGGTTAGGTCCGAATTTACTATGGTTGTTAAGGCTTATCTTTTGCCAGAAAACACAGTTGATAAATATGGCAGACCCATTAATATGAATCAAACTAAATTCACTCCAAGAAAATTAATAATCAAAGAGGACACAGTATAATTGTTCATTTTGAAAAATCAAACACATATTTATAATACAAAGGACTTTAGTATACAGGGTCGGTTATGACAAAAATAAGTGATGAAGAATTAAAACAAGTAAAGCAAAATCGTGAAAGAGTTGTTTTGGTAACAGAAAGATTAAGTGAACTGTTTTTACAAAAAACAATTTTAGACGATATGATAGAAAAATTGCAAAAAGAATTTTTGAATGTTTTAGAAAAAGAACAAAATTTGATTAAAAATTTAAATGAAAAGTATGGGGAAGGGTTACTTGACATTGAAACAGGTGAAATAAAAACTACCTAATGGAGAATAGAGTATGGCAGAGCGTGTAGTTAGCCCAGGCGTATTCACCCGTGAGCGTGATTTATCGTTCTTAGAGCAGGGTGTGGCTAACATTGGTGGTGCATTTGTTGGTGTTGCTCAAAAGGGCCCAGCATTCGTTCCAGTAATTGTTAACAGCCAAGCTGAATTTGAGAATAGATTTGGTCAAGCAGATGAATATAGCTACTTAGGATATACAGTCCAGAATTATTTACAAGAAGCACAATCAGCTACGGTTGTTCGTGTTCTTGGTTTAGATGGATATCAAGGATCAACCTTCCAATCCGTTAAGTTAATTGCTAGTGGATCTGGTGGTAAAAAAGTTCTTGCTGTTTTCCATCCAACCGTAACTGGTCAGAGCTTAGTATCTGCTTCGGTGACTGGTGTAAATTCTATGACTATTGTTTTAAGCGGTTCTGCTGGAACATCCTCATACTCTGGTGTTTCTCCTTCTGCTTCGAATGATAGTAGTATCAGAAATTCCATATCAACCGATGTTAATGCTGGATCTGCAGGATACACATACTTATATTTTCCTAATGTAATTGATGTTGCTGCTGGTGGATTAACAACAGTAGCTAGTATAACTGTTGAAACATCATCTGCAGCTTTGGATTTTAGTGGTTCTGCATACTCAAATGCTTCGACTCCTTGGATTAGATCACAAGAAATCGGTGGTTCTAGATTTGATCTATTCAAGGTTCATACTTTGGCCGATGGCTCAAATAGTAATAAAGACATAAAAGTATCAATTCAATCAATTAAGTACAGACTACAATCTGGGTCATTCGGTACCTTCTCTTTATTAGTAAGAAAAGCAACCGATACCGATTCAAAGGTAGAAGTTTTGGAACAGTGGGACAATCTAACATTAGATCCAAATAGTTCTGACTTTATCGCAAGAAGAATTGGTAATAGTTCAGTAGAATATGATAGTGTATCTGGGGAATACAGATATACAGGTGACTACAGAAATAATAGTCAGTTTGTAAGAATTGAATTGAGTAGTGATGCATACAGCTTGCCAGAAATTGCACTTCCATACGGATTTGCTGGTCTTCAAGCACCAGTTTATGTAACTGATGAAGATGTAGTTACACCACAGATTGTTCATACTGCTTGGACATCTGGTTCCTTGGTCAGTGGATATAGTTCCAATGCTACAAGAGATAGTAAGAAGTTCTATGGATATGATTATACATTAACAAATTACACAAACTGGAGCTTCTTAGCACCAATTCCAAATAGTGTTAGTGGTAGACTATCATATATTCCAGTAACAGGATCTGCAGCAGCACCATCAACCGTAACAGAGTTCTCATTGGATAATGTTCTTAGTGGTGAGGTTGAAGGAACAAACTTGAGTATTACAAATTCTGCTCACATTACATATCGTAAGTTTACAGTTCCATTCCAAGGCGGATTTGATGGATTTGAACCAAACAGAACAAAAGGAATTGGTTCAACAATAACATCCACAAATTCACAAGGATTTAATTTACAAAATTCAACAACAGAAGGGTCAAGAGCATTCAAGAAAGCTTTGGATTCAATTAAGAACCCAGAAGCCTACGACATAAATCTCTTGGTCATTCCAGGCGTTAACTACGAACAACATCCATATATTTGTCAATACGCAATTGATATTTGTGAAGACAGACAAGATTGCTTCTATATTATGGATTTGGCAAGTTATAGTTCAACAATCGCAACCGCTACAGCAACTGCACAGTTGATTGATTCAAACTATGTCGCTGGTTGGTATCCTTGGATTAAGGTACTAAATACCAATACAAACAAGTTTATCTGGGCACCACCTTCGGTCGTACTACCAGAGGTATTTGCTTACAACGATGCTGTTGCTGCTGAATGGTTCGCTCCAGCAGGTCTAAACCGTGGAGGAATCCCAGGCGCAAGTGATGTTAAGACAAGACTCAATAGAACAAACCGTGACGAACTTTACGAGAACAAGGTTAACCCAATCGCACAGTTCCCCGGCCAAGGTATCGTTTCCTTCGGACAGAAGACTCTACAGACAAGACCAAGTGCTCTTGACAGAATCAATGTTCGTCGTCTCTTGATTGCACTCAAGAAGTTTATCGCATCAAGTTCAAGATACCTATTGTTTGAACAAAATACAGAAGCTACAAGAAACCGTTTCTTAAACATTGTCAACCCATACCTTGCCAGTGTCCAAGAAAGACAGGGACTATATGCTTTCCGTGTGGTCATGGATGAAACAAATAATACCCCAGATGTCATTGACAGAAATCAGTTGGTTGGTCAGATTTACCTACAACCAGCCAGAGCAGCTGAATTCATCGTCCTTGACTTCAATATCTTGCCAACAGGAGCTACATTCCCAGGCGAATAATGGTTATATTTTGATGTAAGTGATATTTATATTAAAAGAATTACTTTTGGAGACACAATATGGCAAATTTAGTTCAGGAACAGGAACTATTCTTTAAGGCTTTTGAGCCCAAGATGGCTAATAGATTCATCATGTATGTTGATGGATTACCAACTTATGTCATCAAAGGCGTAAATAGACCAACTCTATCACAGGAAGCTAAAGTATTAAATCATATCAATGTACAAAGATATGTGAAGGGCCGTTCTGTTTGGGGTGTAGTAACAATGACCTTGTTTGATCCTATCGTTCCATCTGCCGCACAATCTGTTATGGAATGGGTTCGTCTCCACCATGAATCTGTAACTGGTCGTGATGGTTATGCTGACTTCTACAAGAAAGATTTAACAATCAATGTTCTTGGACCAGTAGGAGATAAGGTAGAAGAATGGATTCTAAAGGGTTGTCAGATTACAGAAGCAAATTTCGGAGAAATGAATTTTGATACTGATGAACCAGTTAATATCAGCATGACAGTTCAACCAGACTATTGTATCCTAAACTACTAATAGAAGGAAAATACAAATGCTCTAACCTGAGCAACCTCCCCGAAGTTGTTTCGGGGAGGTTTTTTGTTATATTCAAAAATACTTATAGTAAGACATTTTAATTAGAGTATCATTATGGCACAAAGCACAAATTTAACAGTCGGGCAGGGTGAAACTTTTAAAATTTTGGTATCAATTTCTGACCAAACTGGTGCGGCTATTGATTTAGCGGATCAAAATTTTAGTGGATCGGTTAGAGAGACATATAGTTCAGAAGATGCATCTGCTAATTTTTCATTTGAAAAGATAACTCCAAATAGTTCTGGTTCTCTTTACATTAGTATGGCACCCGCTGTTACTGCTACATTAACTGCACAAGATTATGTGTATGATGTTTTGATGACCAGTGAATCGGTTACTCGTAGAATCATAGAAGGAAAATTTATTGTACGTCCATCTGTTACGAGGTAATTTAAATGGCATCATTACCAGATGGAATCACTCTTGACATACCAGATTTAAGAGTAAGTATAACACCACGGTCAGAGTATGTGGTAAAAATACAACCAGTAGATGAATATCATACTGTTGTATTGAGTACCCCTGTAACTACAAGAGCTACAAGTGTATTTGTTGATTCTGCACAATCTGCTAGCTATGCTACATATGCTGTTAGTGCTTCTTATTTTTCTCAAGGAACAGTTGAAACAGCTTCTTATGCTACAACCGCAGTAACTGCTTCTTATGTTACTGGTTCTACTAGCGTAATAAAAGAATTACATATACCAATTCCAACTGGTTCAATTGTTATTTCCGGGTCAGTAGAAAGTGGAATTTTTAGTGAAACAAAAATGTTATCTCCCGCTATACCAACCAGTTCTTTTTCTGGATGTAATGTTGATTATAGAGCATGGAGAAGTGGTAGTGTAAGACAGGGAATGATAATGGCATCTTGGTTGGGGTCGGGTAGTAATGAAATTGCATTTACAGATGTTTCTCATGCTTCAATAGGAGATACTACGGATATTGCTTTTGATTTTATTTTAAATCAAGGAAATGCTCATTTAAGAATGAATAGTTACGGAACTGGTTCAGAAAGTTGGACAATACAAACTTTCTTTAGGTTATTTCCAATTTATTGATAATACTTATATTATAGATTAATCTACCTCGGAGAAGGAAATGGCAAACGAATTTGTTGCTCGTAAAGGTATAGTATCCTTAAGTGACGCTAGAATTACTGGTAGTTTGACAGTAACCACAGCTATCAGTGCAAGTCAGATAACTGGTTCATTTAAGGGTGATGGTGCAGGTCTTACCGGAATTACAGCAGACGGTCTTGATTTAGATACTTTTGGTACCGATTTAACTGGCCAAACTATCGTTGGAACCGACAAATTAATCCTTTCTGATGGTGGAACCGAAGGTAGAATTAATGTAAGTCAACTTTCTACACCACTTGCTGGTACTGGATTAGAAGCAAATAGTGGAACGATTAGAATTGCTACAGCTGCCGCAGGAAATGGTTTAACTGGTGGTGGTGGTTCTGCACTATCATTGGATACTAATTCCGCAACATTTACAGATGGTGTAAAAACAAAACTTAATACAGAGAGTGTTGTTTCATCTTCTGCACAGGTTGACCATGACCAAACAACAAACTTTGTAGGAAACGAACACATAGACCACACAACAGTAACATTAACCGCAGGAAATGGTTTAACTGGTGGTGGTGATATTACCACATCAAGAACATTCAATGTTGCTTCTGCAAATAACGGTATCGTTGTAAATGCCGATAATATTGAGTTAGACACAGCTTCTACAACATTTACTACTGGTGTAAAATCAAAACTTAATACAGACGGAGTTGTTTCGTCTTCTATACAGATTGACCATGACCAGACCACAAACTTTAGTGCAGACGAGCACTTTACGCAGGCAAATATTACTACTGTTGGTACAGTTACCGTTGGTAGTGTCACAGCAATCCTTCCGTCTGGAACAGTTTCAAGTTCCGCATTTAGTTCTCCATCACAAGGTACGGTCAGAGCAACAGTTAATGGTGTTCAAACCGATGTTGATACTGGACTACAGACAGGAGACAGTCCACAATTTACTAACCTAACATTAACTGGTAATGCAACCATTAATGGTGACCTTACAGTTCTTGGTGATGCTGTACAAATCCAAGTATCTGAGTTGTTTATTGAGGATAAATTAGTTGTAATTGCTAGTGGTTCTGCTAACTCCGCAGCTGCCGATGGTGCTGGTATCTATATTAGTGGTGCTGATGCCAGTATTACTTGGGACCATACAAATCAACAGTTTGATTTTAATTTCCCAGTTAGTGCTTCTCAATTCACTGGTTCATTCTCTGGCGATGGTTCCCAATTAACTGGAATTGTTACAACATTAAACCACGCCGGTGAAAGTGGAACTGGTGCTGTAGACCTTAAAACCCAAACTTTGACCATAACAGGTGGTGAGGGTATTGATACTACCTCTTCTGGTCAAACTATAACAATTTCTGGAGAAGACGCTAGTGCTGCAAACAAGGGTATTGCTTCCTTCAATTCCACAAACTTTACAGTTTCTTCTGGTAATGTTACCTCAAACAACATTTCTATCAACGGAACCAATGTAACTCTTGGTGGAACAAGAAACATTACTCTATCTGAGATAACCGCTCAAGGTGCAACAACCAGTGATGCTACAACATTCAATGGTGGTATAACTGTTCATGGTGCTCTATTTACAAGTGGAAGTGCTACTGTTGCAACTGGTGGTTCACCAACAACCGCAGTTGTTTCAACTGTAGCAGTTGCTTCATATACAAGCGCACAGTTTGATTACTATGTTCAAGACGGAACAAATTATCGTGCTGGAACAGTTGTGGGTGTTTGGGATGGAAGTAATATTGAATACACTGATTTCTCCACAGCAGATATAGGTGATAGTGCTGACGCTGTTTGGAGTATGGATATTTCTGGTGGAAATGCAAGACTTAAATTGAGCGCTTCGGCTGGAACATGGACAGTGAAGACAACTATAAGAGCTTTATAAAAATAAAATAAAAATTTAACTCCTTTGGATAGTGAAGAGGGAACTTAATGGCCAACGAATTTGTCGTGAGAAAAGGCCTAATTGTATCTGGTAGTTCCAGAACAACAGGGTCAGCAACATTTGATAGAGATGTAACTGCAGCTTCTTTTACAGGCTCATTTAAAGGCGATGGTTCCCAAATTACAGGATTCACTGTTGCAGAAATAGCAACCACCTCATCCTTATTTACAAACCAAACATTAATAAATGTAACTCATAGTTTGAATACGGTTACTCCGATTGTTCAAGTTTATGATGAAAATGACGAACAGGTAATTCCAGATTTAATTAAAATTGTAAGTTCTGGTAACATTAGAGTCACATTCCCAACCGCAACTTCTGGAAAAATAGTACTTGCAAAGGGTGGCCATTTAATAACTGGCACGGTCGTAGATGAAATAGCAACTGTTTCTTCTAGTTTCACAAACCAAACATTAGTAAATGTAACCCACAGTTTAAGTACTGCTACTCCTATCGTTCAAGTTTACGATGAAAACAATGAACAGATAATTCCTAATTTAATAAAAGTTGTGGATTCAGAACATGTTAGAGTTTCATTCTCAAGTGCATCTTCTGGAAACATAGTAATTGCAAAGGGTGGTCATATCGTAAGTGGGTCTTCAACTTTATTAGATAATCAACCCGGCTCTTACTATCTTGATTATAATAATTTTACTAATATACCAAGTGGAATTGTAAGTAGTTCTGAACAAGTAACTTTGTCATCCATAAGTGGAACTACATTTTCAACCAATGATTTTACATTTCCACAAAATGTAACTATTCAAGGTACATTAACCGCACAAGAATATCATACAGAATTTGTATCTGCTTCTATTATATACGAAAGTGGTTCTACTAAGTTCGGTGATACATTAGATGATAACCACGAATTTACTGGTTCGTTATTGGTAAGCAGTTCCAATGACAATTA
>Ga0222713_10002025_pt1 | contig 21920 bp, 30 predicted proteins | sample C33_649DmetaG_FD_165061 | JGI IMG/M metagenome (GOLD analysis project Ga0222713, IMG submission 165061) | Estuarine water microbial communities from San Francisco Bay, California, United States - C33_649D | ecosystem: Environmental > Aquatic > Marine > Unclassified | place: USA: California...
TCATTTCTTCACCTTTCTTCATCATAATAGAGTTATTATGCCCTAAGTTGCAATTAAAGACAACAACTAAATGCAAAAAACCCTACACTCGGTAGGGTTATTAATGCCCCGAATCCACAGGGTTCGGAGGGAGGGGTAAGTTAGTACTTACTTACTTAATGCTCGCTAGAGCCGATGCAGGGACGACTTCGATCCCAGAGCCAAAGATTCGGTTGTACTCATTGACCATCTTCTGGTCTGGCTCTGCATCTGATGCGATGGCAGTACGATGTAGATTGATGTTTCCAGTAGCATATGCCATGTAAGGCATAAGACCAACACCAACACCCTGCTGGGTTTGTTGAATGATGATGGTTGCTGGAGATTTTAGTTCGATGTGTCTATCAAAATGATTGAAGATCTCTGCAATAATTTCTTCACCACTGATAAGTTTAAAGACTCGGATGCCCTTCATTATTATTCCTCAGTAACAAGTTGTTCGATAAAGTCTGCTGCATGATGTTGATTGGTGAAATATCGAACAATAAGATTTTCCAATTCATAGCAATTCTGTGCAACTACCATTATCTGTTTGTTTTTAAAAACAGATACCTTTAGCACCCATTCGCCACGACGAACAGGAACAAACGAGATCATGTTAGGAGATATTTTTGCTTTCATCATAATAGTATTTAGGGAGAGCCGAAACTCTCCCTAAACTATCACGACTTTGGCTGAGTAGGTGTTTTACCGTTTACCCATTCCCAATCATCATCTGTCATTGGGATCCAGTTGTTTACTTGCACTTCGCATACTCCTCCATCAACTCGGTGGCTCTTTTATTATCGCCATTACGAGCAGCTTGGGCTGCAGCACGTGCGTAACCAAATCCTTTTAACATAATGTACATTGAGCGGAGAATCTTTTTCATTCATTCTCCTCTGTCAGCAATTTCTTTTCTGACTTTTGACGAACAGGAATTTTCTTTGGTTGCTTATGTTCTGGAATCAAACGCTCCAAGAAAATTTTAAGCATACCATTAATCATCTCTGCGTCTTTAACTTCGACTTCATCATTCAATACGAATGAGCGAGTGAAGGCACGATTAGCGATACCTTTGAACAAGAAGTTCTCAGTATCTTCGTTAGCTTTTAACTCTCCACGAACAACGAGTTTACCATCATTCATTTCGATATCGATGTCTTGCTGACCAAAACCAGCTACAGCGATTTCGATGGTGTAATGATTGTCATCGTTTTTCTTGATATTGTATGGTGGATAGTTAGGAATGTTTTTGGTCAAATCCTCATGAAACTTAGCCATGCGATTGAATTGATCGTCAAAGCCAACAAAGAACTTTTCGAAGTCTTTGAATTGAGGGTGCAATAATGTATCAGGTACAAATTTAGTCATCATTTAATCCTCCTCCTTACTTGTTAACAAATGCTTTCTTTGCATCAAAGTTGTTCAATGCCAAACCCATTGTTGTGAAGAATGTGAATGACTCTTGACCAAGTTTCTTTGCGAAAGAAGCCTGTGCGTCAATGTAAGTTTGAAGGGGTTTTTGTAGTTCTTCGTTTGGGACGAATGTCTTAACGAATTGAGTCTTTGTGCTCTGAACTGTGTCAACGAGTGCGTTGAATGCTGAGATCATGATTTCTCCTTTTCAGCGAGATTTTAAAAACTCTATCCCAATAGGCGATAGAGGGTTAAATAGTCGGCTTTTATAGTAGTTACCGACTAACTACTTTCCCATCCCGATGGGACTATACTATTTAGCGATTAGCAATATACATTGTAATCTCAAAGCCAAAACGCATTTCTGTAGCAGTAGGTTTGGTCCACATAATTTTCTCCTAAGTTAAGTCCAACACGGACATACTACTTAGATGAAAAGTGTCAATCCTACCCTAAGTGAAATAATTAGTTTTGGCTAATTATTCTTCTGTTTTTGCTGCTTCTACTTGCTTAGCAATTTCTGCAGCTTGTGGGTCACCCTGTGACTTAATCTTACTTATAAGAGCAACAACCTCATCGAAAGGATGTTTGCCCAATGTACGAAGAATAGTATTAACTTCCTGGATAGTCAATTCAAGTTTGATCATTTAGTTTTCTTTCCTATGTTATATTTTGGAACAAGTTCCCACTGGTCTTTTTCTTTGTAAGAGACCACCTTAATTTGAGACAAAGATGCTTTCTGTTCTGCTTGAGACTGATGTAGTATCTTTAACAATTCCCAGTCTTGCAACAAACCAGCAATAGCATTTCTTCTCTCGATATCGCCACTTGTGATGTTAGATTCTTTTCCATCTAGAGCAAACAACTCTTTGAAGTGAACGATGAAATACCTACCCTGTTTATGTAGGATATGGCAAGATTGATAGAGTTTATTTTCTTTCCTGGACGCAATGCCAATGCGTGTAAGAGTTTCACGAACTTTTAGGAAGTTGTCTGGTTCGGGCAGACTCACTTCAAGCATTGATTCTGGTGTCCAGTCATAATAAATCATTTCGACAGTCATTATTTTCCACCTTTGTATAATTTTTCTTTTATCATTACTAACTGTTCGTCTGTGAGGATATTTAATGCCTCAGTAGCTTTCTCAGACGAGTATCCAAAGTACTCCTTTACAAGCGAAAGAGACTCAGTTTCGGCATCTTTCTTGTGCCATTTACTGAATCTCTTCTTCTTAGGTATAGTATTTAGGAAAAAGAAAAACTGCCAATCAACTGGGATACCAGAATTTCGATTCATCTCATTAGCATATAGAATCGTATCTGGAAAGTAAGAAAGACCTCTGTTGATGATAAAAGGAACATAGTCCTTTTTGGCTAGAGGATCTTCGAATAGATTCTTCTTAGTGAGATTAATTGCATTAATAAAGTCAAATGGAGTCATAGTATAAAACCAACCTCTTTTAGGTTTTCTTCTGAACAACCAAATCGTCTTCCAGGAAACTTTTGTTTCAGTATTTCCTCTAGTTCTTCCTTGCCATTAGCCTGTGCGATGAACAAAGAGTTATCAGAGTGGTATGCAAACAACATACCATTATGCTTCTCAATTTTAATACGAATTAAGTTTTCCTGTTCTTCTATCTCTTTCTTTACAAGATTTTCGAAGAATCTATCTGACTGTCTAATTGCAACTCTCTCACGAGTGTTCCAACCCCAAACGAATGAAACGACAGCTACTAAAAATAAGATAAGAAAGTCCATGTTATCCTCATTTGAATTTACACTGAGCCATAATCTCAGTCAGTGCTGCCATAATATTTAGTTCATGATCAGCTACGAATGCTGCCTTGTACTGATAATCAGCGAGGATAAGGACTAGTTGTGGAATGCTGTTCGCTTCCATAGTGTTTGTTGCACTATCATAAAGTTCTCTGAACAAAGAAGTAGTATCTGCATCAGAGTTCTTTGCCACCCATTTACGTACTTCAGTGAAGTCTTTATTCTTCATGAAGTTAATCAGAGTTTTAAAAGACTCCTCTGACATGTTAACCAGAATGCCAGAATCAATCTTACCAGAAACAGAATACCTCTGAAGTTCGTTTAGGATACGACGATAATCAGGGAAGTGTTTGGTGATAAGTTCAGCAACAACCTTTGGATCGAATTCAATCTGTTCATGTTTTAGAATCTGATTGACACGCTTAAAGAAAGAAGCTGCAATTGTTTGCTTGTCTGTAGTGTCAATCTTAAACTCGATGACTGAGCAACGACTATGAATCGGCTCAATGATACGATTCTTAAAGTTACATGTCAGGATAAAACGACAGTTGTTGGCAAACTCTTCGATGAAACCACGCAATGCTGGTTGAGTTGAGTTAGCATTTAGATAATCTGCTTCGTCCAAGATTACTACTTTCTTGGCATCAGTCAGTGAAATTGTAGATGCGAATCCTTTAATCTTGGTACGGAGTGTATCAATACCAGATTCTTCAGATCCGTTAATCATCATATACTCTGCACCAATCTCGTTACAGAGTGCTTTGGCTACGGTAGTTTTACCTACACCTGCAGTTCCAGTGAACAAAAAGTTGGGTAGTTCACCTTGTGCGATATATTCTTTGAAAGTCTTTTTAAGACTATCAGGTAGAACACAATCATCAATTTTCTGTGGGCGATACTTCTCGACCCACAGAAACATTTCGTCACGACTATCAATCATAAAAATCTCCACATAACAAAGAATAGAGAGGGATTATACCCTCTCGTCATTTAGAATTCAAATGTAGAATCTGCTTCTACTGCAACATAGTAAACCAAGTCGCTGTTCGGAGATTTAAAACGAGAAATTTTCTTGCTTGAGATTGATACTTGATAATCTCCAGGAAGCATCTTTAGATTCTCTACCTTGAGATTGACTTTGAATTTCTTATCAGATGAACCGACTGGCTCACTGTAAGAGTTGCCTGTCGCATTCTTCTTGTCACCAACAACAGCAGTGATAGTTGAACCATCACCAACGATTGATACATCGGCTGCACGAAGAACAGAAGCAGTCTTATGAATCATGTTCAACATATTAGCAGACATGTTGAAGTTAATTTCTGCTTCAGGGAATGTGATTGCTTTCTGTGGTGCGGTAAGAACAGATGGATCTGCAGCGAAGAACTTAATATTCATACTACCTTGTTTGATCGACACATACTTATCTTGGAAGTCCAGTTCTGGATCGTCAAACAACGACATCGCTCCAAGAAATTCGTTTAGGTCATAGATACCAAAGTCAGGGAATGTTTCTGTTACGCTGGCATCTGCCATCACATTCTTCTGACCAGAGATCGTTGCGAGTTTGTTGCCATTCTTCAATAGAAGATTGCTGTTGATTCCAGCAAAATTCTTAAAGAGTGCAACTGTTTCTTTACTTAGTTTCATACTTTCTCCTGTCAAATAAAACTACATTACTATGTATAATCATTATACCTCAAAAATGTCTTTTTAACAAATTTATTTTGGCATCATCAACGCATTGAAGTTTGCAGGGACAACGATGGTCTGTACTTTACCATTCTTAATACCCTCAGAGATATTCAATGCAGCTTGTGCGTTCATAAATGCGATAGAACTGGCAGAGTTATTTGCAAGAGCAGCCATACGTTCTGCTTCTTTCTTGGCAGTCTGCACTTCTACTTCCTTCTGCTTGTATTCATTCTTGGCACGAACAAGTGCGTTGGCAGATTCAACCACGCTGTCAGCTGGAACTACGTTACGAATTAGAACCTGACTGATAACGATAGAGCCATCAAGTTTTTCTTCAGCAAGATTCTTTTGAATCTCTTCTTGAATCAACTTCTCCATCTGTTCACGATTGTCTGCCATGTCCAGTGCTTCATACTTACGTGCAGCTTTGTAGATAGCATTACGAGCATTCTGAACAACGTAGTTATACATCACATATGTATCACCCTTAAACTCAGCATGGAATGCTTTGTTCTTAGTAGAATACAATTCTGCTACATTCTGCGGATTGATGTTATAAACAACCACAGCATCCAGATCCTTCATGGTGCTATTGTCTTTAGCAACAGGGGTCATGTTCTCCAAAACTACATTAACATCCTTCACAGGGAAAGTAAGAACATCACCAATCAATACCTGATTGAAAGATCCAGGTAGCAATTCTCCAGGTTTAACCTGTTTGTCAAAACCAACACGTACACCAACTTCACCAGTTTCGATACGAGTACAACCAGTGGCAAATACAGCCAACATTGCGATAGCAAGCACACTCTTTTTCATAATCATTTCCTTTAAAATAAAATAACAATACCCACCAAAAACAAAACAACCAATAATGCAATTCCAGCACTATATGTCGCTGTCAGAACTACATTCCACTTTTCTTTCTTCGTAAATTTTCTAAACAGATCGATACCAATATAGAAAATAATAAACAAAGAAATAAATGCAGTAATCATCTTAATCATTTTGTCTCCTTAGAGTATTTCACATCATGTTCGTACAAGAACATCAAGCAACACATTGCGTGTGCCAAGTGATTCTTTCCAGACTCAGGATCGTTTTGCTCTCCCTCTTTCCATGCCCATAGATGTCTTTGCATTGCATCAAAGTATCTACGTTTGGAATCTGGAACATGTTTCCAGTTATCTGGTTCATACTTCTCCGCACCAAAAGTAAGAATTTCTACAGTAGCTTTTAATGCGAGTGGTGGTAGTAAACCATATTGTAGTTTACCACCATCAAATTTTCGCCCACCAGTCGTAGCTGTCTGGGACTGTTTAACTACATCTCTTGTAATTGCCATCATGACCTCCAGTAAAACCAAATATGGATACTCCGAAGAATATCCATATGTAGGTTACTGTTTAGGCAGTACGAGTAAATACTGAAGAGCCAGCAACACGATTAGCAATTGCAACCATCGCACGAGTTGGACGACCAATGCGATACTTAACAACTTCAGCACCATTCACTACTGCAGGATTAGAATATACGCAGTAGCCTTGCTCACGCAAGTTACGGATAGTGCTTGCTGGGTGTGCAATACCAAAAGAAGATTTGATTTGCTTTGCGGTGAAAGACTTACCCTTTTGTAGATGGGTTAAAAGTAGTTCTTGTTTAGACATTATGTAATATCTCCATAATAAATTGCCATCAAATGAAAAGAATCGCAGGGAGACGATGGCAATATCTCCCTGCGACGAATAAAGTCTATTGTTTAGACTTCAATACCATTTTCTTTCAGGATCTGATTGAAGTCCTCGACATCTTCGTCAACCTCAACAGATTCATCGATAATCTTTTGCAGACGAGAAGTCTCAATCGCTTCTTCTTTCTCTGCAACTACATTTTGTTTTTTGACCTTAACAGTCTTGGCTTTCTGAAGTTTCGCAACTTTAGCCTTAGCCTTAGCAACTTTCGGAGTTTGCTTGTCAGCAAGTTCCTTCTGGAATGCAGTCATGTCTGCTTCAGTCGGCAGAGGGAGTTGATACACGCCACGCTCGACTTTGTTCTTGTTGAACAACCAGTTAGGATAACCGATCTTCTCACCCTTAGCACCAGTACGCTGGTCACGCAGAGTGTAATAGATTGCAGCACATTCTTTCAAAGTGATGCGACCATCTTTTTGTACTGCTTGTCATGTTCAAGAACAGAGACAACAAAACGCTTTTGAGCCAGTGACAGGTTTGCAAATTTCAACATAATAAAGTTCCTTTTCAAGTTTTCAAGAGATTTAATTATACACCAAACGCAAATTAAAGACAAGTCCTTTTTGCAATAACCCTACCATCAGAAGGGGATTTCTTCCGACTCGGGTTTCTTCGGCTCTTCCATCACCACTGCAGGTTCAGGTTGAGGGTTTGCAACTTTATCGAACAAGTCAATAAATGCAGTCTTTGTTGCAGCATCGAAACGATTGCAACAGAGTTGCACTGCCTTCATGCGATCTTTAAAAATCGCATAAGCACGAACGATGTGAATCATACGACGAGTCGTAATTGTTTCATCCACACCACCATCCTCGAAAGTGCGACGAATTGCATCCGCCCACTTCACGAGTGTCTCTGCAAATTCCTCATCAACACAGTTGTAGGCTTGCATGAGATTCTTCACAATCTTCACTTCTACTTTTGCAGCAGGATATTCTTGCTCAAAGGTAACAGCGAATCGCTCCAAGAATGCTTCGTTCAGAATGTTCGTACCGATGTAACGACCATCGTCTGAACCCTTACCCTTAGTATTCGCAGTTGCAATCACATTGAATCCCTGAGCAGGAACAATCATCTCATTCTTGAGTTTGAAATAGTAAGGTTTACCCTCGAGAATCGGTTGCAAGCAGAGCAGAGTATTTGCTGAACCTGCATCAATTTCGTCAAGCAGTAAAGTTGTGCCATTGCGCATGGCGATAAGAACTGGACCCTCTACAACTTTGACATTACCATCTTCGAGAGTCTTCGAGCCAATGAGTTGTTCTTCATCAGTCATCATGTTAAGGTTAACACGAATGAGTGGCTTTTTATGCTTTGCACAAATTTGTTCAACCATCGTGGACTTACCATTACCAGTTGGACCAGAGATGTATGCAGGATAAAAGATTCCAGACTTGATGATATTCTCCAAGTCATTGAAATTACCGAAGGGCACAAAGTTCGGGTCTTTCACAGGGATGAGTGCCTTAGTGTTGGTGTAGTCCACCACAAATGATTCTTGAGTCACAGGTTGTTCTTTCAATGCAGTGTTACCAACAATATTATCTCCTTGTTTGGCACGATGCGTACCACCATTAATCGCATACAACCCACGACCAACTTTATCTTTCATAAGCCAAAGGGGATATTTCTCGCTCTTGATTGCTTTCATGACTGCAAGCAGTTCAGGGCGACTGACTGTACCACGTGTTTGCACATCGGGATACATTTCGAAGAGTTTAATTTCAAACTCACGACGGAAAACCATATCAATAGATGCCATCACAAATCTCCATAATCAAAGTTACAAACATTATTATGCCTTAATTCTCAATAAAAGGCAAGCATTTTCTGCAATAACCCTACGACCAGTAGGGTCTTTGCAAACCCTTATGCTACAAGGGTTACGAACCGATTCAACAGGACTCGGCTAGTCTTCTTCACATTCAGAAACTTACCGAAGTTCTTTGCAATTGCTTTAGCGTTTGCATCGGCATCCACATCAAGTTCCCCCTCTTGAATCACAGTTGAGGACTGAGGAATCAAGAACAGTTCATCACGACCAGTGTTTTGAATCGAAGTAAAACCATTCGCACGAAACTCTTTGCGCCACTCATCAATAACAGTGGTGTAGTCACCACGGAAACTAGGCAGACTAGCATGCAAGAATTGACGCAAATCATTCTTACGATTCTGGCAGATATGGAATCCAACTACCGAAATGTTGTAACGATCTTTAATCATACGCAGAATCATGTTTGTCTGACTGCAAGAGTCACGACTGAGTTCGTATGTCTTTTGTGTGACATCATCACGAATCAAATTCTTAATCTTGATTTTCTTCCAGATACCACCAGTGGTTTCGTTGCGTTGTTCTTCAATATACCTACCACTATATGTATTCAACGAACCACCCTCACCATCAGTAAGAGTAATCAGTGTCATTTTTTCAATAGAATTATTCTTGATGTATTCACCAATCGTATTGTAAACCCAAACAAGACCCTCATTCAATGGAGTTGCGCCAGTAGAGTAACCATCGTTCCACAAGAAACGATGGTCAAGAACACGCTTTGCCATGGAATTAAATTCACTAGTGGTCATTTTGTTTGAGAACAACTCAAGCAGATGAAAACCATCATTACTACGGATCAAGTCACCTTGTGCTTGTTTTTCTGCAAAACGCTTATTTCTTTCTTCAATATACTTCTTATACGAATCAGCATCTTGATGATGCGTTGATCGATCAATATTGTCTTGATAAGAAGAAGTGAATGCAAGAACACGATATGGAATCTGAATGCGATTGCAAAACATAGCAAGATTGATAACTTGCTTTAGTGTATCATGCAAAACATCATTCATTGAACCAGACCAGTCCACGAGCATAACCATACCATGATTCTTACCTTGTGGAGTAGTAGTCACACGCTTAAACAAATCATCCTTCAACTTGTATGCATATACCTTACGCATATCAAGAGAGCCAATCTTGGCAGTCTGTGCACGTTTATATAGTTGTGCAGACTTTTTCATCTCGAATTCTTTGACGAGATAATTCACAGTTCGAGCAGATTCTGTCTTGAACCCAGTAAAGTTATCAATGAGTTTCTTGTAGTAGACAGACTTCTCCTCATCAGTCATATAGCGAGTGAGATGATCGTAATATGGACTCTCGGTGTTCTGATTCCAAGTCTCTGGTGAAAGAGTCTCATTGAGAATTTTCTTGTAACCGATGACTGGATTAAATTCATAATCCTTCTCAAACTTCCAATACTTGTACTCAGTATTTTCATCAGCAAGATCTTCGAGTTTGCTACGGAAGACACGCTCTGTCTGAGATTCTAGATCAGGTTCATCTTCCTGCTTACGTTCATCGTTCTGTTGTTTAGGTGCATTGATTTTGCTTGGATCAAGATCAGTGTCTTCATCCTCTTCAATGTCCCAATCACCATCCATGTCGATGTCAAAGTCACCATAAATTGGATCCTCTTCATCTTCTTCCTCATTGTCTTGAGGATTCTCAGACTTCATGCGTTGCTTACGCTCTTCTGCCTTTTGTTTGGAGAAAGTATAGATGTCTTGTGCAAGTTGAATCACATCATCAATAGTTTCAGTGCGTTCAGCACGATTGACGAATTCCTTTTCGTCAGCATCAAACTTGACACCACATTGGAATCCAGCTTTAAAGTAAAGATTGATTTTGTCGATCAGTAGAATGCTGTCAAGATTCGGCATCTGTTTGACACCGAAGAAGTCACGATCGTTGAGTTGCTTGTATCCTTCGTTCATGCGTTTACGCAATCCAGGATACTTACGCTTGATGAGTTTTTCGATACGAACATCTTCGATGATGTTCAGATAGCCCATCAATTTTGGTGTTTCCATGATGGGAGACATATACTCTTCGCCAGTATATAGTGCATGACCGACTTCATGACCAATAAGCATGTCTTCAATCTCAGGGGTCATGTCTTTCCACATCGGCAGAGTCAATACACGACTCTTGATATCAAAAGATGCAGTACGTGTTCTGGCACGAATCACCGAAAGGTTTTCGGTAGCCAGTAGTCTTGCGGAGAGATCACTTGCTTTCATTTCCATTATTTATCTCCAAATGCGTCAGCCATTTCATACTCAGCCAAAAACTGTTCAATCTCTTTTCGGTTTGCAAGTTTCACAGGAAGAATTTGTTCAAACCTGCAAATATCTCCGAACCCATAGTCATGACACAAGCATGCCAATTCAAAATCATCAAAACCACTCCACATATCATCCATAACGAATCTCCATGAGTTATACCGTAATTATTCCCTAAAAAAGAATAAAAGACAAGCACTTTTTGGAGGGCTGCAAACCCTGTGGAGATCAGGGGTTGGAGGTAAGTGACTACTTACGGAGCAGAAATTACACTGAAATCATTGCGTTTTTCAAACTTGATGACGGATCTAAACTTATCGAACAGCTGATCGCCTTTGTGTGAGATAACAAAGATGTTGGAGTTTTCACCAAACGAATTCATAAGACTGAGGAAGTAATCTGTTCCTGCAGTATCAAGAGAAGAATCAAAGATCTCATCTAGTATGAGTAGGTTTGTATTGACAGAGTTCTTCATTTTAGCAACTTGTCGCCAAGTAAAAAGAATTGCTAAGTCAATACGCATCTTTTCACCTTCAGAAAAACTAGCGTAAGTGAAATCATCACGATGACGAGACTTCACAATCTCATTAAACGCTTCATCCAACTCGAAGTGGATGTATGCATCCATCGCATTTAAATACTTGTTGATGAGTTTATTCATCACTGGTAGATACTCACGAATGATTGCAGTTTTGATGCCAGTATCTTTCAGAAGAATGGATGCGACCTCTTCAAGATTACGAGTTTCCTGTAGCTGGTTCTTCTGACTAATCTTATCGAGGGCATCCTTAGCGAGTGTTTTCAACTTCGCTTTTTCTTCATCAAGATTCGTAGTGTCTGCAGTCTGTGTTTTAATTTCTTCTTCAAATTCAGTTATCTGTTTATTCAACAGAGAGATCGTTGAGTTCTTTGTAGACAACTCAATGTTCTTATCTGTGATTGTGTTGATAACTTCATTTATCTTTATCAGTTTAGTTGTGAGTGTAGAAAGAGCAGTCTCAAGTTCATTAATCTTGTTATTACTTTCCTGCATTTTTTCATGCAAGTCATGAATAATTTTAGACTTGTGATCTTCAGGTATGTCTTGTGAACACTGTGGACACACATCATGTTCTGTAAAGAACTCAGCATTGTGCTCACACGTTTCAACTTTCTGATCAAACTTTGCTTTTAATTGCTTGGCTTTCTCGATATCTGTCGTAATCTTATCCTTAGACTCAATCTGCGACTTAAGTAATGTAATCTCTCCGATGAGTTTGTCAATTTCACCTTGCGTTCCAGAAACTTGAGACAAGTTAGAATCAATCTTACTCTGGATTGCTTTGATACTTTCGGTCTTCGCATTTGCGATAGTATTAATGAGTACCTGTTGTGCTTCGACTTTATCTTTCGATGACTTGATTTCTGATTCAATTCTGGTAATCGCATCTTTGGTCTCCTGTGCCTTCTCCTTGAGCAATGAGTTCATTGTAGAGAAGATACGAATATCAAGGATGTCTTCAATCACCTCTCTGCGTTGTCCTGGAGGTAATTGCATAAATGGAACAAACGATGCACTACCCAGAATAACAACCTGTGTAAATGTTTTGTAATTCAGTTTCAGAATCTGTTGCTCAAGAACTTTTTGATAGTCACGAGATGCAGCATCCTGATTGAGCATCTCACCATCAAGATAAATCTCAAAAATATTTGGCTTTATTCCACGTACAATTTTGTACTCTTTTGTACCGATAGAAAATTCTATTTCAACGAGACATTTTTTACCATTGATAGAATTGATCAACTGATTCTTGTTGATGTTACGGAATGGTTTACCGAAAAGCGAAAAGCACAATGCGTCTAAGATTGTGCTCTTACCTTCACCATTCTTACCAATGATAAGAGTAGTAGTTGATTTGTTTAGTAATACCTTGTTCGGAGAATTACCAGTTGACAGAAAGTTCTGCCACTGAACGCTCTTAAATACAATCATTTAGCCTTCCATTTCACGCCCATAATCTTATAGAGATATCTTCTAAAGATACTAGGTTTATTTTTAGACAACACTGTTAGTGGAGTCTGGTCGATGTCAATACAAAAAGATGGTTCAATGTTACTCAAAGTTGCCCATGTAACTCCTGTCCCACCAGCAATCAATACAGAACCAGAAATCATGTCTGCTCGTTTCTTTTCTTCATATGCATAACTCGGTTTAAAGTCCAAGTCAAGAGGGATCTGTTCTGTCAGTGGAAAGAAATACTGAATCTCAAGTTGTTGCATTTTATACCTCTACATTAACAGCTTCCGTATACAATGTTCTCATAAATGTTTTAATCTTTTCTTTATCAACATCTGTTTCAACAGAGTCAACATAGTTGGAGAGAACAGACAATGTATCTTCTAGATTAATTTCTTCGCCAATCTCACCATCTTCAAACTCAGAGAGATCTTCGATAATCTTAATATCGTATGCTCCCTTATTATACAACTTAGTAATAAATTTGTCAAATTTATAATAGTCTGTTTTGTTTACAACCACCAATTTCAAATATGTTTCTTTGAGATCTAATGCATCTAAATCGATCGGTTCACTATCCTTATCGTTGTATTCGATTCTGGCAAACATAGTATTAGTATTTGGGATGAAGCATAATTCCCTGCTTGATAAATCGAACAAGTGAAATCCTCTGGTATCGTTGTAATCTTGCCAAGTGAGTTCATATGGATTTCCGAGGTAGAAGATATGTCCATCATCACTTTTGTGATGATAATGCCCACTAAAAACCAGATCAAACTTATTGAATGTCTCTTTAGAAAGTCCTTCATTTGACTGCATTCCTCTGTGCATAGCAAACCCTGCGATCTCGAAATGACCCATACAGAGTTCTGATGTTGTTGTCTGCATCTCATCTAGAGATGCTTGATAGTTCTCTGGGCAAATCCATGGCATCATGCAAATCTTAATACCATTAATTTCAATAGTTGTAGGTTTATCAATCACATTGATGTTAGAATACTCTCGCAGAAGTAAATCTGGAGAGTTTACATCATTGGTGTTTTTGAAATAGGTATCGTGATTTCCTGCCAACATGTGAACACTTATATTCAAGTCACGCAAACGATCGAAGAACATTTTCTTTGCACGATCAAGTGCATAGAAGTTTACATATTTACGACGATCGAATGTGTCACCAAGAATTAATACCGTATCGATTTTATTTTCAACTAGTGTTGGAAAGAATATGTTATCATAAAACTTTTGAAAGAAATCAAGAAACGCTATGCTGTCATTTCTAGCACCGAAGTGCTGGTCTGTGATAATTGCTACTTTCAAATAAAACCTACCTTTCTGGTTGTTTTGGCAGTAGATGCTTGTTCAGATTGCTGATTGAAAACTTCAGCAATAGAATAAGGTGCAGCTCCTTCGCCCCATGGACGAACAGGAAGAGTAACTCCAAGTTTCTTGGCAAGAGTGTTTGCTTGCTCAACATTCAATGCGTCAAACGTAACAATATCAAAACATCTTCCTGGACGAACCAACGCATCGTCAATATCACGAATGCTTGGAAGATTGGTAGAGAAAATCATTTTCTTACCTTTTGTAGTTACAAGACCATCACCAACATTCAAGAAACGATGCATCATTGTGTTGCCATCGCTACGAGATTTTAGGAATGCGTCACTGTCTTCAAGAACCATAACTTCTGCATCATCTTCAATAAAACGTGCAAAGAAACCATCTTTCTCAAGAATACCTGCATCATATGTTACGATTGCAGAGCATGAACGATGTGCAAGCAGACCACGAATAAATGTAGTCTTGCCAGTTCCAGGTGGTCCAATCAACAGGAGAATGTTCGCAGAAGATTCCATATAACGATCGTAGTAGTCTTCAAGAGACTCACCATTAAGGAATGGATACATCTCAGCAACTGGAAGACGATCACGATTAAGAGGAACATTTACTGACTGCCCATCAGAAGAATAAATCCATTCAATGTATGATGTCACAGCAGTAAAGTTAGATTCAACAATCTCGATTATATCTTCTGCGAACTGTTCATCACCAAAGGCACGAACAGTTGTAGAGTTTGAGTTCACATCAAACTTAATAAGATTGTTTGTTTCTTCTTCGATGATAAAACCAGAAGAAGAATTCGTTTGCACGAACATAAAGTCTTTGAATTGACTCTCAGCCCATTTTTGCCATTGTGAGCGATTGCAGAGCACAGTTGTTTCACGTTGTACCGTAGAGAGATTTGCATCAACACGAAGACGCATCACCTCTGATGTTACTAGGTCTTCAAAATCAGAAACACCTAGAAAAATTTTATCACTTTGATTATCCATAATTTTACTCAAATTAAATTGATTGTCTGAACCATCCCATGTAAATCTTTTTAAGAATCTTTTACCTCTAGATTTATTAGGTCTTACTCTTCTTGCTGTGGCTAGTCTTTGTCTCAATGCTCCACTTTCTAAATTTCTTATCAAATCACTTATCGGTCTCGCTTGGCTCATCTGTCTCACCTAAAAAATCATCTAGATCTACTTGCTTCTTTTTACGTTTTGCTTTCTTGCGTTCCATAAATGTATCATCAAAGTTATTGTTCTGTTGCATAAACTCTAAGTATGCATTATGAAAGTCAGCACCCTCATCACCCTCTTGTAACTCAAATGCTTCAAATGGCATATCTTGGATTAATTTACCTTTGATGTAACTTTGTTTCTTTTCTTTTGCGATTCTACGAAGAAATGCATAGTAGATAATCTGTGTAAAGTATGAAAAAGGATTGTTAGATTTACTCGGATCAAAGTTGTCTATGTATTGAATGCAATTTTCCACACCATCGAGAATCATATCATCTCGATAACTGTAGTTTATAAAATTGGGTTTATAAGATAGATGTGTTGCAATCTTAAGAATGCATTCACCGATATAGTTGCTGACGATGGGCTTTGGGTTGCCTTCTGTTTTTGCTTGTGAACACTTCGCTCGATACTCGATAAGTGCCTGCAAAAAGTCAGCGTTATTTACATAGTGAGCCATACATAAAACTTCCTCATATAATTAAACATACTGTAATTCTACATCAAACTCATTGAAAAGACAAATCTTATTTCATTACAAAATACATTTGCCTTTTTATTTGTCTTGAGGCATAATCTACGGTGTTGGGGTTTGAAGAGATAGATTAGTGTACTGTATCGTTTCCTCTGACAAGAGTTAACGGTAGTTCTTCTTCTTCTGGTTTTCTTCTTAGCAGTTCAGCAAGCATTTTGATTCTTTTCTCTGCTTCTTCTACTGTAATCTCGTCTGCATCATCCCAATGTTCTAATAATTCTTTATTGTCTTTGCTAACAAAAGAAGTTTCCTCGTGTTCTTTTACAATCTTCATATAATGAGGAATAAAAACGTGATGTAGTTTCTTACAAAACATCACATCCTTTTTTAGGATTACATATACTTTATCATCAGAAAATTGACACAATGGGTGAGCAGTGATATGCTCACGACCTGTTTCTAATACAGGAATTGATCTCATGACCATTGGGGTTTCAAGTAGGATACGATCCTCATCTTCTTGACGCAAGACAGCCATAACCTGTTCACCTGAACAGAGTTTCAATACTACAAAAAATTCTGAGCCATCTAACATAGATCAACCTCTACAATTTTTGTTTTGAATTCTTCTTCAGCATACGTTTTGTAACGCTCTGCTGCATGATTTAGAGTATGATTTTTCCAAGACTTCCAATGTAAATCGTCAGCAATATCAAAAAGATTACACTGAGATTTACCATCCTTTAATCTTAACCCACGACCAATACTTTGCAGGTTACGAATCTTGGACTTGCTTGGCGATGCAAAAATGACATTCTCGATAGACGGTATATTGATCCCAGTTGAGAATGTACCAAAACTAGCAACAATAATAGCATCGCTTTCTTGTTCAGTGATATGACGAATTGCTTCTCTATCTGAAACATCAGTTCCGCCATAAACAAAAAATATTTTGCGATCTTCGTGTACCTTTTCTTTAATCAATTCATAGAGAATCTTACCATGCTTCTCTACATACTGGAACAGAACAAGTGTATTTCCTGCTGATTTGACTGCGAGATTGCGTATAAATTTATTTCTTTGTTTGCAACCTACCAACCAGTCAATTTCCTCTTGATATGTATTGTTCTTGCGTTCCTTGCGTATCTCTTCCGTGTACTTGAGAATGATACACATTATATTTAGGCTAGACAATCTTCCAGAATCCATAAGGATTTTCGTGGTAGTGACTTTATGCACTGGACCAAAAATACCCTCAAGAACTAAACGATGTACTTTCTTGTTATCAAGAGTTCCTGTTGTTCCAATCCTGTATGGAATTGTATCCATCTTTTCCATAACACCAGTAAGAGACTTTGCTTTAAACTGATGTGCCTCATCACCAAAGATAACTTGGAATTGTTTAAACCAAGCACGTGGTTGTAGATAGATTGATTGCCAAGTTGTAATTAAAACATCTTTAGTAAATTCTTTTGGAAATCCAGCATAGAGTTTTTGACAATGAGTTGACACTGACCAATCATTTACGCTAGAATAATCTTGAAAGTCAGAATACATCTGCTCAACAAGAGATGTAGTAGGTACGATAAGAACACACTTACGACCATTCTGAACATGCCAACGCATGACAGAGTATATAATAAAAGATTTACCTGAACCAGTAGGAGAGAGCAACAATGTTCTTTCTTCATTGATTGCTTTTTGAATAGCGTCTATTTGATAATCACGAATTTCGATCTTTTCAGGAAGATCTAATTCACGAACATATGATTCTATTTGTTCGTGTGTGATATTGTTGTTTGGTTGAAAGTCTGTCTTGTATGTTAAAAGATAATCATTTCTTTCACAGAACTGTTCAACGTAATTGATAAGACCAATGTAAAGAGTTTTTCTTACTTGGTCATACAGACGAACCTTACCATCCCACAATCTTGCTCTATACTGTGGTGTAAATCTTGCACCTGGATATTCGTATGTAAAGAAGTCAGTGAGTTCTTGTTCAACACTCGGATCACCAAAAACTCTAACGTACACATCATCTAACTTCTCAATCGTTAATGTCGTCATTACATCCCTGCTAAAAACTTCTTCCATTCAACAGCAGTTTTGATTTGCCAATCACGTGCTTTGATTTGTTGAAGGACAGATTCAAGAAAATAAATCATCGTTTCAAGATAATCCATTTTCACCTTTAATAGATTTAGGTCGTCATCACCAGTGAGAAATTCATCCATCTCATTCTTCAATGGCTTAACACCTTGCCATTGTGACCAACTAAGATCTGCTAATTCATCACGTGATAGTTCACCACGATAATAACGAAACTTATTCTTGCGTAGAAGATTGTATTCTGCTTGGAGTTTAGTATGTTTGAGTTTAACTTGCACCAAGAGTTTTACATACTTGGCATGAAGTTTGGGTGTTGCTGTGGAATTTTCTCCGAGACAATTGTCATCAATCTCGCAGTCGCTGTCCCACATTTCTTGCAATTGTTCAATATTCATAATAACCTCAATGATTTATATGACTACTATTATACCGTAGTCATTACAAAAAAGCAAATTTGTCTTACAAGAATTTGTAGTAAGTGTAGCGGAAAGTTGCACTGCCAATCAGATATTGCACATCAGTGCTTGTAGATTGGAATGTTAAACTTTCTAAAGAGATAGGGAATATATCTACAAATTGCACTGTTGATGCAACTGTATTATTTCCCTTTAGAATTGACAATGTTGCATCTGAATAGTTCTTCGCCAACTCAGTGTATCTATTCTCATCATCATTAATAAAGTCTGCATACTGAGAGTAGTTTTCTGGGAAAGATAGTGCAACTAACCAGTTGTGTATTGCCTTATAGTTTCTCATCTCAGAATCAATTAGGAACTGAACTTGTAATTGATCAAACACTGCCATCTCTCCTGGAATTGGATTGATAGAGAATGGTGTGCTTTGCTCAGGAGAACCAATTGATAATGTTGGTAAGTTTACCTGTTGGCAAAAGAATGTTAAATCTGGTAACTTTAAAATATTAAAGTTGAACCCATTCGGCGACATCGGTGTGATGTTCGCTGGAACTGGGCAAGAGATAGTGTTTTGATTTAGAGTAGCCATACTATTATTTAGGAATAAAAAAGAGGGATCCGAAGATCCCTCTTTAAGTACCGCTTCTATGTCGGTTTAGTCAAAAACTGACTAAAAGATTACATTAGGTTAGTAACCTTAACACGACGATAGTAGTAGTTTACGTCAGCAGTTAGGTTGTCCTGACCAGCAGTGCCATCGTCTAGGTTAACGAATGGGTTAGCAACTAGACCGTAACGAGTCTTGAAGCCAATCTTTGGCTGGAAGCTGTTTGGATCAACTGCACGAACCATTTGTAGAGGAACGTATGGGCAGTAGAACAAACCAGCGTCAAATGCAGAAGTACCTTTGTAACCAACTACGAAGAATTGAGTTGCAGATACGTTTGCAGTATATGGATCAACATAAACTTTGTACTTGCCATTTAGAACACCAGCGAAAGTAGTGCTTGTGTCATCAATGTTCAAGTTGCTGTTGCCTTGTAGAGCAGGAGTGTAGTCTAGAACACCAGCCATCGCTAGAGCAGACGCTACGTCAGCTGAAGTGATGATGAAGTTACCACGACCACGACGAGTTTGCTGACCAATCGCATTTGCTTCACGCTCGATTTGGAACATCAAACCTTTGAACTTCTCAACAGACCAACGACCATTAGAATCAGTGTCTAGGTCGAAAGTACCAGCAGCAGTAGTACCAACTGCAGCACCTGGCTTAGCAGTCTTGTAGATTGTGCGGATAACTTCACGATTGATCTCAGCAAGGATCTCAGTTGAAAGGATGTTGCTTAGCTCACCTTCAGCATCAAGACCATGAACGCTCTTCATGTCTTGTGCAAGTTCAACAGAGTACTCAGCTTTTAGAGCACGAGTCTTTGCAGTAACAGAAGTCTTCTCGATAGAGAATGCCATCTGACCGAAAGAACCATCGCCTGAGCCACCTTGACCAAGACGCTCAGCTGCGCTAGTTGCTAGACCAGTACCAGTAGTCTCAGAACCACCGAAGTCATAAACACCACTGTGAGTGCCAGTACCAGAGAAATCAGTATCTGCTTCGTTGAATAGAGCCTCAGTACCACCTTGAGTGCTGTAGCGTGACTTCATTGCGAAGATCAAGCCAGTTGGTTGAGTCATTGGCTGAACACCAGCAACATCATAAGCGATAAGTTGTGGCATTGCACGACGAACTAGGCTGATAAGAACTGGATCGAACTTAGCGAAACCACCAGTGTCAGCATAAGAGCCAACTGCGTTTGCTGGAGCAGCTTCGAAAAGTGCTTCACGCTGTTTAGCCATCTCACGCTCTTGGTTCTCTAGGAGAACTGCAGTAACTTCTTTACGATAGTTATCTTTGATTGGGGATGCACCCTCGTGTTCGAGGATTGGAGCCCACTTTTTAACTAAATCTTGACGATTCATTTTAATTCCTTTTTATTTAAGTTTGTTAAGTGCAGTTAGATATGCTGACATTTGAGGATCAAGATCAACTTTCTTCTCTTCTGTCAATGACTCTACTGGAGTGTCAGTAACTACAGACTTAACATCTGCGGTTGATTTGTTTGTGAAATAATTTTCACGGATAGTCTTTACTTTGGTCTCAAAAGATTCTGCATCTTCGTATGATAGCTCTTCAACTAATGCATTAAACTTTTCAGTTTCTGTATCAGTCAAACCTTCGCTAACTGTCTTAACGATTTCGCTGCGTTTTTGCTCAGCGATAGTTTTAGACATATCGATATTAGCAGCAACTTGTTCATTAAGTTTTGCTTCTAATTCTTCGATCTTAGATTCCATTTCACCAAGCACGTCATAACGCTCTTCTGGAACATCAATGTAGTGCTCTTCAAATAGATTCTTCATACCAAGAACGAAACTCTCAAGAATTTCAGACTTCATACCACGATCAAGGGCAATTTCATTTTGTGTCATCCACTGCTCAGCTACATAGCCGAGATATCCATCAACCTGTTCAACTAGACCCTCTACATTCTTTGCAACTTGCTCAGCAAGTTTACCTTCGAATTCTTCTTCTAAGCGAGCAACTTCTGCTTTGACACGAGTCATAACAGCTGCTTCAAAAATAGTAGTTGCTTTTGCTTTAAATTCTTCAGAAAGATTTTCGCCATTTAGAAGTGCATCAACGTCTTCTTTAACACCTTTTAGATGACTTGGCTCTGCAGCAACTGCGCCTTTGGTAGCTGCGTTTTCTTTCTTAGAAGTGCCACCTTCTGCTTCCTTCTCATCTTCGACATTGTTGCGAGCATTGTCTGGATTTGGATTTTCTGGAGCAGGTTTGACAGCTTCCTCTTCAATTCCTTCTTCTGTAATCTGCTCATCAGTCTCGTCAGCTACTTGCTCAGCAAGTTTAGCTTTTTTAGATTCTGCTAAGAGATCAGCAATTTTTTGTTCGATTGACATCGTTTTCTCCTGTAACTGGATAGTTCTATTAAATTATTTATTATTTATCTGATTTTACTCAGAAAATCTTGGAAAGCACGCATTTTGGCTTCCTCTAGATTCTTTGAAGAAGTTCTACGAATAACGTGTTTAACTTCTTCTATATGTTTTTCCACAAACTTTCCATCAACAAATACCCACTCCTTATTCTCCATTATACCACGAACATATGCGTCTGGAGCAGATGGGTCTGCAACGATGTCTGCTGCTGTAGACAGCATAAAATCGTCTTGAACAATGGAAACACCTTCGTTGTTTGTAACGAGTGAACCAAGTGCTCTACTAGAAACTCCAAGATTCGCACCGCCATCTAAAAGACCACGTGCAATTTGACCCATTGGTGTTTCTAAAATCTTCGCTTTACCAACATAATTAGTTCCCTCTTTGCGCAAGGAAACAATAAGGTGTGATACTCTGTCGAGATTAATTGATGGTGTATCTGGGTGACCTAATTCACCGTAAGCACGATTAGTTTCGACTTGTTCTTTAATATAACGAGCAACTTCTTTATCCATTACTCGTTCTTCATACATGCGTTTGTTGCGATTAACAATATTGGATTGAA
>Ga0222713_10002029_pt1 | contig 21895 bp, 23 predicted proteins | sample C33_649DmetaG_FD_165061 | JGI IMG/M metagenome (GOLD analysis project Ga0222713, IMG submission 165061) | Estuarine water microbial communities from San Francisco Bay, California, United States - C33_649D | ecosystem: Environmental > Aquatic > Marine > Unclassified | place: USA: California...
AGCTGCATGACCTCCTCCGTGAAAAATTCGGCCTGAATCTATCTGAAGAAAACAACCTAACAATTCCCTCGGCCCCTTGGTAAGAGCCAATGCAGCGACCGGGGTTTGCCCTTCTCGCATACCAGTCAAGTTGGCTGTAATATAGATCAATCCCGATATGCCATAAGCAGATAATCCTCTTTTTATATCCTTTAGCCTCTGACCAAGTTTACAAAATGAGCGACTGGGTCATACTATGGTTGCCCCCATAGAATTTGGGCCTAAAGTTCCCCGTAGCAGCCGACCGCATCATAACATGTCCTTGCCCTCAGCGCCTTCCGCATTCCCGACGCAATTGCGCGGTATCTCGGCCGATTTTTCGGAAATTAGTCTGGGCCTTGAGGAAAAAGATCTCGGTTCCCTCACGGAAGAATCACTGATCGATTTATTGAAGCGATTCCTGGCCATCGATCCAGTAGATCTCATCGATGCCGACCCAGAGATCATCATCACCGGTCGCCGCGGTCGCTATAGTGTCAAAAACAGCCACCATAAACTGACTTTGCGACCCGTAGCCGATCCCATGGCCGCTTTTGTCGAGCTGAGCGCTGAGGAAATCCCCTCCTGGATGGATCAAACGGACAGCTTATTGCAGCCGGAAGACCACACCTCGGAACGCAATCAGGCTATCCTCCTGATCCATCAAAGATCGCCACGGCAGTATTACGTCGCCGCGCTCATGATCATCAGCCTGGGTATCTTTGGTGCCACGGTATATTATTCATTTCGCCCTGCCCCGATTAATGACGAAGCCGAATATCAACCGGTCAAGAATCCCCAAAAAATCGCCACCCTCAATAAAATGGCCGTCGGGCGCTTTACCAATATCGACGCCAGTGTAAAAATTCTAGTGCAGGACAACAACCGGCTCGTTCTGATCAAACTCGACGGCCCGCAGCATCGCCAAAAAAATGAATCCACTCATTCCTACAGATTCATGACCAACGCCAAAGGAGAACCCGTCCTCTATACCTCCGAGATCGGCGTGATCATTCTGACCGACCAGTCCACCCTGCGCTATAACGGGGACACCTATCGACGGACAAACTAAACTCATGAAGTCATCTCTGAAAAATGCCTCTCGAAGAATCAAGGGCTTCACCTTGGTCGAAATTATGGTCGTGGTTACGATCATTGGCATACTGGCAGCCCTGGCGATACCCTCCCTGCGGAGAATTCAACTCAAGGCCAAGGCAGAGGCCCTGATCAACGATTTGCGCGTCTATACCCAGGCATTCCATGGCTTCGCCATGACGAAGTCCTACTACCCTGACGATACCAGCAAAGGCATCATCCCGGATGGGATGCAGGTGTATCTGGGGGTGAAGTGGACTCAAACCACCCCCATTGGCGGGCTCTACGATTACGAATATCTAAAACGAGCCGGTGGCCAACTTTTCACCGCGGCCATCGCCATCGGGGACGACGGAGAAAACAAGGTGAGCCGGGATATGGATCTGCTCCTACTCATCGACAAAGAGATCGACGACGGGAATTTGTCCACCGGCCAATTTTTACTCGGGACCGGCAACACGCCCTTTTACGTCGTGCAGATAAATGGCTATAATGCTGGCGCGCCAGTCGCCACGACACCACCGGCGGCGCCTGAATCCACCCCCACACCACCCGTTACAACTCCAGCACCGGTGCCAGCACCAAATCCGGCACCGCCTGAGACCACGCCTCCTGATGCGCCAGTTGAGCCCTCTTCACCGGATGAGAAAGCCAAGAAGGAGAAGGAGGAGAAAGAAAAAAAGGAGAAGAAGGATAAAGAGGACAAGGAAAAGAAGGAGAAGGGAGATAAAGAGAAGAAGGACAAAGATAAGTAGATCGTCTTGGTCTTTCAGCGTCTCTGCATCGCTTTCGGGTGACGATAAATGCCGTCAACCAATCGATGTGACGATTCGTGAGTGAACACGGAAACGATCATCAAGGCAGGTCGCACACTCCTAGCGCGCAAATCTATCCACTTTTAAGAGGAACGTTTGCCATTGATATCCCCTGCCGCTATTCACTCGTTGCATGGAATACCGGAACTTCGGACGCACAGGGATCAAAGTCAGCCCGCTCACCCTTGGGTGCATGATGTTTGGCGGCAAAACCAACCTCGAGGATACCAGCACGATCATTGATCGGGCAGTGGATGCCGGGATCAACTGCATCGACACTGCGAACATCTACTCACGCGGCAAAAGTGAGGAATTCACCGGCGAAGCGCTCAAGCGCAACGGCAAGCGGTCCGAGGTGGTGCTCTGCACCAAAGTTCACGGTGCAATGCATGACACCGATCCCAACATGCGGGGCAACACCCGCCGTAATATCATCGAGCAATGCGACGCCAGTCTGAAGCGGCTCCAGACCGACTACATTGATCTCTACCAAATCCACCGCCCGCAGTCAGACGTGCCGATCGATGAAACCTTGCGCGCGATGGACGACCTCGTCCGCGCCGGCAAGGTGCGCTACACCGGCACCTCCACCTTCGCCGCCTGGCAGTTCCTCGAATCCCTTTGGTGCGCCAAGGAGCTTCATCTCACGCCCTTCTCCTCCGAGCAGCCGCCCTACAACCTCCTCGATCGCCGAATCGAACGCGAATTGCTGCCCATGTGCCGCACCTATGGCATCGCCACGCTGCCTTGGAGTCCCCTCGCGAGTGGCATCCTCAGCGGGAAATACCGCGCCGGCCAAAAAGCCCCGGCGGATTCCCGTTTTGCAAATGCCGGGGACAATGCCTTTCTCAAGCAACGCTGGTCGGATGGGTCCCTCAACGTAGTGGAGAAACTCATTCCCCTCGCCGAGGCGAAGGGCCTTACCTTATCGCAATTCGCGCTCGCCTGGACCATGCAGCAACCCGGCATCACCAGTCCGATCATCGGCCCGCGCACACTGGAACAGTTGGAAGATAATCTGAAGGCGATCGGGGTAACCCTAACCGACGCCGAACTTAAGGATGTAGATGAAATCGTGCCCCCGGGCACCTATACCTCGGTTTACTACGAGGCAGATTTCGGCCCGCATCTCCACCGCTGGTAAATTTAAATCATGCAATTTCGCAACTTCGGTAAGCATCCATTCCAGTGTTCGGAAATCGGATTCGGAGCCTGGGCCATTGGCGGAGCCTGGGGCGACCAAGCGGATTCGGACTCCCTCGCGGCCCTGAACCGTGCGCTCGACCTCGGCTGCAACTTCATCGATACCGCCGCCGGTTACGGCAACGGCCGGAGTGAACGGCTGATCGCCAAGGTGCTCAAGGAGCGCACCGCGGCTGGTAAAAAGGAAACGGTCTTCGTCGCCACCAAGACTCCGCCAGACACCGGCAACTGGCCACCCTCCCCCTATGATCTGGCCGATGCTCGTTATGCCGAAACTTACCTGCGCGCTAATATCGCCGAGCGGCTGGCGTGCCTCGGCACTGCTAAACTTGATTTGTTGCAACTACACACGTGGACCCGGGCTTGGAACCGCAATCCGACGCCGTTTAAAATTCTGCGCAAATTGCAAAGCGAAGGCCTGGTCGGATTGATCGGCGTATCCACGCCGGAGCATGATCAAAACTGTGTCATCGATCTGATGCGCGGGGGTTGGATCGATAGCGTGCAGGTTATCTACAATATCTTTGAACAGGAACCCGCCGCGGAATTGCTCGATGTCGCGCAGGAATGCGGGGTCGGTATCATCGTGCGGGTCGCCTTTGACGAAGGCTCTCTTACCGGCAAGTTCACGGCGCAAACCCAGTTTGCCAAGGATGATTTCCGCACGGGTTACTTTGCGGGTGATCGACTGGTCCGCACCGTCAACCGGGTGGAAGCAATCCGGACCGATTTGACTGACAGTGGCTACACGATGGCGCAGGCCGCCTTGAAATTCGTGCTGGCTCATCCGGCCGTATCGGTGGTGATCCCCGGCATTCGCAATCTGAGCCAAGCCGAGGCCAATTGCGGGGTGAGTGATCTGCCGGCGATGCCTGTTACGGTGGTGCAGAGATTACAAAAACATGCCTGGCGGCGGGCCTTTTGGTATGGCGGTAAATAGTCCAAACGGGTCGCCGGCAGATTGGTGCCAAGTCTAACCCAAGCTATACTTTCCCATGCCGACGGCACTACTGCTGGCTCCTCTGTTTCTGCTCTTTGAGCTATGGCAGTTGGTGATTTGCGAACGCTATGTGGGCATCAGACAAATAGAACGCAATGGGGACCCGCGCTCGTTAGGACCCAACGAAGGGGTAGCTTTCGGATGGACGGCCAGTTTGGTCTTCTACTGGACCTGGATGCTGGTGCTCCTACTGCAGTCCCAAGGGCGGGTGCATGGAGTCTGTCTGCTGGCAGTCAGTTTACTTGGCTATGGATTAAGGCGAAGCTGCGGCCTCAAATGGCTGCTTGTGGTTCTGACCTTTGAGGGGGCGGTGCGCATCGGTTTGTTGTTTTCTCTCTGTGTCTACGTATGGCGACGGCTCTAGTAGGTGGGGTAACTACGTAGCCTGAATTCACGTAATACTACCGATGCGGCGGGGCGGAGACGTTTGGTATGCTGGGTGGGTTGATTACCACCATGCGCACAAAATTGATTGCCTTCACGTTACTGGTCGCGGGCCTCGGTCTCACCGGTTGCCAAACCAAAACCGCCCGGGTTCCTGCGCTCGCAGTATATAGCGCCGAGGACCTGAATCCCCGAAAGCTCTTCGGTGGCAGCATTGGTTCTCAAATCACGGCGACAACCAAGCCAGCCAACGTCCCCGCCACCAACGAATCCGACAGTCTGGCCCACTCACTCGAGCGCGAATACTTGATGTGGAAGCTGGCCAACCGCTCCTAAGCCATCATGCGCGTTTTCTACGGCCTCACTCTCCTGCTAATCGCGTTCAGCACCACGGGGAGGGCTCTCCCCGATGCGACGGCGCTGCAGCAGTCGTTTGACCGCTTGGACCAGAACCACAATGGCAGCATCAGTTTGGTGGAGTGGGACCAGCATGCCTTCGCTTTTTTCAAGGCGACGGACCGCAACAATGACAATGAGATTGATCCCACGGAGATCACCGATGACACCGAAACGGTAAATAGTTTTTCCCGTTCGGACGCGAAACGGGATGGACGACTCGGCATAGAAGAATTCATGCAGTTGCGTCGTCAGCTATTCAAGGTGGCCGACATTCACGCCAACGACTCAATTGATCGGACGGAGTTCGAGCTATACAACCTGATCAGTGAGACCGGTTGGGATGATGCAAATACCAATGGTCGACTCGATTTGGCGGAAATCCGCGGCAGCCTGCAGGAATTGGTCAAACTGGCCGACCAGGACCAAGACGGTATACTTTCCCCGGAAGAGGCTAATTTCCTCTCATCGGAAGCCTTCACCCAATTGACGGCTGACGGCCCGTTGAGTCCAGCGCGACTTTACACCCATTACCGTGATATGCTTATGGGCAAACAGTAGCGTTCACCCAGCCTGCGAACCTACCCTGCTGAAAAATATACCCCGCCAGTCTGCAGCTGACTGGCAATTTTGGGGGATATCTTCAAGTTGTATCACCGTGAAGCTACTCTCTTTCATTCTGGTCACTGGCGCACTCATGCTGGGTGGTTGCGCAACCACCTATCAGGTTCAGGTCAGTGCTCTCGCCGACCCTGAACTCGCCACAGGAAACCGCCTCTTTCAATTCACCCAAGCCGAAGAGAGCAAAGCCGAACCCGGTGACCTCCAATATCGGGAGGTGCTGCGTAATCTCAGTGGCATGCTCTCCGCTCATGGCTACGTGCCGGCAGCGAGATCCGAAGTGCCTGGCTATACCCTGCTGGTGGACTATGGAGTCGGTGAACCCGTAACCAAGACGTATACCTTTGCGACCCCAGTCTACGCCGAATTGGGCGGCGGCTACACCACCCTGACCAAAGAAACCAAGGACGCCGCGGGCAAAGTAACCAAAACCTCGGAAACGGTGCGTGTCCCCGGTCGCTACGAACGCGTGGGCACCGACGTCAGCATCAACTCCGTAACCACCTACCGGAAATACCTGCAGGTTTCAGCGCGACTGCGCCAAACCGGACAATCGGAAACCCGTGGCCCGGAAGCCTGGACGGTCACCGCCGTGGTCGATGACGAACGCACGGATCTACGGGCTGCCCTGCCCTTGTTGGTTGAAGCGATGGCCCCTTACGTGGGCAAAGATACGCATCAGGCAATTGTCGTGGAGTTCACCGAAAAAGACGGTCAGTTCGAACGAGTCGAACGACGTTAGGCGATTCAGCGCAAGAAGCGCGGACGGATCACCTTGGTTTCGGCGGTCGCAAAGGTTTGCGCAAAAAACTCTTGGGCCGATCCGATCAAATTTGCGCATTTGCCGTAATTCCCCGACCAGGAGTTCGGCAGGCAAATGCGCTTGATCACGCCTTTGCCCACCTTGTCCGGGGCATCCCGATCCGGGACCAGCTCCATTGAAAAACGCGGATCAACCGTATGCACGATATAGTGCTTCGTTCCGGCCTGCTCGTCGCGCTGGATACGCAAAAAATGGCTGAAGCTCATTGACGAAACTACGGTGTGGCGGATGCCGTTGGGTGACAATCCCATTTACCAGCTGCTTTGTCCTTGAGAATACAGCGCTCCCGGCACAGATAATCCGCGCGTCCGTTGCCATCCCATGAGCATGTTACCCTCTGATACCCCGCGTTTGCCCAAATGGCCTTTTCTCGTTGGTGATGCCGCGTTGTTGGGCGGAGCCATCCTGCTGGCCACCCGCAGTCCCCAGCCCTACTCCAATCCAGTCATAGTGACGATCGCCGTGTGCGTCGCGCTCGCCTCGATTTTGGGCGTCATCCCTTTTCTGGCCGACTACGCACATCGACAAGATGAAGCTCTGGACGAACGCCAGCGCGGACTCGAAGCCCTCACCCGCACCATCGCGAACTCGGCCGAGCAAATCAGTGTGGCCGCCACCAGTCTGCACGAGTTCAGCGAATCTTCCCGGCTACCATCCACCCCGGCGGTCACGCTGCCGACTGCGCAAATTGAGGAGCAACTTGCCAACATGGCGGAGCAACAGATCAAAGGTCAGGCTGAAACCAGCGAGTTGTTGCGTCAGGAACTCAAAACCCTGCGCAATTCTCTGCGCGAACAGATTGCCGCTTTAAAATCCACGCTGGTGGTCACTCCGGTCCTCGCTGCGGTGCCGGCAGCACAGTCGGTGGAGACGAAATCCAGCGAATCCCCGGCGGTCCCGATCGAACCGGAGCTCAAAGCCAAACCAGCTCCGACAGAAATCACCTCCCCGACACCGTCACCTGAGCCGACCAGTGCAACGCCAGTCGAACCAGTTATCGAACCTCCGGCACAAACCCCGGTCGAGAGTGAGCCCAAATCCGCCAAAAAAGCTCCGGCCGTGAAAAAGGCCAAGGTCAACGAACCAGAAGTGACGAAAGAAACGGCATCCGCAAAAGCAGCGTCATCATCTGATGAGTTGCCCCTTTCCGGCGATGACGCCGAACCTGATTTTTCTGCGAAAAGCAACCAGCGGATGGCGGCGGATGGAGCCACCCGCCTCTTGGTCACGGCCTATATCGGGATCGGGAACCGGCTATTCATTCGCGGTGATGGCGCCGGCCTGAGCCCGGACAAGGGCGTGCCACTCCAGTTTGTTTCCATTGGCAAATGGCAGTGGGAAACCAAGGAAGCCACCGGAGCGATCCGGGTAAAACTTTACAAGAACGATGAGATCGAATGCGTCTCGCTCGGCGAGCTCACCCTCGACTCCGGCCACCAGGCGGAAGTTTCCGCCTCGTTCTAATCAAGCTTCCCTCAAGGCATCACGGTCAGTGGCGGATTCACCTTCGGCGGGGGAAATGCCTGCCGATCCAAGTCAGCCTGCGCCACTTCATTGGCCAAGGAAACCAATTCATCGATGAGCAAAGTCGGGTCTTCCTCGTAACGTAATTGCAGGAATTTCTCCCGGTCAGATTGAAAGGATGCAGGATCACGCATCCACTCACCGATGATGCCGGCGAAGTCCGCCGCTGACTCGATTTTTTTGGAATCGGCCCCGTTGCGGAAGAATTTCCAGGTCAACTCCTCCTGAGGCATAATCCCGCCAAACGCGTTGAAAATGATGGGACAACGGAAATTCAGGGCCTTGGCACAAGTGGTCGTGCCGCCCCGGGTGACAATCACATCGCTCACCTGCAATAACAGATGAACAATTTCCGAGTAGCCCTCGATGTAGCAGTTGAACTCGGGATGATTCGCCCGCCAATGAATGAGGTCATTGTAAGCCTGTTTGTTGTGGCCGCAGATCACGACCGCCTGACACCGGTCGGCATAACGCAAGAGCGTCGGCAACAAGGCGAAATGGTTGTTGGCGCCGTTACCACCGGTGGCGAGGAACACCGTAAAGCGGTCGGACCGGAGGCCGAGTCGCTTTTCCAGATAGGCGCCACGTTGCTGGGCGGAAATGCGCTCGAGATGGGCCACCGGCCGCATGAGATAACCCCGCACCAAGGCACGTTCGGCCGGGATGCCCTTTTTAACTGCATAATCGCGAGCGGTGGGCGTCCGCGAGAAATACAAGTCCACTGAAGGTTCAATCCAATTGCGCGAATAGCCCCAGCCACCGGAAAACTCACCGCAATAGGTCGCCGTGCGCACTTGCGCCTCCCCCAGGACATCCCGCGCCAGTTGGAAATAGCCGCGATTGAGGCAATCATGCACACTCAAGACCAGATAGGGCCGGTATTCCTGCAAGACCTGCAAATAAAAATGCCGGCCAAAGGTGACCGAGCTGCGGTTCAGAAAACTCAGGGCCTCGACCACGGTATAAAATATCTTATGCATCCAGGGCGACCGGCGCTGAATCCAGTTGTAGATATTTACGCCCGTGCGGTTGATGACGGAGGAATTCTCCAACATCTGCTCAATGCGCACATCCACATCATGGCGGTAGAGTTGGAAGCACCACTCCGCAAAGGCCTCGGCCCGGGCGTCGTGTCCGCCGCCGGTGCTGGATGTCAGAACAAGAATGCGGACTTTGGACATGGTTAGAGATTAAAATAGCGGGCCTGAATCCGGCGCTTCAACCGCAGGGAACCAAAACGGGCGATGAAGGGTGCCACTACCGCTTGAAAAAAACGTCCGCACCGCACGGTCCCACTGCGTTGCCGGCGCAAGGCACGCTGCAATGCCGCCGCCGCATGTGCGGGCGTCGGCCCCGATGCCATCATCTGCTCGAAAGCGGACCACGTGCGTTGCATGGCCGGAGTTTCGTTTTGATTGGGTCGGAGCACCGAAGCTTCGAAATCGGTGCGGTAGTCTCCCGGACGCACATCGAGCACGATCACCTTGGAACCGGCCGTCTCGATCAGCAGGCTTTCGTTCAGGGCCGTGAGTCCGGCCTTGGCCATGTTGTAGGCGCTTTGGTATGGCAGGGGAAACTCGGCGGCCAGGGAGGAAATGTTGACCAATGCAGCTGAGGTAGCCCGATCCCGCAGCACCCGCATGGCGGCATGGGTCAACCGCGCAGTATTGACCAGCATGACTTCAAGTTGATCCTGCCACACGGAAAACTCTGTGGCGGCAAAATCGCCAAAGGCACCGTAACCGGCGTTGTTGATCACGATGTCAAATCCTCCCGCAGCCTGATTGGCGGCCAAGAATATCCGTTCCGCCGCAGCTCCATCGCGCAGGTCCAGGGCGACCGCGGTAAATCCGGCAGTTTTCTCCAAGTCGGATAAGCGTTCAATCCGCCGTGAAGTGCCCCAAACTTGCACTCCCTCCTGCAGCAACATGTCGGCAAACGCCCGGCCCAAGCCCGTGCTCACCCCGGTGACAAAGGCTGTGCGGTATAAAGAGGATAACGGAAGTGCGTTGGGCACGTTAGGTGGCGCGTTTCAGCACCAAGCTGACATTGGCCCCACCAAATCCACTGCTGTTATTCAGCACGACATTCGGTTGGGCCGGCAAGGTTGAGCGGATGATGTTCAAGCCCTCGCATTCAGGATCCAAGTTGGTGATGTGAGCCGAGCCAGGCATAAAGCCATCCCGAATGGCGATGGCACAAAAGGCACTTTCCATTGCGCCAGCCAAAGACAAGCCGTGCCCAGTCAACGCCTTGGTGCTGCTGATAGCCGGGCGCGCGGCCGGGGTTTTGAAGAAGGCCTTCAAGGCCCGGGCTTCAGAAATATCCCCGATCGGCGTGGAAGTTGCGTGGGCATTGATGTAATCAATCGATTCCGACGACGTGTTCGTAGCCTTGAGCGCATTTGCCATGGCCACGCGCAAACCTTCACCATCGGGATGAGAGATCGCCACATTGTGACCATCAGAGGCCTGGCCCCAACCCGCAAATTCACCGTAGACCTTGGCTCCGCGTCGCATTACCTCGTCCTCGGTTTCCAACACCAATACTGCGGCGCCGCCGGTGCCGACAAATCCGTCCCGTGCCGCATCAAACGGGCGCGAGGCCATGACCGGATCTTTCTGAATGGACAAGGCTCGCATCCCGGCAAACGGGAGAATGCTGTCCACATTGCCATCCTCGGCGCCGACCACAAACATCCGTTTCTGACGTCCGAGCACGAGATCGTCATAGGCATAGCCCATCGCATGAGAGGAGGAAGCGCAGGCAGAGGAAAATCCGCAGGAAGCCCCCTTGATCTTGAAATGGGCTACCAAGTTAAAATTCAGCGTGCCGGATATCGCCGCCACAATACCCAAAGGGGAACACCGCATCGGACCCAAAGTATGCATGCGATTCAGCATGTAGCCCATCAACTGGGGTGAACCGCCTGATGCTGCATAAAGTCCGGTCTGCTCATTGGAAACCTCAGCCTCCGTCAAACCCGCATCTGCCACCGCCTGCTGCATGGCACACCATGCGTAGACCCCATTCGGCGCCATGCCGCGGAGGATTTCGCGTTTGATGGTGTAGGCTGACGGAAAGGTCCAGTCTTCCGGATCATTGGAATCCGTCACGAAATCCTTCACCGGCGCGGCCACTTTGACCGGAATACTTGCATCCGCAAAGGGAGGATACGTCACAACCCCATGCCGGAGTTCACGCAAGCTGGTCGTTACAGTTTCGACATCATTGCCTATGCTGGTGATCAGTCCGAGTCCGGTGATAAATACTCTGGGCATTATTTTAAACAGTCTGAAACGAGGAAGACACCGCCGGCCGGTTGAGGTCCAAAAAACAGCGGTCCAGCATGGAAGGCATATAACCCGCCGTGGTCAACGCGAGAGGTGGGGCAAATTCAGTCCCCGCTTCAAAGCTCCGATTAGATTTTAATCAGGAGTTTACGGCCTTGCGCACCGGAGCAGCCTCAGGCGTGGCCTTGACAGCCGCAACGTTAACCGCCGATTCAGCCGGCTGCGCGGGGATTTCCGCAAACCCGAAAGTCAGGGTGATTTCCTCGACAATTGCAGCTTTCTCCTGGCCGACCCGGATCGCACCTTCAAACGTTGCCAAGGGCATCTTGGCGCGCTTGGGCTTGATCGACATGGTCAGGATATCACCGGGACGGCAGACCCGATGGGCGCGCACGCCTTCGCATCCGGTGAAGAAAATGGTGGATGGATTGACCATCTTGCCGGGTTCGGGGGTCATACCTTCGAGCAAATATAGCACCGCCAGTTGACCCAGAGCTTCCAACATAATGGAAGCCGGCATCACGGGATTATCCTTAAAATGACCCTGCAGGAAGAACTCCTGGCCAGTAATCTTGTATTTGGCGTTGGCTCCGCTGGAACTGACTGAACCCTCATTGAGGAACAGAAACGGAGGCTGTATCGGCATTACTGTCGCGATATGCTCAATCGGAAGAAACTTGGTGGGCTCTGGCAGAGGCAGGCCGCGCACCTTGCAGTCAATGAAAGTCTTTACGTCACCCACGGTCCGCAGGTTGCGCAACTCCTCATTATTAATAGCCATATGGAGCACCTCTTCGACGAGGATAACGATCTCCATCATCGTCAACGAATCGACCCCCAGATCCTCAATCAGACGCAGATCATCGTCCGCATCCTTGAGCTTCATGCGCAAATCCGGTTCTACAAAACGCTCGATTACGCCGATCACCACGGCAGGCAAATGCTCGGGATTACCCGTCCTGCGATATTGCACTGCGGCCTCGAAGGTCGAGGGTGAGCACCGTTTGAGTGATTCACGCAGAGCGGCTTCGTCCTCCGGAGTGAACGATTTGGCCTCTTGCGCGAACGGTTTATTGGTGCCCGTGCTGGGTTGAACTGCTTCTGGCATTGTGTGTCACTTGTATGTTATGCGGCCTCGTAATGTAAACCCCTTTCTTAGGGCCCACTATAGCCAATATGGTCTTCTCCAAAATCGTATTGCTCCGTAATTTGCATCGAAAAATGTGGCCGTAGCAGACGCTTGCTAGCAGGGCTCATTCCGACTCAATTGCCTCCCTGTCGCCCGGCTTACCGCAAGGTCAATCCACATGCAGAATCTTCCGCATATCTTCATAACCCACGAATTTTATCCGCGGCGCGGGGGCATCGCGACCTTCGTGGAGGAGATGGCGGTTGCGGCCACCGGGATGGGGCTAAGCGTGGAGGTCTGGGCCCCGGCGGCTCCGGCTCACATCAAGGAAAAATCCTGGCCGTTTAGTTTGCGGCGCCTCCCCCTCAGCGGATCCCACGACCTGATCTGCCAGCTCAGACTGGCGCGGGACATCATCCGCCATCGGCGCCGGTTACGTCATGCGGTAGTCTATCTCGTGGAACCCGGGCCGATGCTGACCCTGATGTGGTTGCAGTTCTTTCACGCCTTCAGACCCAATCGCCTCCTACTGACTTTTCACGGCTCCGAGATCCTGAAGTTTCAGCAAAATCCACTCATCCGTTCCATGGCCAGTAAACTGATAGCGCATGCGGAACGCATCAGCACCCTGACCACATACACCCGAAATCTGCTCGGTGAATCGTTTCCCGATGCACTGGCCAAGACCGTGCTGACGCCGGGCGCGTTGCGGTCAGATTTAACGGAATCAAGTTCCATCACCGACAAGTCGACCGATCGGCTCGTGATTTTGACGGTAGGCCGACTGCATCCGCGCAAAGGCCAGAGGGAAACGCTCGCAGCACTGGCTACATTGCCGGCGGCCGTGCGAGTGAAGTTGGAATACTGGATCGTCGGCACGGCCAGCAAGGGCCACTACGAGACCAAGCTCAAGAAACTCGCTGATCAATCTGGTCTGGTGGTGAAATTTCTGGGTGACCTGCCGGATGAAGAACTGAGCGGCATTTATGCTCAGGCTAACTTGTTTGCCCTAACCAGTATCGCCTACAAATCCAGCATTGAGGGATTCGGTTTGGTCTATCTTGAAGCATCAGCACATGGTTTACCCATCGTGGCCCATGATATCGGAGGAGTGCGTGAGGCAGTGATCGACGGTGAGACCGGCCTCTTGGTCCCGCCAGACCAGCCCGAACAATTGACCCGGGCTTTTCAGCGATTGATCGGCGATGCGGAGCTCCGGCGGCGATTGGGTGAATCGGGCCGGACTTGGGCCCGGCAAACCAACTGGAAAAAATCGGCTGAATTGCTTTTTGCGCCAATCACGACTGAGTTAGCCCCATGATCACTTCGCGCAGCCAAGTCACAGTTCGCTACGCCGAAACCGATATGATGGGCATCGTCTATCACGCCAACTTCCTGCCGTGGTTTGAAATCGGCCGGACCACACTTTTGAAGGAGCAGGGACTCCCCTACCGCGAATTGGAGGCCCAAGGCTATCGGCTGCCAGTCTTGGAAATTTCCGCCAAATATCTTCGGCCGGCACTGTATGATGACACGTTGACGATCATCACCACGATCAAGGAAAAGCCCCTGCTGCGCATCCGCATCAGTTATGAAGTTCGCCGGGGGCATGAATTGCTCGCGACCGGCGAAAGCAGTCACGCCTTTGTCGACCGGGAAGGTAAACCCGTGCGCCCGCCACCGATGTTCGTTACCAAGATGAACAGTCTTTTTGCCCGCTAGCTCACGGACTGGTGGTCCCACCAAGCGTATTCTGCCAACACGTCCTCGTCAGACTCCCGCGTTCGCTGTTCAGCCAAACCCGTCCCGCCCAGCAATCGGTGCACGGCCCACACCGCATGCACCCGGACCATGGCCAGATCATGCGCGGCGAGGGCAATTAACTCCGGCAGTAGATCCGCATCGTCCCCGTTACCAGCCACCACACAGGCATTGCGCAAGAGACCGGCCAATTTGAGCCGCTTGATCGGCGTGCGGCGGAAAATCTCGGTAAAACGTTCGGGTGTCAGGGCAAGTAATCCACGCAATGGAATTGCCGGCAGATCATCCCGCACACTTAACAGCAGTTGCCGGCCAACTTGGGCGAACCGGTTCCACGGGCAAACCTCGAGACAAATGTCACAGCCGTAAATATGGCGGCCGATCCCGGGCCGGAGTTCCCGTGGGATGATGCCCTTGTTCTCGATCGTCTGATAGGAAATGCATCGACGGGCATCCACCACTCCGGGCGCCGCAAACGCATCCGTCGGACAAGCATCCAAACAACGCGTGCATTTGCCGCAGAGCAAACCGACATCGGCAAATCCAGTCTGCTGTTGGCGAACCGGCGGATCGGGTTCGAGCTCAACCGTGGTCAGGATCGAAGCCAAAAAGAGCCAGTTGCCGTGCCGACGGGAAATCAGCATCGCATTCTTCCCCACAAAACCCAGGCCAGCCTTGGCCGCCCACCCGCGTTCAATCACCGGACCGGTATCCACGTAATAGCGGTAATCGGTTGAACTCACGCCAAAGACCTCCTCGATCACCCGCCCCGCCGCCGCCAGTGCGGGTTTGATCGTGTCGTGGTAGTCTTCATACAACGCATAGCGGGCCCACTGCGCGCCGGGCTGAGCTACTTCGCCCGGCCAGTAATTGACTCCCAACATGATAATCGAGCGTGCACCGGCCAAAACCAAATCGGGCTGCAAGCGCTTGGTGACCGAACGCTCCATCCAGTTCATGTCGGCATGCATTCCAGCGTCCAACCAAGCTGACAATTTGTCCCCGGCCAAGGCATGCAACGAGGCCATGCGCACCTCGTCGAAACCCAGTTCCGCCAAACGGGTCCGTAGAATTTGCTGACGTGAATCCATCCGTTCAAACGGACGACCGGTGCACCCGGGCAAAATCCGCCGCTTCCCGCCGCCATGTCCGCAACACGTGTGCGACGATGTCGTTCAACGGCCTTGCATCGGTCAGGATTAAACTGCCCGCCCGTCGGTAAACGGGTTCGCGTTCCGCATACAGTTCGCGGATGCGCGCCATCGGATCGTCCACTTCAAGCAGGGGCCGATTGCGATGCCGTTGGGTGCGCTCCAACACCGTTTCCAAGGAGGCATGCAGACAGATCACCACCCCCTTGCTGCGCAACTGCTCAAGCATGCCGGGTTGGACCACGAGTCCACCGCCGCAAGCGATGACCGTGCGCTCAGCCGGGTGGCCGTTTTCAATAAACGCCCGTTCCATCCCGCGGAAAGCGGCTTCACCCTCCGCCGCAAATATCTCCGCGATACTCCGGCCCTGCAGGTGTTCGATTTCATGATCACTATCGATTTGTTTAAATCCAATCCGCCGTGCCACGAGCCGCCCCACGGTGCTTTTACCGGTGCCCATGAATCCCACCAAATAAAGGTTAACGTCCGCTGCGTTCATCTGTGCGCCAAGGCAACGGGCAAGGCCGCCGCTTGCCAAACACGAAAACACCTTGGCCTCCGCCAAGGATTAGGACTGGATGCCATTCGCGCATGAATTACACCTTCGCCAGCGATAATACGGCCGGCATCTGCCCCGAGGCATTTGCCGCCCTTGCCGAAGCAAACCCCGGCCATGTTCCCAGCTACGGCGACGACAATTGGACCACCCGCGCCCGGGCTGCGATCCAAGAGCTTTTTGACCATGAGTGCAGCGTGCATTTCGCCTTCAACGGCACCATGGCCAATGCCCTCGCACTGAGCGCTACGTGCCGCAGTTTCCAGAGTGTGTTTTGCCATGAACACGCGCACATCCATGTCGACGAATGCGGCGCACCGGAGCACTTCACCGGCGGCTCGAAGCTCATCGGCCTGCCCGGCAATGACGCCAAACTAACCCCCGACTCCTTGGAAGAAGCCACGCACCGTGGGCATGGCGTGCATTTCCATCAACCCGGCGCAGTCTCACTCACGCAGGCCACCGAGCTCGGCACGGTTTACTCCGCGGCCGAGGTGGCCGCGATCGCAGAGGTCGCGCGGCGCCACGGTATGGCAGTGCACATGGACGGCGCCCGGTTTGCCAATGCCGCAGCCACGCTGGCCACCCGCAATGGCGCGACCCCAGCGGACTTTACCTGGCGGGCCGGCGTGGATGTGCTGTCCTTCGGCGGCACGAAAAACGGCATGCTCACCACTGAGGCCGTCGTCATCTTTAACCCCGAGATCGCCACGAATTTCGCCTACCGGGTGAAGCAGTTCGGCCAGCTCGCCTCGAAGCAACGTTTCGCCACCGCCCAATGGGTTGCCATGCTTCAAGACGGTGTTTGGTTGCGTCATGCCCGGCATGCCAACGCCATGGCGCAGAAGCTCGGTCAGGGATTGGCCGCCCTGCAGGGCTGTGCGTTGGCCCACCCAACCGAAGCCAATGGGGTCTTCGCGCGCCTGCCCATAGATCTCGTCACCGGACTGGAGGCACGCGGCTGGCAATTTTACCCGTTCGGCGACACTGGCACTTACCGATTCATGTGTGGCTGGGACACCCCGGCCTCGGCCGTCGATGCTTTGATTGCCGACGCCCAAGCCATCGCGGTCTGACAATAAAAAACCTCCGGGCGAAAAGCCCGGAGGTTTTGCAATGGGTTACGGCCGATTACTTGGCGCCAGTCGGCGATGGGGTTGGCGCAATATTCAGCACCTCGATCTCGAAGATCAAGGAAGACGCCGGTGGGATGCCACCCGAGCCTTCGTCGCCATAGGCCAACTGCGGCGGGATGTAGAGTTTGATTTTACCGCCCTTGTTGATCTTTTGCATGCCCTCAGCCCAGCCGGGGATGGCTTCGTCCACCGCAATCACGAGTGGCTCACCGTGTTGCTCGGAGCTGTCGAAGACCTGACCGTTGAGCAGCATGCCGGTGTAGTTGATCGTCACGGTATCATCCGTGGTCACATTCGGACCGGTGCCGGGGCTAACGATCTCGTAACACAGACCGGAAGGAAGCGAAATGATGCCAGGACGTTTCTTCAGTGAACTGAAGAAGGTAACGGCAGCCTCTAGATTGCGCGCCTTGGCGCGTTCCATGGCGGCTGCCTGCCGCTCACCAATGAACTCATCCATCGCAGGACCGACCTTGCTCAAATCGTGCGGGGGCTCCTTGCCGGCGGCGGCCAGCGAAACGCCACGCGCAAAGGCCTCGATCTGCTGTGGCGTAAATTGCAATTCGGCCACGCCAAGGCGGGCCATCATGAACCAGCCGAAAGTCTCCAGCATTTCGGTATCGGTATACGTGGGTGCGGTCGGGGTCGGGGCCGGCGCAGTTGTCGCTGCCGGAGTTTGGGCCGCGGCTTCCGCCGGGACGTTCAATTTGACTTCCTGCGCGAGCAGGACGGTCGAAACGGCCAAGCAAAGAATGCCGGCCTTGAGGGGAATCATGGGTTTCATACGTGGAGTTGGAAGGGGATTTGGAAACGTAGCGGCAGGATTTGTGCCGCAAAGTTTTTGGATGTGCCACCGCGGACGTTCAAATGCAATCCATTAGTCCCCACTTGTATCAGCTGGGGTTTGCGGCATCGTGTCACCAAGTATGAACCCCGACCAATTTTGGACCAGTCAGGACGGTCAGATCCTCAAGATTAAAAACAAGGACAAGCAGACCTTGGCGCTCGCCTTGGCTTTCTGGCCGCGCAACCCGACTGAATTTGAGTTTCTAAAGTTCAATCTGGCGGACTTGAAATTTACCGAACGCAGCTCCCTCGCCCGGATTGGCATAGAGATGCTGCGGAAAGGCCGCCCCAAACTGGACGGCAACCGGGTGGTAATGGAGGTAGAGGCTTCGATCTACGATCAAAGCTTTCCCAACACCCCCTACTGGAAGAAGTTGTTACGGTTGGGCACCCCGGTTGGTCGCCTGTTCTTCGCCCCCGCTGAGGCCAAGCTCTCGAGCACGGAAATCTGGGACGCGATCAAGGCCAACGCCATCAAGCTGCCCAATACCATTTCCATCGATTCGAGCGGCCGGGTCTTTTTCACTCCGCACGCCGTCAGCTACACCCTTAACCCACGCCTGCAAGAGCTCAACTTCGAGCACATTGTCAGCGGATATGCGGGTCGGTCGTTCCTGGACAAGGTGCAGGTTCGCCACGATGCAGCCCCGCTGACTATTCCAGCCAAGTCGGGCATCCTCACCAGTTGCTCCATGTATCTCAGGGAACACTATGTGGTGCTTAATCCCGGTGAAGGAAATTTCGGCCTGCATACCAGCGCCGTCCTGCTGGATCCGGTGAAAACTTTTGGCACCAATATCATGCTGGAAATCTATAACACCGGCGAACATCCGGTGGTGAACCCGATGGTTTCCGTCGAGGTTTTCCGGGCCCCACCCTACACCGACCCCGAGGCCAAGACCCTCACTAAAAAACGGCAACGGCTCCTCGGCACAGCGGCCAATCTATTCAAATGCCTCGATGAGTTCCCAGCGGCAAAAACCGGCGCCCCATCACCCAAGACTAAAATTGTGGTGCGTGGTCAGAGCGCCACGATGGAAAATCGCACGGTATTTGTCCGCGCCAATGATGAGGAATTGCGCAAGTTGCTGAAAGGCGACGCCTGCCCGGTCGGGAGTCATACGATGATCCAAGCCCTCGATGCCGGTCCGGCCGACGCGGACGCTCTGGTCGTCGATTTTTTTCCGGATCTGCTCGAACACATGGAGCTGATTACGCGGCTGGGTGACATGAAGCTCAAGCGGATCATCTTTCGCCGGGCCTCGCGCACCCATGGCTACTTTCTCTCCAGCAATGCCCATGCGCGGCTCGACACCTTTTACTCCATTGGGGTGAAGGTTTATTGGTATGACGAACTGACCAAGGATCTCTATCTCCACTCCTACAAACGCGATCATGGGTTCTTTGTCCGAGAAGAAATGGCGCGCAAATTCCAAGAGAGCACCATCCTCGCCTTCTATGGATCGGCGGTCGGGCTCAACCAAGCCGACACGGACCGCATCTCTTCACTCGTGGACAAGCTCACCGGTTTTCTGGGCGGCAATCTCGGCGTGCTCACCGGCGGCGGGGGCGGCGTCATGCGTCTCGCCACCGATCAGGCCCGGGACAAGGGCGCCCTTACCGGCGCATGCTTTTTAGAACTCGAAGCGCAACCGCCGGAACTCGGCGTGGATTTCTTCAACACCTTTCAGGAAAACTCCCGGCACTTCCGGCAAAAATGGTTCGAGGCGGCCGACTTTTGCATATTCAACGTCGGTGGGGTTGGCACGTTGGAGGAAATCGGCATCGAGCTCTGCAACCTCAAGCTCGGCATTCGCCCACGCGTGCCCTACGTGTTTTTCAACGCCAAGTTCTGGGGCCCGTTGCGCCGGCAAGTCGAAGCCATGATCGCCGACAAACGCGCCCCGGCCTGGATGGCGGACTATATCCTCTTCACTGACGATCCCGATGAAGTCGTCAGCTTTTACCGCAGCAAGCTGCAGGTGTTATAAACACCGCCCATTCTCAGGATCACTATTTATCATCGAGGAAGATACACTGGGGGGGGTAAGGTGAATTTTTTGACCAGCCGCTGACATGGATTAACCAATGGCGACTTTACGCGGCGCATATCTGTCTTCATCAGTTCACTGTGGCCAAGATTCTTCCAACTTCCGTTCTCGTAGTCGGTGCAGGTGGGCGTGAGCACGCTCTCGTCCGCGCATTGCTCGCGTCTCCCGCCAAGCCGCGCATAATTTGTGCTCCGGGCAACGCCGGCATCGCGGACGATGCCAAATGCTTTCCCGTGGCCGCGGACGATATCACCGGACTCGTCGCCCTCGCCAAATCTGAACAGGTTGAATTCGTTGTCGTGGGTCCCGAAGTGCCGCTGGCATTGGGCCTGTCCGACCAACTCATCGCCGCGGGTTTTCCGGTCTACGGCCCCACGGCCGACGGAGCGCGACTTGAGGCCTCGAAGATTTTCACGAAGCAAATCCTGCTCAAATATAAAATTCCCACCGCCCCTGCCGGTATTTTTTCCGCCGTCGAACCCGCGCTTGAATACCTGCGCCGTCGTGGCGCGCCGATTGTCATCAAGGCTGATGGCCTTGCGGCGGGCAAAGGCGTGACGGTAGCCCAAACGATCGCCGAAGCTGAAGCTGCAGTGCGCGACATGCTGGGCGGCAAATTCGGCGCCAGCAGCAGTGAAATCCTGGTGGAAGACTGCCTCATCGGTGAGGAAACCTCCATCCTCGTGGTGGTCTCCGGCCGCGACTACGTCATCCTCCCCACCTCGCAGGATCACAAGCGGATCGGTGATGGTGACACCGGCCCCAACACCGGAGGCATGGGCACCTACTCTCCCGCCGAAGTGGTGACACCGGAAATTTACCGCCGGATCGAAAACGAAATCGTCAAACCGTCCGTCGAAGCGATCGCGGCCGAGGGCATCGAATTTTGCGGCACCCTGTTCATCGGCATCATGCTCACCCCCACCGGACCGAGCGTGATCGAATACAACACACGTTTCGGTGATCCAGAAACCCAAGTGGTGCTGCCCCGCCTGAAAACAGATTTGCTTACCCTGCTATGGGCGGCCGCGCAGAAGGACCTAAGTGGTTTCAAACTCGAGGTATCATCTGATTATGCACTCTGCGTGGTTATGGCGGCAAAAGGTTACCCGGAAGCCTACCCCAAGGGCGATCTCATCACCCTGCCCACCCTACCGGTGAATGTCGCCGTGATCCACGCCGGCACTTCCCGCAATCAAGCGGGGGACCTCGTGACCAACGGTGGCCGGGTGCTGGGCGTAACCGCCCTCGGCAGCACGTTGGCCCAATCCGCCCATGACGCATATGCCGTATGTGATGCGATTGAGTGCGCTTCAAAATACTTTCGGCGCGATATCGGGGCCCGGCAGCTCAACCGCCCATGAGACTTTTGTCGGTTTGTCTCCTGTGTTTAGTGGGGTTCGCCTGGTCGGCCCATGCCGCACCGTTGGTCCGGGATTTGGGCGATGACCTTACCTATCTGCGTATCGCAAAACTTCCGGAAGATCTGCCGACCACGAATCTAATGCGTCCGTGCGTGCTCGATCTGCGGTATGCCAAAGGCGGTGAATCAGCCGCTCTTGGACTGCGAATGAAACTTAAGGCAAGCGTCGGCCGCAACGGGCCAATCCTGGTGCTGTGCAATGCCGAAACGGACCTTGCCCTGCGACACGAGTTCGCCGGGTGGCGAGGCCTAACGGGAGTGTTAACCCTGGGAAGCGTAAGCAAGGAATATGCTCCGGATATCAGTATTCGCACCGATCCAGATGTGGAAAGGCACGCGTATGATGCCCTGCCGGTCACATCCGACATCGCCACTTTGCTTTCAATTGTTTCCGCAAAAGTTCGCTACGATGAAGCCGCCATTACCGAGGCCAGAAGTCATGGACAAGAGCTCGAAGATGAACCGCCCCCGGAATTAACCGATTCTGCAGATGCAGAAAAAAATCCCGGCCCTCTCATTGATCAGGCTTTGCTCCGCGCCACTCAGATCTATCACGCATGGCGGATTTTGAAAACTCCACCGCGCTGAGGAGTCCGTCTTTGCATTTTACGCCAAAACGTATCCCATAGGAATTCAGCGATGTCTGCACCTGGTTCCATATTGATTGTCT
>Ga0222713_10002030_pt1 | contig 21885 bp, 21 predicted proteins | sample C33_649DmetaG_FD_165061 | JGI IMG/M metagenome (GOLD analysis project Ga0222713, IMG submission 165061) | Estuarine water microbial communities from San Francisco Bay, California, United States - C33_649D | ecosystem: Environmental > Aquatic > Marine > Unclassified | place: USA: California...
TTCTTTTATGAAACACATTCTATCGGTATAAATTGCAATATCATAATCGTCAATTTCTCTTTCCCAATTAGTTTCGGGGTTTAGGTATCGTGATAATCCATCTTGTCCTACAAGATTCTCATCAAAAAATTTAATTCTTTTTTCCATTGTTAATATAAAATTTCAAAATTGTTTAGACCTTTAGTATTGGCAAATGAGTCATAACCTCTAATATAATTATGTAGAAAACATTTACCGTCCACCTTATAAAAATTAATCATGTCCTTAAACGCAGATTGCATAAGATGAACCTCGGCTGCTCTTTCTAATAGATAGATAATATCAGTTACAAAGTATTTTTTATCGTTTTCAATTATCTTCAAATCTTTTCTAATTCTATCTCTATTCATCAGCATACCTCTTGCTCTGTCTTCATGAATAAAAATAAACGGTTCGTTATTTGGATTTAGTTCGTTGTACGTATTTATTTCTCTTTCCATATCTCTTGGAATATAGAAATGTTTGAATCTATCTTCATATGGGATGTTTTGACCCACATAAAATGCTTCATCAAAAGTCTCGCACGTATCTTTTAGTTTAGATACTTTTTCAAAACCAACTCGTATGTAGTCATGAATCAAATTATTGGTGTAAACATATTGTTGAGCTTCACCATCAGAACCAACAGAAATTATCTTTAGATTTTCCAAATCAGAATACATTCTTTCTACATTGGATAAGTAATGACGATAACTAAAAATAGTCAGTTCATTTTCCAATGAATAATAATATCTAACGATTGGATTACACGTAAAACAATCCCCCAATCCTAAGTGATGATGTAGGTACTTCATTATAAGTTTCCTGTTAATCTATCACACCATCCTTTTGATTCTGAGTGAGGCCATACTACCCAATATTTTGGTTTCTCAGCCGTTGGGAATTCTCTCCAAATTTTACAGTATTTGTCAGGGTCATTCATCATACGAGAAATCTCTCCTTTATCAGCGTCTTTTCTGAAAAGAGTTTCATCATTCTGTCCATGAAATGCAACAACCCAAAAATCGTAATCAGTTTCAGGAACTTTATCATAACCAACATCAATACAATGTTTGAAAATAGAAGAAAAACTATTCAACCATGTTTCCTCACCACCATATTCGGCAATTGACTTACATGGGGGGTATTGTTTATCTAAAGTTTCTTGTAAAACAGCTCTTTTTTGGAATAGGATACCCGCATATTCTTCATAATCTCTTAGACTACGAATTGAACCAAAACCATATGGTCCATCGTGACCTTCTTGTGTCTCACCATCCATACCAAATAACTTTCTATTTGTTAGGTGAGAATGTTGGTTTTTACCAACCCACTCTTTGTCATCATCCCATTGTTTGGTTCTTCCTTTACGAGTATATTCGTGCCAAATCAAAGTTTTATGTGGATGGAATAAATCATAACCCCAAGTGTAAGCTCGAGCCGCAATTGATATTTCTTCACCGTGGAAATAGTATTCAGGGTTGTGTTGAACCTCTTTAGAGAATTCACCCAATGTGAAACAGTAATGTGCCGAATAAAATCTTGCAGGAACAGGTTCAGTCATTTCTCTCCAACCCGGAATTGTTTCAGGTAAGAAGAAAACCGCACCCTCAGGAATAAAACGGTCAAAAACCATTCTCCATGGTTCTTGTACTCTACCCGCAGGGTCGTTCTCGGGATTGAATGATGATACGTATCCAGTCAAAAGTGGTTTTTTATGACCTTTCTTTTGTAGTTGTTTAATCATCGCAATCATTTCAGTATCCCAATTTGGTGCAAACCTCATATGTGAATCAATCTGTAACGTATATTTTTCACCCTTATATAGTTGTTGGACTGAATGTCTTGCCCAACAAACACCTTTAGATTCATTATATGGTATATTTAAAATTCTGAATCTATTATCATTTTCAAACTCAGATAAATTGTCAAAACCATCTTCTTCTTTGAATTGTCTTGCAATACCAATCCTTAAGTTTTCGGGTTTACTGGCATGTTCCAACATGTCTTTTATTGTCTGAACAAGTTGGGGGTCTCTGTAAGAGGCTATTTGAACAAAAATTTTCATTATAATTCCTTTTTGAATAAAAAAATACCAAAAAAGAAATTAAAGGGAATATTAGATATTAATTTGTGCACTAATATATACTGTCTGACCAGTAACCCATTGAGTTGTTACTGACTGAATCAAGGAGTTACAGTTGGTGTTATTGTTGGTGTAACTGATGCGGTAGGTGTTGGTGTTACATATGGTAAAGGTGATAATGAATATCTACCTCTATAGTATTCATAGAATGAGTTAATTTCACTATCTGTAAGTGCGTAATCATAAATTGCAATAACACCCATCTTACCATCAAAGAATGCATCTGCTGCCCAATTACTATCACCGATAAGATTACTACTTCTGGTTATATTATTAGGTAAGGCACTCGTTGAACCAACGTCTGAGGTTGATTGGGTAAATACTTTATATGTTGAACCATCCAATCTAGCCCCATAAAATCCCCAATCATTATTAGTAATACCATTAGTCAACGAGTATGTGAATGCTTGGGTTGAACCTTGTCTTATTTCAAACCATAAATTGTTTGTACTACTTTCTCTATTAAGAATTATGTTATCGCTAGCTTCACCATTTCCAAAATCAATAATTCTCTCCCAAGTTGATACACCATTGAAATCAACAAATGCTAACACGGTAATACCATTAGTAAAATCATCAAAACCAGATGGTGCGGTACCATATTGGTTTGTACCATTAAGAGAAACATAACCACCATTATCCGTAGATATTGTTGGTGAGTTATACAATGTTACATTATTACCTTGACCGCTAGTGTCTGTCCAAGTTGATGAAGTTGCATTAGCACCATCAAGTAATAATATAGGTGAACCAACTACCGAAGTTGGTGAAACTGTTGGTGTTATCGTTTCAGTTGGCGTTGCTGTTGGAGTAGGTGATGCGGGTGGAGTGTAATTACCTTTGGTATTATCATAGTTTTGAGATACCTCTGATGATGTTAACCCTCTATTATAAATGTGTAATGCACCAAACCTAAATGTTGCACCATTTCCATCACCCATGTTAGTAACACTATCCGTCGCACCTAATGAGTAATGTAAACCAACACCACCACCATCATTGTATGGTGTTAGTCTGGAGAATGATGTGCTACCAACATTATTACCATCCAAATACGCAATAAGAGTGGTACCACTATACGTCAACCCCACGTAATGCCATGTATTCAATGTTAGCGAAGTACTTGAGGTTACAAATGGTGATGACAATTGCCATAACCTATACTTCAATTGACCACTAACAATCTCAATTTGAGAATCATGCCAAGAAGTTTGTGGTGTTGTAGTACCTTGTTCATTTATGATTATACCATTACCCGTAGGATACACCCATAAGAAATATGAAATATCAGTTCCTGTATTTGCAGGGCTCAACTTCGAATTTAAATTAGTTGATGATACAATATACTCACTAGAACTACCTTCAACATCTAAATAATTTGCAATCCCTGATGAAGGTGTACCTTGTGTATATGAAATAGTACCAGTTAATGTACCATTAGAATTACCCTGAAGGTCTGTAATTGTGTTACCACTACCTGAGTATGAACTTAAGTTTTGTATATCCCAATTTAGGATTAATCCGGATTCAACAATTGGTAGTGGCGTTGATGTCGGAGTTAAGGTTGGCGTTGATGTCGGAGTTTCAGTAGATGTTATAGTTGGTGTAATTGTCGGACTTGGGCTAACCATAGGTGTCTCAGACAATGAAACTGTTGGTGTTACTGTTTGTGACGGAGTTTGAGTTGGCGTTTCTGATAATGAAACAGTTGGAGTCACAGTTTCAGTTGGTGTAGATGTTGGCGTTTCTGATAATGAAACTGTTGGAGTCACAGTTTCAGTTGGTGTTGGAGTTAAAGTCTCAGACAAAGAAACAGTTGGTGTTACCGTTTCAGTTGGTGTAGGTGTAGGTGTGTCAGATACTGATACAGTTGGTGTTACTGTTTGTGACGGAGTTTGAGTTGGCGTTTCCGATAGAGAAACTGTTGGTGTTACAGTTTCGGTTGGTGTTGGAGTTATAGTTTCAGTTGGTGTTGGAGTTATAGTTTCAGTCGGTGTCTGAGTTGGAGTTTCAGATAATGATACAGTCGGAGTAACCGTTTCAGTTGGTGTTGGAGTTTGAGTAAGAGTTGAGGTCGGTGTTGGAGTCTCAGACGAAGTTATTGTAACCGTAGGTGTCTGCGTAGTAGTTACCGTAGGTGTTGGTGTTTGAGTTGGTGTGTTTGTTGGCGTTGGTGATGCGTTGAATGTGTAACCTGTTGACGCAATAAACGTGTATGAAGTACCACTATCACTAATAGTAACACCACTATAACTCATTGATTGGGTTAGTTCATCATAATTGGCTGAAATAAATAATTGTGTAAATCCTGAAGACATTCCTGAGTAAATTGTCACACCACTTGTCACATTCAGGGTATCACCTGTAGTCGTATCAAATATCGCAGTAAAGTTGATTGTAACATCAGTATCCACAGGTTCGTCTGAATATGCTTCGAAACCCGCACCTACAGAACCTGGGAAGAAATAACCATATAATTCAATATTAACAGGATTGTCTTGGTTTACATTTACTTCACATGTTACATCAGTACCAGAAAAATAAATGAAATATTTTCCCTGTCCTGTACCATCGTCAGATAAGTAAGTAAATGGTATTGTTTGAGCACCTAAATCATATGTTGTTGTTTCATCATTTGGTAAATAAAGTACATAACCTGTATCACCATCATAATTTTCAGAAGTGAAAGTTACCGAATAAACATCCTCACTTACTCTTGTAAATGTATACAGAAAATCACATTCAGTAATAACACAATTTGGACAATCAGGGTTTAATAAATCAAACTTATCTTTTAGTAACAAGTAGTTGTGTTTAACTTCAGGAACGCTAAGTGGGTCAATGTAAAATCTAAATTGGCTAATACCACCTTCAAAAGTACCTCCAAAGTTTTGTTCCAATAAAATATTTGTCGTGAGTCCAGATAATGTAGTACCACTCAAAATATTTTCAGGAAAATTTTCAGGGTCTTGTTGGTATATGTTTCCTGTTAGTGACGTGGGACATCCTGTGAATGTTAAATTTTCATGTAATCCTTGAGTACCACCACCCCAAGACATATTGAATGGTACACCAACCTGTCTTTCTTTCTCAGTGTTCAACGCTCTTGGGATAATTTCTTCCACATTTGGAACAACAAAGAATAACTTTCCATTTACAAATACTTGTAACTTACCCAATCTATAATATTCCTCTAACAACCAAGCTTCATTCAATTGAACAATTTCTTTAGTTGCTGGTGTTAATTGGTCGTGAGTTATTGGCGGTGAAATTAAATTAACAGATTTATTGGCTAAACTATCCCAATAAACTGTTTCAGTTATTAATCCTAATCCACCCCTATATTCCAAATCACATATGTCCATCCACATATTACGTTTCCACGTAACATCAACCATAACCCAGTGTTCAATATCGGAATATGTGGTACCAGAACAGATATCAAAAATACCTTCAGGTGAACAATATTCGTCTATAGTATAACCTGTAACATAAGTAATACCCGTAGTCTCACAACTTCCTGTTGTTTCACAATGACCTGTAAATCGTAACAACCTGACACAAATCTTTGGATTAGCTGGGTCACCTGAGAACTTAACACCTATGGCGTTAGACATTGAATCATACCAAACATTCCTATCTTCTTCTTGTATTATAACTGGCGGTGTACATCCACAAGATGGACAAGTACCACCTGACAATGTAGTTGCAGTCATTGGGTATACACTAACACAACCTGAGTATGTACTAGTTGTTGCAGAACACTCACAAGTATATAAACAATCCGCTAAACTTTGGGTTACTCTTGTGTAACCCGTGTCTCCTGAATTTTGTCCATCGGCATGGTGCCAAAACTTATCTTCAGCACGAGTTCCCATGTAGAAGAAAAAGTTTTTATTATTTGGGTAATATTCGTTTAGAGTTGTTTCGCCAGTTGCAGGAATATACTCATGGAATTGTCGTGGTTTTAATAAAAATTCTGCAGTCCAACCCCTGTGCATTCTCTCAGGTAAAATGTCATAGTCGTAGCCAAATAATCTAAAAAATCCCTGATAAAAACCACCATACAATTGGTTATAGTAACCAACCGTAGTTCCTGTTTTACTAATAACCTCATATAATGTATATGCACTTACACCTGAAAATATTTCATTAGGTGACCAAGTATGTCCTGTTACTTGGTGGTATTTCATCCTTCTATCCACATACATTCTATCGAATTTGTATGCATCATCGAATAGTGCGTTTGTGTAATATAAGGTTTCACCGGTCATTTGGTCAACCAAACCGTTATCTATACCTGTTAGACCAATATTACAATTTGAATCGGCTGAAAAACAACTTAAATCTTCACCCGAATTACCTGAATAATTTAATGAAACTAATAGGTTACTTTCTTGATAATTCTTCCAAGTCAAATTCAGTTGTTGTGTAGTACCTGAATTATCCAAATCCAAATAGACGGGTAGTCTATTACCATATGTCTGAGCAATCAAATATGGTGAAAATACAACCTCTTGATTATAATCTTTAGCATCCGAAGCCAAACAAATATCTCGTACGTAATTTGCTTGTCTCAGATACCATTTGTTATAATTGTACTGATTTATATTCTGATATGACATATGTTATTGATAAATACCACCGTTCATAGTATTTATAGATAAAAATACTTAGATGATAAAAATAGGAGAAGAATATTTTGACCATCCATATTATTTCTTCATTAAGGAGAAGGTGGATAGATATGATGTTTATTTTTCAGTTGAAGAAACTTTGACCGAAGCCAGAAAGAAAGATGAAAAAATTTCTATTAAAAAATCTGATGTTGGTAAAGTAAAATCTAAATTAGAAAAAACAGCCAAGGAAAAGAAAATCAAATCAACTAAAAAGGTAAAAGACGAGTTAGAAGAGTTAGTTGATTTTGATGGGACTATGAATAATTCTAAAGTACCTATTTTGAATCCGGCAACAACCGGTTCAAAAGAAAACCCAACAACTATGGACCAAACAGTTGTTACAGGTAGAATAACAAATAACCCAATCACTAGAGGTTTCAGAGTTTATTATGGTGAATCAAAAAAAGACGAACCTATTGTTGAAATCAATATGGAAGATGCCTTTGGGTATGAAGAAACTAAAGACCTAAATGGTCCTGAGACTAAGAAAGTTTATATGAAGATGGGTCTTCCTGAAAAAGACGCTGAAGAAAGAACTGAAAAACAAGGTAAAACTCCTGATGAAAAAGAACATAAAAAAAGATTGTCTAAAGTTCCTAAAGACATAAAGAATCAAAAAGGTTTTATTGATAGACTAACTTTATCTGAAGATGAAAGAGTTAAGATGATAAAGATGGTTGAGGATTTACTTTTAAAAAACAAACAAGAAAAGGAACTTAGAGAAAAAGAAAAAAATGTTTCTAAATTTTTATTGAGGAATTTAGAAGTTCTAAAATCTCAGGCGGAAAAAGAAGGAGTTTCAGTAGATGAACTTATCCAACACCTAAAAAAATGAACAAAGATTTATATGATGAAATAATTCAGTTTCCTGAAGATATGAGAAATCATATGATTTCATCATTTAATTCAGTAAAAGACGCCGACACTAACACAGAAGGTTATAAAAGAAATCTGAAATTACAGAAAGCAACCAAAGTTAGTTATCCTGAATTAAAGAGATGGAAGAATTTTTTTGATAATCACAAAGGGTCATCTTCAGATGTTGAGTATATTCTAAATGGTGGTGCAAGAGGTTTTGGTTGGTTACAATCTCAACTCGATGTAAAAAGAGATTCTAATAGAATGACAAAAAGAAATAAATCAGAAGCTGGTTTAGACAATCAGTTTATAAAGCCACACACCAAACAAGGTTTGGATGTGGTTAGACCTAGTAAATCACATAAAACAGGTCTTGAGAAATTTGAAAGCCAAATAATTGATAACTTAAAAAGAATAAACGAAATAATGTCAAAACTCTAAAATTATGCCATCGATAATTAATTTAGATTTCTCACAACCAGCTAATACACTAACTGCATTAGCCGATGCTGAAAGAGGTAAGATATTACCTAAGAATGATTTCATAAAAGATGCTGACGAATATTCAGTTACCAATCCTGATGCATTGGCTGATGGTGATAGTATGGGTAGAGGTACAGGTGTATTTTTGGATGTATATAACGAAAATGGTGGAACCATTGACGATATTACTGAAAGAAAAAATGAAATCAAAATCAATAAATACAACAAAGGAAAAACATATCCTGATTTCTAATGAAACTCACTAAAGTAGTAAAATCACTTATAACTGAAATCGCGGCAGTCGATACAATTATTGATGCTATCAAAAAAGGTCAAGTTATTGTGATTTACTATGATGGTGATGAGCCAGGTGGTAGAGGACTAAGAACCATATATCCAGTTTGTTTTGGATACTCTAAAGCGAATAACCCTGTATTACGAGCTTATGATTTAGAAGGTGCGTCACACACGGGTTACAAAGGAGAACAACCACTACCGAGTTGGCGTTTATTTAGGGCAGATAAAATATTATCGTTTAGACCAACGGATGAAATTTTTACTGAAGTTCCGTCAAATTATAATCCAAATGGTGACAAATCTATGAATAGAGTTATAATTAATTGGAAACCACAAACACAAGCAACAGTATGAACAACGATTTAATGCAAAAACTAATGGTATCAAAAGCCATTATGGACAAACATAATGGTATTGAAAGAGGTCAGGCAAGAAACATGAATTTATCTAACGTTCAATTAGAAGAGTTTTCTTCAGTACCCGCAAATTACAACATTCCACAAGAATATTTAGCCGAAAATACACAACAAACAAAACCTGTAAGTAATGGTAGTACAGATAGAAGTAGAATTATGAGTTCTAAACTACCTGATGAAATCAAAAAACTTATGATTGAGAATCCGATTGTTCAACCAAGTATGCAAACACCAGGAATCTCTAATGAATTGGCTGAAGCAGCCGCTAAGTTAATGAAAAAAAATGCTGCGGGTAATATTATTGGTGAATCTAAAAAATCTGTACAATCAACTCAACCAAATTATAACATCAATGAACTAAAAGAAGTTATGAGAGAAGTTTTTACTGAACTATTATCTGAATCAGGATTATTAGTTGAGAGTACTTCAAAATCTAATGACACAATTAGTTTTAGAGTTGGTCAACATATTTTTGAAGGTAAGGTAACAAAAGTCAAAAAACTAAAGTAAGTCCTTTCTTTATTGGGTAAAGATTTTTATATTTTCATAAAATCTTTATTCAAATGTCGAAAATTAATGTATTGGTAATTCCATCAGACAAAACGGGTGTAGGTAAATTCCGTTCTGTCGACCCCCACGTTTTCTTACAAAATATCTATAGTGACGATTTTCACGTAGACATTGACTATGAACCAAATATTGGTGATGTCAACTTCTTATCAAAATATCAAATAGTTCATTTCCACAGAAACATTGGGCAGTCATATGAACAAACTGCAGATATCATCCAAATGATAAAATCTTTGGGTATTATCACTGTAATGGATTTGGATGATTATTGGTTACCAGGGAAAGAACACCCAATTCATGATATCATTATGGTAAACAAAATTCATGAAAAAATTGTTAGAAATCTAAAGGTTGTTGATTGGGTAACAACAACCACAACTTTGTTTGCGGATGAAATTAGAAAACACAATAAAAATGTTGTTGTATTTCCAAATGCAATCAATCCAAAAGAACCACAATTCAATGCACAAACGCCAGAATCTGATAGAATTAGAATCGGATGGTTGGGAGGTTCTTCACACTTACACGATATCCAATTATTGAATGATTCATTTGGTAGATTGACTGACCTTACAAAAAAGACTCAGTTTGTTATCTGTGGATTTGATACTCGTGGTACTATGACTGAAATTAACCCACAAACAGGTGAACAGAAAAGACGAGATATTCTTCCTCACGAAACTGTTTGGGCTCGTTATGAAGAAGTTTTCACACAACACTATAAGTTTGTTTCTCCTGAATACAAAGAATTTCTTTTGAAATACCAACAAACTGATTATGATAAAGTTAATGATGAACCATACAAACGAGTATGGACCAAACCTGTAACGTCATACGCTAAAAACTATAGTAACTTTGACATTTCATTGGCACCGATTAAGAATCACATCTTCAACAGAATGAAGTCTCAATTGAAGGTTATCGAAGCGGGATTCTATAAAAAGGCATTGATTGCTTCTAATATTGGTCCATATACAATAGATTTGAAACATTCATTACAAAATGGTAACTTTGTTGATGGTAACGCACTTTTGGTTGAGGAGAGAAGAAATCACGCAGATTGGGCTAAATACATCAAAAAATTGGTGGACAATCCAAATATGATTCAAGATATGGGTGAGAGATTATACGAAACTGTAAAGGATGCGTACGACCTAAATAATGTAACAAAAAGTAGAGCAGAATTTTATAAATCAATATTATGATAGACATTCCAATTTCAAACATTCTTTTTTTAGACATTGAGACGGTAGGTGTTACACCTGACTTACCCTCATTGGAAACTCATTATCCTATGTTACACAAACAATTCAATAATTATATGGATTGGTTTGTCAAAAGATTTCCTGAGGATAAGGGACTCCCTCAAGAACAGGTGTTTGTAAATAGAGCCGCCTTGGTTGCAGAGTTGTCAAAAATTGTCTGTGTATCAATGGCATTTGTAACAAAAGAAGGTAAAATACATTCACAAACTATTTCCAATAACGATGAAAGTATTTTATTACGTGAAGTTAATAACCTATTTGAAAGAAGTCATAATTTAGGTTTTTGGTTGTGTGGACACAATATCAAGAACTTTGATATTCCAACATTAATAAAACGAATGATGATTAATGGAATTGAACCTTCTAAATTATTACCTCGTTACGACACAAAACCTTGGGAGGTAAAGGCTATTGATACTCTTGAAGTATGGAGAGCGGGTAATCCATTTGGATTGGCAAGTTTGGAATTGATGTGTGCATCAATGGGTGTTGAATCTTCTAAAGAAGGTGATGTGACAGGTAACCGAGTACACGACGCATATTGGTATGATAATAATTTGGAAGGTATTTCCGCATACTGTGAACGTGATGTAAAAGTACTTGTTGAAATTATTAACAAATTGAAAGCTTTGAAATAATATGGACGAATATATTAAATTATTACAAAAATTACAGGAGATTGGACCAATCGAAAGTGATGAAGATGAGTTAGAAAGATTATACCAAGATTTTGGTTTATATCTTGGTGATGATGCTGAGTACATCTCAGAAAAATCTTTGAAATATAAGAAATTACATTTAGACGCTGTTGTACCAAAATACAACTACCCCACAGATTCAGGTTTTGATTTGCACAGTACTGAAGAAATCGTACTACCACCATTTGGTCGTGCCCTTGTACCATCAGGTTTATCATTTGACATACCCGAAGGTTTTGAAGTTCAAGTTAGAACAAAAAGTGGTTTGGCAATCAAAAAAGGTTTGATGGTATTGAATAGTCCTGGTACGGTAGACCAAGGATACACCGGAGAAGTAATGGCAATCATGTTCAACGCATCAAACGAGACTGTTACCATTGAAAAGGGAATGAAAGTAGCCCAAGCAGTTTTATGTCCCGTAGTTGCAGGTAGAAATGTTTCGTTAGAAGAAATAACTAATTTAGAAAATAAAGATAGAGGTAGTAATGGGTTTGGTTCTACCGGAATATAATAAAACTAATGATTACAATCGGATATAGTACAAGACAATCAAATCCACAACTACAAGAATATTTCAAAAAAAGTTGTGGTCATCCAAAAGTTGAGGTTATCGAAAAGGTAAACCCAAATGGCAAATCTCTAACTGAGGTTTATAACGAGATTCTAAACGAATCTTCTAACGACATTGTTGTATTGTGTCACGATGACATCTATTTTGAAAAGAATGGTTGGGGTAATAAAATCATCAAACATTTTGATAAAACAGATTACGGTATCTTAGGTGTTGCAGGTTCAACCCTACTTCCAAAATCAGCAATGTGGTGGGAAGACCGAGCTAAAATGTATGGTGTTGTAAATCACGAACATGAAGGTAGAAAATGGGAATCTAAATACTCTGATAGTTTAGGTAACGATATTCAACAAACTGTTTTAGTTGATGGATTGTTTATTGTCTTACATAAAAAAAGAATCAAAGAAACTTTTAATGAGGAGGTAAAAGGATTTCACCTTTATGATGTTGATTTTTGTTTTAGAAACCACCTTCACGAAGTAAAAATTGGTGTTTTATATAATATAAAAATTACCCATAAATCAATTGGTATGACCAATGAGGAATGGGAAAAAAACAGACAATTATTCTCTGAAAAATGGGGTGATTATTTACCTCAAAAAATAACAAAAAAACCCGGTGAAAAACTAAAGATTTTAATTGGTTGTTTGTTTTTCAAAACATTCACAGGTTCTGAAGTTTATGTTTATGAATTAGCTAAAGGATTAGTTAAAAAAGGACATGACGTTACTGTTATATCTGACATTGGAGGTCCTCTAACTGATTTGGCTAAAAGAGTCGGTATCAAATGTGTTTCACAAAAAGATGCACCTGGATACAAATTAGGTGACGGTAAATGGGTAGTTAATACACCACAAGGACCACAACCATCTCAAGAAAACATGTATTATAAAACATCAGAAGTAAAATTTGATATCATCCATGTACAACATGAACCTATGACGAATTTCCTATGTTCTTTGTATCCTAACATTGAGAAGGTATCTACTATTCACTCTGAAGTCATTGACCTTGAGAAACCAGTAATTAATGACAGTATAAAAAAATACATAACGATTCGTCCTGAAATTCAAGATTATATTATTGAGAGTTATGATATTGATAGAGATAAAACTCAAGTAGTTTATAACCCAATTGATGATACTCGATTTAATGAAAAAAGTACTAAAGAAGAGAATAGTATTTTATTTGTAGGAACCATTGATTATCTACGTGAGAAATCAATACGAGATTTAGTTGAATATACTAAAGAAAACGCAATGGAGTTATGGTTAGTTGGTGAAAACAAAAGTAATTACTTAGACGAAATAAAAACAAACCCCCATGTAAAGTATCATTCAGCTACTTGGAGAACTGAAGATTATATTCGTAGATGTAAAGAAACTGCCGGTATCTTATTGGGTCGCACCACAATTGAAGGGTGGTTGTGTGGTAAAAAAGGTTGGATTTATGATGTTGATTCAAACGGTGACATCATGTCAAAAAAATTACACGACATACCTAACGATTTAGATAAATTTAAATCATCAAATGTTATTGATGAAATTACTAACATATATTATCAAGTATTATGATAAAGATTATATCTTGTTTTTGGAACGCGTCTGAATACATAACAAAGTGTTTGAATTCAGTAAAAAATCAAACTCATACAGATTTCAAAATGTATCTTGTTGATGACATGTCAACAGATAATACATTAGACATTATAAAAAATGAGATAAATGGTGATGAAAGATTCGTTTTAATTAAAAATGAAAATAAAAAGGGAAAACTAAAAAATATTGATGATTTATTGTTAGATGAAGAATTGTTTGATGATGAGGATATTATTGTTGAATTAGATGGGGATGATTGGTTTTTCAATAACCAAGTACTCGATAAAATATATAAGAGATATTCTAATAATAAAAATCTGTGGCTCACTAACGGTAGTTTCGTTTACTCAAACGGTCAAATAGGATTTTCAAGTAAAGTAAATTACAGAACAATTCGTAAAGACGTATTTAGGTTTTCACACCTTAGAACATGGAAAGTTCACTTATGGAGAAACATACTTGAAGAATCATTATTAGATTCAAGTGGAAATTATTTTATGTCAGCACCTGATGTTGCATATACAATGCCAATGTGTGAAATGGCTGGTGATAAACACTACGAATACATTCCTGATATTATGTACGTATACAACGCTGAGAGTCCGTATAACGAACATAAACCTGACAGTTTTGATGGTGGTGTAAATTCACAGTTGAGGAATGCTTCTGAAATAAGAAATAAAAAACCATATAGACCATTATGAAAAATACATTACAAATTGTAGATAGAACTTTTAGTCACAGCAAATTGGGATATTGTAGTGATTTTCAATACAGTGACAATTTTCAGTGGAAAAGAAACAACATAGATTCAAATTTAGATACCATTTATACCGATGGTTATATTGGGTCAAACACTGTTGGTAAAAAAGAAAATTCATATGCTTGGGTTATAGAACCAAAGTGTTTTTCACCAGCAGTTTACGATAGAATTATTTCAAGTGAAAACTTATATAATAAAATATTCACACACGAAAAAACATTATTAGATAGAAGTGACAAATACGTTCTAAACCCATTTGGGTGTTGTTGGGTTCCACCTGAAGAACAAATGATATATGATAAGACAAAAAACTTATCCATAATCAGTTCAAACAAAACATTCACCGATGGTCATAAACTAAGACACACGGTTATTTCAAGATACAAGGAACACATGGATGTCTATGGTAGGGGATATTCACCAATTGAGTTCAAACTTGAAGGGCTAAAGGACTATAGATTTCAAATAGTAATTGAAAACTGTAAAAGAGATTATTGGTTCACTGAAAAACTAATAGATTGTTTTATGACTGGTACAATCCCAATCTACTGGGGTTGTCCTTCAATCGGTGATTTTTTTGACACTGAAGGTATGATTATAATTGACAACATTGAGGATATTGGTAAAGTAATCCCTTTGTTAGATGAGACATTATATCTCAGTAAAAAGGAACACATTCAAAAAAATTACGACTTGGGTAAGAAGTATTTATTACCCGACCAATTAATTTATAATTATTTAAAATAATATGGCAGACGGTTTATTATGGTATAGTATTCTACAACCGGAAAAAAAACAAAAGGAAAAAAAAATGGCACACATTGATTTTGAAAACATTGAAAAGAAATTTGAGGACACCCTAAAATCAGAAGAATATATAAAATTTTTAGAGATGTTCAAATCGGCAGATGAAATTTTTGTCTGTGGTAATGGAGGTCTTTGGGCGGTAGGTAATCACGCATCAGATGATTGTAATAGACTATTTGCTAAAGCTGGTATTTCCAAGTATGTACATTCATTAGATAGCCAATGTCTAATCACATCAGTGGCTAATGATTATGGATATAATAACATGTTCATTAAATGGTTGGAACTACATAAAAAGAGAATTAGCAAAGACAAGAAAATATTAGTTGTTGGTTTATCTTGTAGTGGTGGTTCTAAAAACGTGACATCAGCACTTTATTGGGCAAAAATGAACGGATTCATGTCCGCAATGATTTCAGGTCAATCAGCAAATGTTTTACCTGAAGAAGTTCATGAAGTTTGTTTGAATACAAAATACTTCCACACAACTGAAGTATTAACTTTGATATTGTTCTATGAGTTGATTCACGCTTGTGGTGCGAATTGTCCTACAATTCATGATGAGGTTGTTAGAAAGAGTGTTACACAACCACTAACAAGACCTTTAGATGAGTAAAAAAAAAGTCTTAATAACAGGAGGTACGAGAGGGATTGGTAAATCTGTCGCGGAACTCTTCGCCAAAGAAGGTTATTCTGTCCACATAACGGGTACTAAAAAAAGTGACGTACCTGATTATGTGGACAAATTATTTATAGTCAATTTTGACAACATTGATGAAATTAAATCGTTTTTTGATGATATAAAAAACGAAACCTACAATGTTTTAGTTAATAATGCAGGTATAAACATAATCAAAAAAATTGATGATGTTACTTTTGATGATTGGAGTTCGATACACAATACTAACTTAAAAACCCCATATTTTTTATCAAAAATAGTTTCTCAAAACATGAGTAAAAATGATAAAATAATAAACGTTAGTAGTATTTTTTCATCAGTGTCCAAAGAATATAGGACATTATACTCAACCACAAAATTCGGAATTAATGGATTAACTAAATCCTTATCAATCGAACTGGGTCCAAAAGGAATTTTAGTTAATTCGGTTTCACCTGGTTTTACAAATACAGAACTTACTGATAAATCACTTTCTAATGAACAAAAGAAAGAACTGTCTTCCCAAATTCCATTGGGCCGATTTGCAGAAACTGAAGAAATATCCAATTTGATTTATTTTTTAGGTTCTCAAATGAATTCATATATTACAGGACAGAATATAATAATCGATGGAGGATTTACCGCAAAATGATAATAAAATCGTCAATCAGAGATTACAGTATTTCATTCCAAGAATATAAAAATTTCTTAGGACAAAATTATAATGATAGTGATATTATAATATGTGATGAAATACTAAGTTTAGAATTACCTAAAAACACAAAAATTATTCGTGTATCGGCAAGTGAGTATATAAAAGAATACACTAAAATAACTGAAATTATAAATCACCTAATCGAATTTGGGTTTAAAAAGGAAAATAAAATAATAGCCATAGGTGGTGGTGTCATCCAAGATATTGTATGTTTTATATCATCTATTTTATATAGAGGTGTTGAATGGTATTTTATACCGACAACCCTTTTATCTCAAGGAGATAGCTGTATTGGGGGTAAATCATCTGTAAATTTTTTACAATATAAAAATCAGCTTGGTGGATTTTATCCTCCATCTAAGATTTGTATTGATACAAGTTTTATTGAAACATTACCCACAAACCAGATTGATTCTGGATTAGGTGAAATGTTACACTATTTTATTTTTTCATCGATAGAAGATACAAATCTTTATTTAGAATTATATGATAAACAAGATTACCAATCTCTAATAAGAAGAAGTTTAGAAATAAAACAAAGTGTTATTGAACAGGATGAAAAAGAATTAGGTATTAGAAAGTTATTCAATTATGGACATACATTTGGACACTCAATTGAATCAATAACTAACTATGAAATACCTCATGGTATTGCGGTTGCACATGGAATGCAAATTAGTAATTTTATATCACACGAGAAAGGATTCTTGGATTCTGAAAACTTTAATTTTTTGAATTCAGTAACATCTAAAATAACAAAAAAATATGACCTACCTAACTTTGACACTAAGAGGTATTTTGAAATAATCAAAAAGGATAAAAAAAATACGGTAGATAAAATCAGACCAATCCTAATACGAAACATAGGGGATTTATTCCAACACGAATTTACATATAATGGTGATTTATTATTTTTAATTGAAAAATATTTTAACTCATGAATTGGAAGTCCTCATCACATAGACCAGAACAACAATTAGAAATGTACTCCAAATATATTGGTGGTGATACATTTATTGATTATGAAAAAGACGAATCTTTGGCAGAACTAATTACTGGTAAAAGTATTGCTGTTGTTGGTCCAGCTAAAAGTATTGAAGGTAAGGGTATGGGTTCTTTCATCGATTCATTTGATTTAGTAATAAGACCGGGTCAATTAACACATTTACCAGATAATATTACTGATGATTATGGTAAAAGAACTGATATAATTTTTCATTCATTTAATAGTTGGGAAAGGAAAATTGCGTCAAAGAATATTGAATTTCTAAAATCATTATCTTATGTGGTTGGTTGTATGGTTTGTGTTAGTGATTGTAACAATTATGAAGATTTTAGAAATAAACTAATATCTGAAGGTATAAAGTTTCACAAACCAAGTGATAGGTACATTCTAAGAAATTTTAGAGATGTTGGAACCACAATAAGTTGTGGGATTTCAAGTATAATAATACTACTTGAATATGACATTAAATCTTTGTATATAACAGGATTTGATTTTTATAATTTAGGTGAATACGGTAAAGTTTATCGAGATGATTACTTTGATACTGTTTCACCTGATTCTAATGGATATATCCCAAATACGTCAGATAAAACAGTATCTCCACATTCAGGAAGATTTGACTTACACGACCAACGTACTCAAATGAAATTTCTAAAAGGGTTATCCGAAAGAGATGGAAGAATAAAATTAGATGATTACTTACAAGAAAACTTATGAAAAAAATTGCAATGATACCAGTCCGACTTGGTAGTAAAAGAATACCTAAAAAAAATCTTAGAATGATAGGTGGTAAACCTCTCATTTCTTACATAGTAGAATCAGCAATAGAATCAAATATATTTGATGAAATATATATCAATTCTGAGTCTTTAGAATTTGAAAGTATCGCCAAAAAATATGGTATAAAATTTTACCAAAGACCTGAACATCTGTCAACAGACAGTGCAACAAATGATGATTTTGTTGAAGACTTTATGAACAATGTTGAGGGTGATGTACTAATTCAACTTTTGGCAACATCTCCGTTTATAACATCGAATGAAATCAAAGACTTTACCGAAACTATGTTAGATAAAGATTTGGATACTCAGATTTTAGTAAAGAATGAACAGATTGAATGTGTATATGAAAATACCCCCATAAATTTTGACAACATGGGACAGACTTTACCATCTCAAATGTTGAAACCAATTAAAGTTTATGCTTGTGGTATTATGGGTTGGAAATACGATAAGTTTTTATCCAACATGGAAAAGTTTAAATCGGGTTATCATGGAGGAGATGGTAAAACTGATTTCTTTACAATTAAAGGATATTCAACAATTGATGTTGATAATGAAGAAGATTTTTTATTAGCCGAAGCTATTCTTAATGCAAAGAAAATGACAATAACACCAACATATTATATAACATCAAATGAAGAACATTCTGAGAATGATGTTCCGTCAATCTTACATAAAGATGGTGTTATGAATAATAATTTTGATGAAGAAAATAGAGAAATAACTAATATAGTCAACTTGATATCAAGTAAGGATGAAACTGTATCTTGGAGTCATAGATTAGTAAACTCTGAGAGTAATTCAGCAACACTAATTTCTCAGTTACCTGGTGAGGGTAATAGAAAACATTACCATAGAGATTGGAATGAATGGTGGTATATTTTAGATGGTGAATGGATTTTTGAAATTGAAGGTGAAGAAAAGGTAATCAAGAAAAACGATTTAGTTTTTATCCCTAAAGGTAAAGTACATAGAATTACCGCAACAGGAGATAAACCAGCAATTAGGTTAGCTGTTAGTCGACAAGATGTTGACCACATTTACGTTTAACATGGAAAAAAGAGCATTTATAATAGGGACCGGACCAAGTCTGAATAATATAGACGTAACTAAATTAAAAAACGAAACAACAATAACATTCAATAGAGCGTATGTTGCCTTTGAAGATTGGGGTTTTGACCCAACATATTATTTAGCAATTGATGGTAATGATATTAGGTCTTTATATAAAGATATTAATAAATTGATTAGAGAATCAGACATACAAAAATTTTTCCTTATTCAACTAACTGACAATCAAAAACATGAACCAAGACATTTTCAAGATTTTGAATTTAAATCAAATGAAGAAATATATGAAAAATCAGATAAAGTTTTTCTGATAAACAGTACTGGCGGTGAAGTGGTTCCTAAATTATATAATACTCGACAAGAGGGTAACAAAATACTAACACCTGTAGTTCCAAATGCAGGATTCTTAGGATTAAAAATGTTATACCATGAAGGATATCGAAAAATTTATCTTTGTGGTATGGATGCTAGATACACAAACGACAATCAATATCGTAATGTTGAAACTGATGGTAGGTCATTTATAGCTAAAGAAGATAACGATAAGAATCATTTTAGACCCGACTATTTTGGTAAAAATGTTATTTTTGGTAAACCAAATGAGAGAGAAATTATTGATATTTGGAGGAAGTTTATCACCCAAGGTAAAAATGGTCATGATTCTGACTTGGAAATATATTCATGTTCTGAGGGGTCAAATTTGAATGAATTTATTCCATATGTTGACTTTAATTCAATAATATAATGGATATTAGTAAATCAGGAATATTGTTGAATTTATCTAAGAGTAATGGTTCTTATCTCTTTGATGATAAATCTAATGAATATTTTTTAGATTTAATGTCAATGTATTCATCATTACCTTTGGGTTATAATCATAATATTTTTTCAGATGAAAGTTATATTCAAACCATTATTGATTACTCAAAAGTAAAAACCTGTAATTGTGAATATTTCACAGAAGAAAGAATTAAGTTTGAAGAAGAATTTGTAGAGTTTACTAACTGTGGTAAATATGATTTTGTTCACTTTTCAAGTACTGGTGCAATAGCGGTTGAGTTAGCAATAAAGGCAGCAATGGACGTATCAAATAAAAAAGACGGGATTGTTGTTTATTTTGAAAAAAGTTTTCATGGAATCTTAGGGTACTCTAACTTTATAACAGATAGAGTTGGGCCTACTAAACCAAGGTTAGATAATTTTATATCTTACGATAAATGGATTAAAGTTTCTAACTCAGAAGAGCTAGAATACGTGATTAAGAATAATGATAATATTTCTTGTGTTATTATTGAACCTATTAGATGCACTCAAGGAGATTTGTATTATTCAAACAGTGAGATTGATAAAATATTTGAATTGTGTAATAAGAATTCAATACTATCAATATCAGATGAGATACAAACAGGATTTGGTGCAACAGGTAAAATATGGTATACAGGAAATAGGGCGGACATTATTGTCTTTGGTAAAAAAGCCCAAGTTTCAGGGTTTCTAACAACATCTGAAATAGGTAATCAATTAAACCCAACCAGATATTGTGTTACATGGGATGGTGATGTACTTGACATGATAAGAAGTAGATATATCATGAAATCTATAAAAAATGAGAACTTAATAGAAAACGTAATTGATACTGGCTTATATCTAAAAGAAAAACTATCCAACATTGATGGACTTTATAATATTAGAGGTGAAGGATTTATTATAGGGTTTGATATGGACAATAATGAAAAAAGAGATTATTTTTATAAAAATTGTTTGAACAATAGACTTCTAATTAATTCCACTGGTGACAAATCTGTAAGATTGAGACCCAATTTGTGTTTTAGTAAGAATGATGTTGATGAATCAATTTATAGAATTAGTCAATCATTATGATACCAACAAGTTCAACAAAGTTAATGGGTGGGTTAGGTAATTATTTATTTCAAATTGCCGCAGCCTTCGCAGTATCACTTAGAGATAATAAAAAACTAATTGTCGATACATCAGACATCCAAGTTGTTCATGACCCATTAGAAAATTATAAAGACAACATTTTAAGAAGAATTACCTTTAGAAACGGTATTGAAGGGTATACACCTATATCACAGGATGGTTTTCATTATACTGAAATACCAAGAGTGCCAAGTTCAACAAAACTTTTTGGGTACTTCCAAAGTGAAAAATATTTTGAAGAGTATTCAGACCATGTGCGTTCATTATATGAAATAACACCATTACTAAAAAAACAACTAATTGAAAAGTATGATGAAGTTCTAAAAAACAAAACAGTTTCTTTACACGTACGAAGAACAAACTATTTGAAATTTCCAAATCACCACCCTGTACAACCTGTTGAATATTATAAAAAAGCAGTTGAGTTATTGGGTAATGATAAAACATATCTGATTTTTTCAGATGACATGGATTGGTGTCATGAAAATTTTGGATTTATAAACAATAAAATTTTTATAGGTAATCAGACTGATTATGAAGACT
>Ga0222713_10002032_pt1 | contig 21883 bp, 33 predicted proteins | sample C33_649DmetaG_FD_165061 | JGI IMG/M metagenome (GOLD analysis project Ga0222713, IMG submission 165061) | Estuarine water microbial communities from San Francisco Bay, California, United States - C33_649D | ecosystem: Environmental > Aquatic > Marine > Unclassified | place: USA: California...
GATGATGTTGTTTCCGTACATGAGTGAACCAGCAACGGGTTCACGGATACCATCGATGTCCACAGGAGGAGCAGCGATGAATGCAACGATGAAGCAGATAGTTGCGGCAAGCAGGCAAGGAATCATCAGAACACCAAACCAACCCACATAGAGGCGGTTATCGGTGCTGGTGACCCAGTTGCAGAATTGTTCCCAAGTATTCGATTGTCGTTGTTGTGCAATTGAAGCAGTCATTTTTGTTAAAAGAGTAGTAAGACCATCAGGGGAATGGTGGAGTTACTATGCTCCCCGCACCCTCAGCGGGGATATGAGAGACGTGATTTATACACCCATAGGTCTCGGTTAACGGGTGTTCTACAATGTTAAGAATTATGAGAGATTCGTAACATTTGTTTACCTATTTATCATACTACGGTTTGCCGTCCCTGTCAAGCCCTGTACTCTTCGATTTTGTCCAGGACTTTGTTAAGGTAATGATGTGCCAACCATTTTGGATCATAACCAGATTTATTCATCCACTCTTTGTCCAATTCTGTTTTTATTTTGAGAACTTCTGTCTTGATAATATCCTTATTCAAATATCCTCTTGGCATAATACTAAAAAACTCTGCCCTGTATTTAGAGCAGAGTTTCAAATTATATCCTATTGTTTCAAACTGATGTGGTTTCCCTCACAGTTGACTTTACATATTCAAGAACCACTTCTGGAGTAGTCGCCTCGTAAGGGTCGGTGTCGGCATTGTCCCGTTGCCCCTCCTCAACGAATAGTTTCTCGATGATTCCGTTATCCACGACAGCAGCATAACGCCAAGAGCGATCACCGAAACCAAGGTTAGACTTACTGACAAGGAATCCCATAGAACGTGTGAAGTATGCATTGCCATCTGGAATGAGTTTTACTTTCTCAATGTTCTGGTCTTGTGCCCAGGCATTCATGACAAATCCATCATTAACAGATACACAGTAAATAGCATCGATACCAAAAGAAGCAAACTCTTCGTACTTCTCTTCGAATCCAGGAAGCTGATAGGCACTGCAAGTAGGAGTGAAAGCACCAGGCAGGCTAAAAATGACCACACGTTTTCCATCGAAAAGTTCGGAAGAAGTACGAGTTACAAATTCACCAGACTCACGAAATACAAATTCTACTTGAGGAACTTGATAACCTTCTTTACGCATCTTGACCTCCATCACCATACGCCAGGAATAATTTGTCCAGTAAAGGCATAAGATCCCATTGCGGCAACAATACCAATCATTGCTGCCCAACCATTAATACGTTCTGCTTTTTCGTTCATTGTTTTCCTCCTTGATAGGGGTGTTGTTGTTTAAGGTCTGGGTTTGGATTAGAACCCACTTTTTCTTTAATAGGTTTAATGACAATAAACTTGTCATTTTTAAGAGTGCCTGCAATCTTAACTTCTAGTTCTACATCTCGATCCCAGGCACCAGTTTCTACAAGTTCTTGGAGGGCAAGATTAAATTGCCCAAGCATTCCAGCACTCACAGGTTTTCTTCCTGTTCGGTAAGAATCACACAGTCACTGGTGGGATATGCCACACAGGTAAGCACCCAGCCTTCTGCTTGCTGTTCATCATCGAGGAAAGATTGCTCCTCATTGTCTACAGTACCACTAATCAGTTTACCAGCACAAGCAGAACAAGCACCTGCCTTACAAGAAGAAGGAAGATCTACACCTGCTTCTTCTGCTGCTTCAAGAATATATTGATCAGAGGCACACTGAATAGTGGTTTCGGTGCCGTCAGGAGATTGGAGAGTAACGTTATAGGTAGTCATTAGTAAGTTTCGGAAAGTTGATTTACAGAGTGTGCCAACAATACAAGGAAGGCAACACTAGTAATTGTAAAGATAATTGAAGTCATTGTCAAGTATCAGAAAAGACCAAAGTAGAGATTCCCTGTCAATGCATATGAGACAAATCCTGCGACGATTCCCATCATTGCCCAACGTCCATTAGTACGCTCCTTTACTTGGTTAGGGGTGAGCATACCATAGTTCTCATAATACATGGTGGGCTCTTTGGCAAACATATTCTGTTGCCCGTACTCATTAGTTGTTACAGTCATTGTACATTCGTTAAGAATTGTTACACAATTATATAGCAAAAATAAAGGGGTGTCAAGCACCCCTATGTTCGGATATCCTAACCTAAGTATAAATGCTTACATATCATTTTGAGTTTTAGTAGAATTTTCAACTACCCTTCCAAGATAAGGATCATAGTCCATGTACTCCCTGATATTAATTTCAGATCCCATTTGAGACCAAAAGTTTAATATGGCATTATAACTTCCCTTATGAAAGATATCCACATGCTCTGGATGAATGGATGATCCTAGCTCAGTCCTATACAAGAGCAGAGGTATTGAATATGTATTTCCAGAATTATAAATTAGATCGTCTGCTACTGGACGTGGTTTAACTCCATTATCCAGTTTATACTTATCACCACGAACATGAAACTTCAAAAGTTTTTCGGCATGATGTCTAGTAATTAAGTAACATGCCGTTGAAAAATCATTAACAAATCTTTTATGAAGTTTGACATGAATATCACCTGTGCAAATAATAGCAATCTGCACAACGTCCCAGTCATATGGAATGTTAGAATAAAAATCTTGCCAGGTAAAGTTCCAATATCGAACTAAGTCCAAACTACAATCATCTTCCATAATGATTGCATAAGGACTATCCGATGTTTCCATCCAATATTTGATTGCCTTCAAGTGAGAAGTAATACATCCAATCTCCCCAGAAGACATGCTCTCAGGATATCTCCCTTTGATAATGTCACCTAGATCATCCTCCCTACCATCATAAGCAGAGATACGAGTATAGTTTTCAATGCCCCAGTATTCAAACTGACTTTCCATATACTCTTTTCGTTCTGGTTGATCATCCAGATTCAAGTAGTATATGGGTCCAATATTTTTGAGTTTATATAAGGCTTTGTTCTTATCCATTATTAATTTTGATAATTGGAATTATCTTTTGCAAGGTGGACAATTTTAGGAGAGAACTCACAATACTTTGAGAAAACTTCTGGATATGCACACTCTGGTCCAAAAGTTTTTACCTTATCCTTATTTTCTAAGAAATACTTATTCAAGTGACTCTCATCATGCCAGACAGCAATCACATCATTTTCCAAGTCTTGAGTTACTCTACTCTGCAGTTCATCAATTAATTCTAGGACTTCAGGAACTTTACCTCCCCAGAAACATCCTTGATAATAAACTTCTGGGTTTTCTTCTTCGGTATCAACATATGCAAGAGATGATTCATTAGTTTCAAATGCACCAGGCAGTTGATTATGAGGTGGCATCTTCATATGATGACATGGGTGCCAAACTCCAAACAAAGGTTTATCAGAAACAAAGTCCTCTTCTAGAATTTTATTTACAACAAGGGTATCAGCATCTAGAAAAACAAACCAATCGTTCTTCAGAATTTCTTCTCTTGCCTTGTTAATAATTTCAAATCGAGTAAGAGTAATGTATGGCCATTCAAGGTGTTCTTGTTGATATACTTTAATATCTTCAGGAAAATCTCCGTCACCATCAGTAAAAACTAAAAAAGTTTTTTCCGCATCTGGCAGAAAATTTTCATTAATCTTTTCATAGTATTGTGGAAGGAAATTCAAATACTTTGATGTTCCAATAAATGCGATTGCGACTTTCATTAAATTATCGTCCAAGTTTCAGGAATAATATCTTTAGTATCTAGGTGTTCATTATTAGACCCTTTAAACCAACCAGAAGAAGCAACAACTTTCTGACTGTTAGACAACCAGGCACCCCACCAAGAGAAAGATGAGTTTGCAATGATGTGTCCAGAACAAAGAGTCATAAGACAAAGATCAATGTATGCATCATTAGATTGTGATATCATAAATCGATCTGATTCAAAAAGTTTTTGATCTAAGCACCACTGGGGATCATCAGAAAAAATAATAACTTCACGATCAGAATCAAACTGTTCTAATGCTTTTTTATAATAATCCATACTTAAAACAGTATGATTAGGGTTTGTAACATAATCAGTTCTACGAACGTGAAGAGCAACTGGGTTGCTCCAGTTAGAAATTGCTTCTTCAGAAGACTCTAGAATATTATCATGAAATTGAAAATCAATCAAGATCTGATCTCGAATATGTTTAAAGTATTTTTCTGTTTGAAAATATCCATGAAGTGTGATCCAATCTGGACAGTTATTAAACAACTCATCATCAAATGCAAATGAACTTTCCACAACGGTTGGTCTCTTAGAATCAATCAACTGATAATTAAGTTGATTTAAATTTTGCATTTTAAAACAAGCATTTAACTGATGATCAGTCCACTCATTCTTATTTTGAGAAATAGGTATACAAATTTGATATCCTCTGTTTACGGCAATACCTCTCAATGCCGCATACTGAAACATTTGATTTCCTAATTTACCTAGTTTTCCTAGTGAATTAAACCCTATCATAAGTACCGATTACCTTTTCAACATTTGGAATATAATGATTAGCAAGAACATTCTTCCAATCAAATTGTTTAGAGTATTCTAAAATTTCTGATCGATGATCAATTGAATATGCCCTATTCTTACTTATTATGTGCTCAACATATATCACATCATTGATTTTTTCTTCTGGTATCATATCAATAAATTCAAGTGAAGTATCTAGATTTGCAGTGGCAAATTCACTAATAACAAGACCCAATCCAGAACAAAGAGCTTCCATACAAACAAGTGGATGTGCCTCTCCGTCAGAAAGAAGCACAAGGTTTCCATAATCAGTTAGATTTTCATATAAAGTTTCTTTACTCCATTCACCCAAATAATTCTTATTAGGATTGAATCTCTGATCTGCAATGTTACCAGCATACCAAAGACTATTAATTGATTGGAAAAGATGTTGACGTTTTCTATAATCAATCTTAGCCAAATAAATTGATCGATCAGAATGTTTAGGAGTATCAGTAACTCTAAAAACTTTAGAATTTACACCATTAGGAGTTACAAACAGTTGCTCTGGTGGTATTCCAAGCATGATTTGATACACTTTAGAAATACCTTCAGACAAACAAAAAATGTTTGGTTTAACTACACCAAATGCATTAAAGACATTTACATACCCATTAAACATTTTTGGTTGTTCCAAATATCCAAAGTGGCTTGTTATTGCTTTAGGATATTGAATGTATGGATAAACTCCAACAAATTCATCATAATGAACATGAACAAAATCTGGACGAAAAGAATTGATCTGCTCAACAATTTCCTGTGGATTTCTGGTATTTACAATCTGAACTTCATGCCCCAATTCTTCTAGAGCATTTTTAGTATCCCAAACTAAAATCTCAACTGCACCCCATCCTGTTGGAGGAATGGGCATAATACCAGGACCAACTAAACATATTTTCATAAATTATTTCCACTGAGTAAAGTCTAGACATATTTCTTTAAAGTACTGGACCCAGGTTTCTGCCGTATCATATTGAGGTAAACGACTGTTTTCATGAAACTCAACATATAACTTTTTAATATTTTTAAAAGCATCACTCTGTTTCATATCTTCAAGAATTGCGTACTCTTCACCCTCAACATCTAACTTAAGTATTATATCACATCCATCAACATTTAGATGATCAATAAAATCTACCAGTCTAACCTTAGGAACAATAATTTTTTTGTACGTGTCGGCAATAAATTCTTCTAGATTATTATAGGTAACTCCATCAACATCGAACGGAAATTTAAAATTACCATCTCTCACCTCTGGAGATTGAATTCTTGAACTCAACCCAAAGTATTCTTTGTTGAGAGTATGTGGATCTTTCTCTATATGAAATTCAGTAAATCCTGTTTGATCCGAAACCGCAACATTAAAATAATGGATGCCATCAGTTTTGTCTATGAAATCATAGACCATAGTATTACCTTCAAAAGAATAAACTTCCTCAATGTCGGAATGAAGATCAAGAATTTCAATCATTCCTTGTTTTAAATTTGTGCCACAATCGATGAAAATAGACATTTGTAATATGAGTAATTAAAGTTGAGTTTGAATCCAGTCCTCTATCTTTACAGTTGGTTTCCAACCAAAAACTTTTTGAATCTTTTGATTGTTTGCAAGAGTAACTCTTGCCTCACCTGGTCGAGGAGGAAGATTGATTTTATTTTTTGATATCATTCCTGCAATTTGATTGACCGAATAATTTGTTCCTGTTCCAACATTAAAGACTTCACCAAAAAACTTACTATCAATTGAAGAAGTAGCGGCAAGAACATTTGCCATTACTACATCAGAGACATGAGTAAAATCTCTTCGTTGATTTCCATCACCAACAATAGTCAGAGGTTCTCCTACTGATCTTTGACGAAGAAAAATACCAACCATAGGAGCATATTGACCACGAAGAGGTTGACGTTCTCCATAAACATTAAAATATCTAAAGCAAATTGTAGGCAGTCCATACAAACTTGTGTACATTCTGCAAAGTTTTTCACCATTTACTTTTGATACTGAGTATGGATTGAGACAATCATCTGGTTGAGTTTCAACATTCGGAGATTCATTCATTCCATATGCAGAAGATGTGGAAGAATACATCACTCTCTTCACACCTGCTTCTCTTGCACACTGAAGAACCGTACATGTGCCTACAGAATTAATACTTACTGCCTGAATTGGATTCTCAATCGCAGGTTGAATACGTGCCTCTGCGGCAATATGAAAAACAAAGTCTACACCATCATAAAGAGGTCTAGTGTTTTCATAATCACGGATGTCATACTTATAGTTTTGTGCTTTATCGTTCCAATAAAACTGATCATGAACATCTGAGTATTCATTATCAATCACAACTACTTCATGACCCAATTCTAATAGTTTGTCTACAAGATTTGATCCGATAAATCCTGCACCACCAGTAACTAAACTTTTCATACAATGTTTTCTAAATTAGCAAAATGTTTAAAATCTATATTCTCAACCCAATAAGGCCAAAGACTTGCGTTTAATGGAGTTGAACTTTCATAGTCAAAATTATTAATATAAAATTTTGGATCAATTTTATATTTTTCGTACCAATTAGTTGCTTGTTTATATATGATAGCACCAAAATCAACTAATCCGATGTTTAGTTTTTGTTTTTGACAGATATTATGAATATATTCATAATGATGGATTAGTCCATTCTTTTGCTCATCCATAACCAAATTATACCATGCATTACAATACTTTTCCATTGATTTTGGAGTTCCTAGAAAAAACCAATCGCAAGGTCTATTGGGAAATTCTCCAGCATATAGATGACCACCACTCATTGAACTTTGAAAATATATTGTATCTTCTTGAAGTGGTATCTGCGATAATATATCTTTTAACGGATTAACAAGGATAATATCAGGTCTAGATCGAATAACAACATCAATATTATTATATTTTTGTGTTTGTAAAAATGCCTGATAGTTTGAATAAGATTGACTCAATAAAGAGTACAATACGATGGGAGTAACCACTTTATAGTGTTCAATTGTCTCACCCTTCCACACTTCAAAATTAAATTTTTTAGAAAATGTAAGATCAAAATTTTTATGTTTTTCAATTAAGAAGTCTGTAACATTATATCTTTCTATAAATTTTTGATCTAAATTTTTTTCTTGATACTTATCAGTGAACCAAAACTTGTAAACTTTATCAACATAATCATTGTCCCACCATAGATGAGCGCAAACTTTATCAGTCGGAGATATTTGATAGTTTGTATTATAGTTCAGAACATCATCATAAAAAATTGGTTGTCCAGAAAATAAGTAAGCACATTTCATTTTATATTAACAAACAATTCTAAAAATTTTACGAGATCTCTCATCTATATCATACTTCCAGTATGTATAGTCATACTCAGAATTAAATGGAGACTTAAAGGATTCAGAAGTTATTTGCTTTAAACTTTCTATTCTTTCTTTAAGAGATCCATTACAAAGTGGTTTAAATGTTCCCCATTTTCTTTTATAGTATTCATCATTTAAAGGAGAAATAACTTTCATAAGAGTATGTTGATCTTCTGGAGACATAGATTTTATAGTTCCAGCACTTGTATGATAACAGTCAATATTAAACCATTTCATAGTTACATTTGCTAGTGCCATTCTTTTTCTATAGTCATCATCTTCATAACCAGCAGGATGAATATTTTCATCAAAAAGTCCGACTTTTAAAATCATAGATCGATTTAAAGCAAATAAAACAAATTCCATATCATTATCACCGAAGCAACCATCACAATGTTTTATTGTTTTATCTATTTGCCTCAATTCATTTTGTCCAAGTATTAAATCTTGTGGACACAATACCCAATACTCAGCATCTGGATAATTTTTTATATGGAAATTCCAACTAGATGCACACCCTAAATTTTGCTCACAAAAAGCCAAATCAACTTTACCAACATTGTGATTTGGATTTTTATAAACATATTCTCTAACCATATCAAAATAGTTTAAACTCGAATTTACGAGAATAGATAAAGTTTTTACAGGATAATTGATTGAATCAATTAACTTACAAAAAATATCAAATTGATTACATGTTGTGATTCCTAAAACTGGGATCATTTGACTATCTCCTGAACCTTATGTTTACCCTCATAATTAGTTGAATAAAATTCTCTATACTGATGCAGTAATGAGTGTCCAGAAATTCTCCAATCAGGGTTTCTTAGGCACTCAGTTTGATCTGGATTATCGGCATAAGTATATCCAAAAATAGAAAAGAGAAAAGAAAGAAGATAATCATAACAAACTATTCGTGGATCCATTTTCAATCCCCATTTTAGTTTATCAGGATCTTTTAATGTTTTCTCATATACTGAATAGAAAGATTTAGTCTTCATCAATCCACCAGCAGGACCCCATGTTCCATTGTTCTTTCCACCATTCAGCATAATATATTCTTGAATGGTAGTTGGCATAACGTTAACAGTTGGACCAACAAGATCGGCATCAAAAGAATTCAGTTTATCTCTGACTAGAACATCAGGTTCCATCAAAAGCATATATTCCGTTTTACAGAAATCACATCCATTTTTTAACCTCCTCAGAAACTCCATCGAGAGATCAAAAAACAATTCAAAGTCAACAGTGTTTTCTTTGATAGACTTATCTAAATTTTTGGCAACACCGACCACCTCCATATCTTCAACAGTGGTTTCAATATTTTTAATCGTATCTTTCAAATAAGAAAAGTCATTTCCATTATCAGATACCAGATAAATGGGATTGCTAGAATAGATCTCCCTAAACTTTGATAGGGAAAATTCTACTGCAGATTGTTCCTTATAACAAATAAAAAATACACCAAGATCCATAACTTTTAATTAATAAGTTTACTGAAGTCCTACACCAATTGAGAAATTTTTATCAAGATAATCAATCAACTCTCTATTTTGAATTTCGTATATACCCGTATTATGTGGACTATCATTATTTACACCACTCCACAAGAATGGTCTATTTTCATATCTCCAAATTCGATATAGAAAAGAAAATCTAGGAAAAGTTTTTGGAAACTTTCCATCTAAGATATATCGATATACAAGACAGTTTAAAACATCTTGATCTCCACAAGACCACTGAAAATCAGAATCTGGATTATGATTGGGACTCTTTGCAATAAGATCTTTATTCTTACAAAGTTCTAGATACTCAGAAATAAATGCTCTACCAAGTTCAGTATTTCTAATTATAATCTTCCCAGCATTAATCAGATGGGAATTTTTTACAACAAATTTTTCTTTTTTATTGAAGAAATAATCTAGAGTATATTCCTTTACAAAATCTTTAACATAGCAATCAGTTCTTTCCATCTGAACCCAGATGTCACTATTATTCTCCCTCAACATGGTTTCACAAATTGAGTTTAAGTTTTCCCAATCTGTCTGCCAATATTGTTGATTCTTAATAAAGTTTCCATCATGATATAGTAACAAAGAATTTTCAGGAATGTTCTTTAAAGTATAATCAATCAGAAATGGTTTAAAATCAAAGTATCCAAAATTATGAACGTTTGCATTTTGATCTAGTGGTTCTTCATAACAATTACAAATACCTTCACTATCGGGAAGAAGTTTTAATGTTCTCTTTGTATGAATAAAAATTTCTTCAAAGTAAGGTTGTAGGGTTTCTTTCATTTGTTCGGAAACTTCCATCAAAGGAAATCCCTCATCATGTGGTGGACCTTCAGAACAGAACGATAACAAATACATCTTCAATTACCCCCACCAATTATATTCAATATTGTTTTCTTTAAAAAAACTAATCCACTCAACATTACTTTGATACTCTGGAGTTCTAGCCCACTCATGAAATTCAATATACAGTTTCTTAATCTTAGAAAAAGTATTGGACTGTCTCATGTCCTCAAGAATTGCATACTCTGCACCTTCAACATCCAACTTCAGAATGATAGAATGATCTTCTGGATTTAGGTAATTGATAAAATCGACAAGACGAATTGTAGGTACAACTGTTTTAATGTACATATCAGAAACAAATTCTTCTATATCAGTTGTTTGTTTACCGGCACCAATATTATGAAGTTTGGTTTCATCTTCAAAGTGTGGAGCAAGTCCATATCTAGGATCTTGCATCCTAGATCCACCACTAATAAACTGGTCTCCTTTAGTAATATCTTTCTCTACATAAAAATCACAAAAACCAGATTTATCAGAGACCGCAACATTATAATAGTTAACGTCATCAGTCTTATCAATACGATCATACACAATCGTATTAGCTTCGAATGAATAGGCAACTTCAATGTCTCTATTCATTGATGCTATTTGAGACAAACCCTGCTTTTCGTTTGTTCCGCAGTCTATAAAAATACTCATGATCCTCCGTTCACAACTTCAAGAAGTTCTTTAACTCTGTTAATATATGTATGGTTCTCTTTGACAAACAACATTTGAGAACGAATCATGTCATAATTCTCTCTTTCTTTTTCAGCATCAAAGAACAATTGATAGGTATCTTCATTATACACAAGGTTACCATCAAAGAATTCATAGACTGGTTTTGAATTAGTAATTCCTAATTGACCATAACTAATGTTCTTGAATGTTCTGCAAGGAATATATCCCCACTCTTTAAATGCTCTATGTCTAAAGTCTGGTGCAATATAAGACTTTTGAATAATTGCTCTTTGTTCTTCAAAAGTTTGTGGACTAATCCAAGGACAATTATATCTAAACTCAATTCCATTCTCCTCACAAGCCTGAATGAACGGATTTAGATAAACTAAGTTATCATATTCTGGAGGTGCAGTCAAACAATCCTTTGGTCCTCCTTGCCCACCACCGATAGTTCCAGCAAAGAAAAAGTATTTTTCCTTGGGAATGTACATATCATCAAAATCTATTTGTTCTGGAAACAGATCAGTTGCCCAAATAGTATAGAAGTAATCATACTCTGGACCTTCTTCATAGTAAGAACCAGATCCAATTTTTTGTGCTTTAGTTTTATCCAGAGTATACTTATAATTTTTATCATCCCATTTGTTGGCATTGAATCTAACATCAATAAGTCTACCAACCCTACCAAGATAAATTGATGGTCCAGGATTACCTTCTACGTTATTGCCCTTGTTACCAAGATAATAGACAGCATAAGTTGAATTACTAAACAGTGGCATATTAGGATTATTCATTACTGCCCACTGTTCAGTAAAAATCAAAGCATCATTAAACAACTGGGGATCAAAGTTATCTCTACCATCAAGCCAGTGAACTTCATAACCAAGATTCTTAAATGCCTGATAATATCCTGCGTGAATATAAGAATGCGTATGGGAATACAACTTAAATCCCCATATAATAACTCTTTTATGTTTCAAAATTGAACTCCTATATCTACTGATTGAGTTTGAATTTTATTATTTTTTAGGTGATTCCTTAAAAGAAGTTCGTTACACCAAATGTTTTCTTCAGAAATAACTTGATGATATAAAGGTTCAATGTAAAAATACATACTACTCCACACATTCATAACTTTATTTGAACCTAAAGCAAACCAATCACTTATCATATTCAGTGGTTGATTTAGATGTTGATAATATAAAGTATTTTCATCAAATTCACCATTCACTAAATCCAACTTAGAAGTTGGACACACATCATATCTAAGTTTAATAACACAATCATAATGCACATTATGATTGATAGAGTATTCCTCTTTAAGAAGATTTGATCTCAAGTTACTATACCATTGACTATGGCAAATGTCAACTATGTACTTACCAAAATATTCAACTCCGTTTGGATCATTGAGTCCATAATCAAAACATCTTTGAATATTTTCCTCCGAAACTTTCATATTTGGATTTGACCAATGTTTTGGTTTTTCAAATAGGAAAGACTTTGGTTTATAAACTTCTAAAAGTTTTTCAGTGATGTTAGATTCTGCCTGCCTTCCCCAATGTCCAGGGCATCTCTTATCAAAATTTAAATTATCAGGATCGTGCCAGGCATGAAGAAAAACATCAACATCATTATCATTGATAATTGTTTGTTTTACTCGTTCAGATATTTGTATTGCATTTCTGGGTTGCCCAGATAAACATAATGCGACTTTCATAAAATTATAGTGTTACAAAATCAGATAAGTTGTCAGAGTTTCTCAAAATATTAATTACTTCACATGATGGATATTGATTTGTATTTGCAAAATCGTTGATTAAAATTCTTTTGCAGTGAGGTAGTCCCATAATAAGTTGATCATAAAGAATCCCATTCCTATCCATTTCTTCAATTGTCACAGATCTCATTTCCTCTGGTCTGCTTGTCGTAAGAATAATTTTTACCTTACCAGACTTATATAGTTTCTGAATCAGATCAATGTTTTTTTGTAATGGTTTACCCTCCCCAATATATGGTGGAAAATGCACAGATGAATTTTCAACTAATGTACCATCAATATCTACAAAGAAACATTTATAATCATTCTTATATTTGTTCCACGATTCTATCGTACCCCAGTCTTTGAAGTTCGAACTCTTGAGTCCATAAAAGAGAGATCCAGACAAGACCATTTCAAAGATAATATGACTAATATAACACTCTTCATCAAGTGTTTTAAATTTTTCATAAGTCACACAAAATTCTTCTACACTTGAAAATGCATATCCACCAACTGAGAATGTAGAACTAATGACTTTCTTTTCTACAATATTTGTAATCAATCCGTTAATATCAAACTGAATATAACTTTTAGTTCTTGCATTAATATCATCTATATCATTTAAATCAAAGAATACAACCTGATTATCTTCTTTCTTTATTTCACACTCATAGTAACTATCAGAGTCTTTTATAAAAATAAACCCAGTAATTTCAGATGCTTTAATCAGATTATAAACTGTTTCTGACTGAGATGAAGTTTGATCTTGAAGATAAACAATTTCTGTCTGATTCTTTAAACCTAAATCACTTATCTGTTTAAGTAAACTTTTTGAAAACTTATATTTTTCTTCGTGTTCTTCTAAACAAACAAAATAAATTTTATCAAAAAAATCTAGATTCAAACCAACTATGGATTCAACACACATGAATCGATTTGTCATTGGATGAGTTAACATCCACTTGGGTCTCATATTTGGAAATCTACTAGATTTCCCTGCCATTGGAATTATTAAATTTCTCATACAGTTTAGTGGACGTTACCATTTTATTAAGTATAAATCTTTGATTATCATTTGTCAAATACGGTTCTATTCTTAAAGTATTGAGCACATCTAGAATTTCAAACTCATCACTTTGTATGTGTTCGTGATATTTAAGACTCAACTCTCCCCAAATTTTTCTATAAATTTGAATCATTCTAAGATTCATTTTATTTTGAACTCTAAGATTCCAGAGATGATATAATTCTTGTTTTAGTTTTACCAGGTCACAATAAAAACTATCAACGTAAGAATCTAAGAAATCAATAAAAAATAATCTATTTTTATGAAAGATTATATTCGCAAATGTTAAATCACCATGACAAAAAGTTTTGGGAACTATTATTTTGTTCTTCTCAACATAAGAATGCAGAAAAGTTAGATAATCTTTGTAATTTGTCTTGTCTTGAAGATTGGATAATTTTGATAGGACCTGATCTTGAACATTGATATTTCTAATGTTAGAAGAGAAAAAATTAAAATATTCTATTAAAGACTGAATCACAAACTCAACATCAAAGATTGTTGAGGTCATAAAATAATCATAGAAAGACTCTCCATGAATATATTCCATATCAAAATAGAAAAGTTCATTTCGATTTACTTCATATATTTTTGGTGCATCTATATTTTTTAGAATTAAATTAGAAAATAAAACCTGCTTATCGACTTGCAAAGACAGTCTTTGATTGTATTTAATATCACTAGAATATTTTCTTATAATATTATTTCCAATTAATTCTAATCTACATCCAGATAAACCGGTAGAGAGTTCTATCATTCAACTTAGAATATCAAAAAGTTTACTTATCTTTTTCTTAGTCACATATTGACTGTTACCAACATACAATCCATTCTTATGGAGAATTTCTACATTTGGATTTTCTCTCTGTGAACACAATTTATATTTTTTGAATGCTGGATGTCTGAGTAGATTGCCACTAATCACGGGACGAAATTCAATTCCATTATCTTTCAAAATATTTTTAATCATCGGTGTTCTTTCACCATCAATTGAAATTAAAGGAAATGAGAAACTACTATTACCAACTTGATATTCTGGAATATAGTATCTATCACTCTCAGAAAGTTTTTGATTGAAGAATTCATAATTATCTCTTCTCACTTGAATATTCCTATCCAATCTTTTTAACTGAGAGAGACCAAGAACTGCACAGACTTCATGATTACGGAAGTTGTATCCATCAGTCATAAACAAAAACATCTCATCAATCTCTGGGTTTTCCTTGGTATATTGCTGAAAAACGTGAGGAGATGCTTCCCTTGCCATACCATGACTTCTCTTAAGTCTCATCAGTTCATATAGTTCCGTATTATTTGTGCAAACCACCCCACCCTCAATAGTGGTCATGTGATGACCAAAATAAAAACTGAACGTAGATCCTGTGAATTCTGTTCCACGTTTTTTACCATTGGGACCTTCAACTCCATGAGATTCACATACGTCTTCCAAAATCAAAGCATCTGGAAAAATCTCACGAATCTTTTCCACATCAGATGAAAACCCAATCAAATGAGTGATGAACACTGCCTTAATGTCTGGATGTACCGAAGCAACATACTTAAGTTCTTCAATATCGAAGGAAAAATTATTTAAGTTAATATCACAAAAGATGGGTTGAAGTCCTGCCTGAAAAACAGGAGCAACGTTAGTCATCCAAGTTGTAGAGGGAACAAGAACTTTATCACCATCTCGCAACCCATAATATTCTTTGACAGCAGAGATTAAAAGAGAATTTGCAGTTGATCCACTAGAAACATAAAGAGAATGCTTTACACCCAACCATTCAGACCACTCCTGTTCAAACTGACGAACTTTAGGACCATTAGTAAGTCTACTAGAAGTTAATAGAAATAAAGACATCTTGAGTCTGTCTTTAAAAGTAATCGTATCTTCCATCAATGGCCAATATTTTTTCTGACTCATTTCAGTTCTCCAATGAATTAATAACTTTTAAAATTCCTTGCTCAAGTGACACTGATGGTTTCCAACCTAAGGAATCTAATTTTGTAACGTCCAAAACTTTTCTCATTACTCCATTTGGTTTAGATGTATCCCAAACCAATTCCCCATCATAATCCACTATTTTACATATGGTTTGTGCAATCTCCATAATTGTATGATCAACACCAATTCCAATATTGATAATGTTAGGAATATTATCAACGTTCATTAGAAACACAGAAGCATCTGCTAGATCATCAGAATAAATGAATTCTCTTTTTGGAGATCCATCACCAAAGCATTGCACTTCTTTTACTTTATCTTTCTTTGCTTTCCAAATTTTATAAATCAAACTTGACATTACATGACCATGCATTGGATCAAACTTATCATTCTGTCCATAAACATTACATGGATTAACTGAGAAATAGTCAGATCCATATTGTTTTTTATAGGCATCACATAATTTAATGCCAGCAATCTTTGCAACAGAATATGGTTCGTTTGTTTTTTCAAGTTCACCAGAAAGAAGATAATCTTCTTTGATTGGCATACTGCAATTCTTGGGATAGATACACGAAGAAGCAAAGAACATTAGTTTCTTCACTCCATATCTGTTAGCAGTTGATATAATATTATTTTGAATGTTTAAATTATCAAGTAGATAATCAACAGGGTAATTGATGTTGTCAAAAATTCCACCGCATCGAGCAGCAGCAAGAAAAACGTATTCTGGTCTGTTGAGGTTAAAGAATTTTTCTACATCATATTGACTACGCAAATCAAAATGAGATCTTGGTGATGAAAGAATATTTTTATATCCTTTCTCTTTCAATTTTCTAACGATTGCAGATCCCACCAGTCCAGTATTACCAGCAACGTATACTTTACTTTCACTGTCCATAAATGCACATATCCTCAACAAGTTGTTTAAACGAAGTCTTAGGTTCCCAGCCCAGTTTCTCCTTTGCCTTAGTGGCATCACCTAATAAGGTTTCTACTTCAGCAGGTCTAAAATATTTAGAGTTGACTTTGATAACGGTTTTACCAGTATTCTTATCAATACCAACCTCATCCAGACCTTCACCTTCCCATACAATCTTCATACCAAAATAAGGTGCTGCCTCTTCTACAAAATCACGTACTGAATACTGTTTTCCAGTAGCAATCACATAATCTTCTGCTTCATCTTGTTGAAGCATTAGCCACATTGCCTCAACAAAATCTTTTGCATGTCCCCAGTCACGTTTTGCATTTAGATTGCCAAGTTGAATAACATCCTGAAGTCCAACAGATATCTTAGACAATCCTTTTGTAATTTTTCTAGTTACAAAAGTTTCTCCACGACGAGGAGATTCATGATTAAACAAAATCCCAGTACAGGCATACATCCCATATGCTTCACGATAATTCTTAGTTATCCAATAACCATAAATCTTTGCTACCCCATAAGGAGAACGGGGATAAAAAGGAGTAGTTTCACTTTGAGGAGTTTCTTGAACAAGACCATAAAGTTCACTTGTAGATGCTTGGTAGATGCGTACACGGTCTTCCATGCCCAAGAGACGCACTGCTTCAAGAACACGAAGAGTTCCCACACCATCCACATCAGCAGTGTATTCAGGCATCTCAAAGGATACTTTGACGTGACTCTGAGCACCAAGATTGTAAATCTCATCAGGTTGAACTTTTTGTATAACTCTCACTATATTAGTTGAGTCTGTTAAGTCTCCGTAATGTAACTTAATATTTTGAAATATATGATCAATTCTAGTCGTGTTTATTAAAGAAGAACGACGAATAAGTCCATGAACTTCATAACCCTTCCCCAAAAGAAGTTCAGCAAGATATGACCCATCCTGTCCAGTTATGCCAGTAATTAATGCAACTTTCATAGAAGAATGTACTTTTTATAATATTATACTAAAAAAGGTGGGTTTATGCAACCCACCTCTGGTAACTCAGGCTCGCCACCAATTCTTTGACTGGAAATTGGAAACCAGGCGGGAGAGAGTCCCATCCGCACCAGCAAGAATTTTTATTGTGCCTTATCTTGCGGGCACCAAGAAGGTAAAGTAGAACCTTCTTTTTTAAATTGCTCCATTAGATTATTTTGCTCTTCTAGAGGAAGATTTTTAAAATAAAACCAAGAAGCATCTTTTTGCAACTGAGATCTTTCTTGGTGACAGGCACTACAGAGAAGTTGGAGATTATCCATTTCACTTTTGATTCTGTCCCAAGAGCAAACATAAAGACATTTTCTATCTTTTTTTAGTCCAGGATTGATATGATCTATTTCTAGACAATCAGTAGTCCCACACCCACAACATTTAGATCCAAGAGATTCTATGATAAAATTTTTCTTTTCATACCTCAATCTAATGTTGAGTTCTCTTGATTCTACATTTAGTTTGTTTTTATTTTTTTGATAGTAACGTCTTTTTGCTTCCAACTTTTGGTCTCTAGTTGCCATTTATCCCATATAACTGTATTTATTTATATAGGATATTGTCCTTAAGGGGTCATATTGACTCCACCACTTGGTTTTAAGAAACCAAGAAAAGTTGAGATAACTTTGATAGTTCGGTAATACCAAAGAATGCTATCAGAAATAGCACATCCCAGAGTTTAAGTTTGATAGCAAAAGGAATACCAAGGAGTCCCCCGATAAATTTAATTGCTAGACCAAACTTAAAATTTCCCCATAACATAACTTGATAACCAAGCATTAGGAGAAAGTTCCCAAGATACCTTAGGACACTTGCTTTAGACATAAGGGGTTTTCCATCACCGACCAGTGTTTTTTACGACTCTCCATGTCGCTCTAACTTTTTATTTTCCCAATATTTTTTCTTAGCAATAGACATTTTTTGTCTAGATGATTCTGAAAAATATTGAGGATTCTTCTTTTTTGTTTCTTTTATTTTATTTTTATGCTCTTCAGTTAGAGATTTTCCATAAAATGGATGATTTTTTCCACTTACGGATTTTGATATTTTTTTCTTGGATTCTTCAGAATGTTTTTTACCTATCCATGATGGTGGGGTATTATATCTTCCACCATCATTAATATTTTCTAAAATACCACCTTCAGATTTTTTACCAAATAAAAATATCATATACATTTCATGATTAAATGCTTCTTCTTCTGTTATATTATTTTTCAGAATAAGAACTCTATCTTTCGGGGGGACAGAGACATTATCATGAACGTGGTAAGCTCTACGACCAGTTCCTTTTCCAATATAATAAGGACGATTATTTAAGTCCAAATAACAATAAGTATAAAACTGACGCATAACTACTCTGGTTAATCTATCTTATTTATAATAGACCAGTGCTGTTATAGACCATCCGTGTCTTCTTCATCGTCTTTTACATAACAAGGAACCCTATCGGGGTCCAACCAACAAGTATAATCAAAGTCTTCCATCGCAGTCATAAGTTGCATTTCATTATCACAGAGATACATATCTCTATACCTACCCGTATAGGAATCTACTTTTTGAATGCGACAGTCAGGTTTTCCATTGATTTCCAAAGTACCGACTTGAATATAACGATAGGGAAACCGTTCCATAAGAACGGTTGGTTTTCTCACTACTTTCATCAGACTTCAACTGCCTCAAGATCACTGGCAACATACTCCATAAGCATTTCGTAGTCGTCAAGGGGGTCACCAGAAAATACTACTCCTTCGTTTTCATAAAAACGACGTACCTTTTTATAAAGTTTCGGATTCTTTACATCAAGGTAGATTTCCCCGTTAGCAGCAAGTTGAAGAGTGCTAACATCCTTTTTGAACTTTTGAATCAGAGACATTGTTTTGAATTGTTTGCTCTAGTATTATAAGAGTTGATTGATTTTGTGTCAAGTGTGCCAGTGAAGAAACTGGCAATCGGGGTGATAGGATTCGAACCTACGACCTCCCGCTCCCAAAGCGGATGCGCTACCAAACTGCGCTACACCCCGTTGCGTTGAGTGGTCTTGCCTCCCAACAGAAGTATTATACTACTTCTTATGCCCCCTGTCAAACGGAGCCCAGTGCTGCCATCCGTATTTATGAATTGCCCAGATACCCATAATAGGCACAACAATCAAAAGATAACCAATAATACCCAGAGTATAAGGATTTTCTAATACCCATCTTGAAAAATGTCCCATCAGTATCCTCTCCAGGTCTTAAATTCGTAATAAAAATATTGGTCAAGAACCCAACTATCTAAAGGTGCATCTTCTTCTCTCTGAGCCCATTCAACACAAAATTCTACAATTTTACGGTCGTGTAATGAACTATGCCCCCACATTCTCACAAATGCAGAGGCAGCAAAGTGATATCGTTGTTTAATGTGCGGTTCCGTTTCCCTTATAATCTTTGGAGTCATAGTATCCTCCCTTTGTCCCGAAGTAGAGTGTTGATAAAACAAATGGAATTGAAACAAATAAAAGTGCTTTTGCCAATAACATCAGACCATCTCCATAGCGCGTGTAAGTTCAATATAATGATTCATCTCATCGACTGCAATCTCTGCAATCTCAGTATCTTCTGGATGATCCCAGAAATAATTTAAATAAGTTTCTGTTGCATGATATTCAATCTCTGCATTTAAGTGATAAGCAGAGACAGGATCAATAAAGTAATAACCCACCAGAATCCAATAATAGATGAGAACCAAGTGATAAGCAACAAAGCGATCATGCCAACTGTCTGCACCACCGCGATTCTCCATTTTGATGAGGTGTTCTGTTTCATTGAGTGTTTGTGCGAAGTGTTCTTTCATTAAGTAGTAATGAGACTCCGTTCTTAATCCAAGAGATTCCCTTAAATGTAACACACTTAGAAAGGCAAAGTATGGAGATCTTGCAATGGTCTCAAGAACCCAGAATCTTTGAATAGGTAAGTCACGATATAGAAAATCAATGATTGCTACCGTGACTGATAAAATTGCATCATTGATTTTTTTCATAAAAATACACCAGGTCTATAATCTACTATTTGTTGAATCTCATCCAGAAGTGCTCCGTATTCTTTGAACCTTCTATCTCCTGCAATGAAATGTCTCTGTCTTGTCCAGACAGCATCTGCAAGTAGTTTCAGTTCATACTCTGAAAAATCTTTTAATCTGTCCATCGAATAACTCCTTATCTAACGTGATGACCACCAAACATAAAACGCATACCATTCAGGATTTTTGCTCCGAATGTTCCGAGATTGCGTGAATTAAATCGCTCAAATAGGGCAGTAGTAATAACAGGAGCGGGTATCCCCAAATCCACAGCGGCAGAAACAGTCCAACGACCCTCACCACTGTCGGATACTCCTCCAGAGAACTGTTTAAGCTCACTATTGCCCCGAAGCACATCAGCAGTAAGATCGAGTAACCAACTACCAACCACACTACCACGACGCCATAACTCAGCCACCTCAGCAACATCAATGTCATAGCAATAACTTTCTGGGTCTGCCATAGGGGCAACCTCTGCGTCTCCTTCTCGGACATACTGAGCACCTAAATTAGCGTTCTTTAGAATATTGAATCCTTCTGCATATGCCTGCATAATTCCATATTCAATTCCATTATGAACCATCTTCACAAAATGTCCTGCACCAGGACCACCACAATGCAACCACCCATGTTCTGCAGAAGTCACATATGAGCCATCTCTAGTCCTCGGGGCAGCGGCAATACCTGGGGCAAGGGCATCAAAAATGCCTTTACAAGTGGAGACTGCAGTATTTCCACCACCAACCATAAGACAGTATCCACGATCCAAACCATAAACACCACCGCTAGTGCCACAATCAATATATTGGATACCAAGTTTTGCCAGGCGTTCTGCTCTTTTCCGACTGTCTTTAAAATTGCTATTGCCATGATCAATAATAATATCTCCTTCACTACAAAATCGTAGTAACTCATTGATCGTCTCCTCTACGGTTTCGGCAGGAACAACCATTTGAAAAATTCCTGGTTGTGTTCTACCATTTTTATTTTGTTTAACTACTTGAACAAGATTTTGTATAGTAGTTGTAACTCCATCCACAAATCCCTTTTCATAAGCCTCTTGAGCCTTTTCATAATTTCTCCGATAACCCCAAACTTCTATTCCTGCTTTCATCATACGGCGAGACATACCCTCACCCATTCTTCCCAATCCGATTAGTCCTACTTTCATATAAT
>Ga0222713_10002033_pt1 | contig 21871 bp, 27 predicted proteins | sample C33_649DmetaG_FD_165061 | JGI IMG/M metagenome (GOLD analysis project Ga0222713, IMG submission 165061) | Estuarine water microbial communities from San Francisco Bay, California, United States - C33_649D | ecosystem: Environmental > Aquatic > Marine > Unclassified | place: USA: California...
ATTTTCAATTGTGTAGAACATCTCTTTCATTTTTTCTACGTCACTTGAACGTTCAGCGGAACCGATTGTTTCCTGACCGTAAAGAATAACATCCACTTTATTAAAGATTTCACCGTTGTTGTGTTTCATATTCCAAAATGGATTAGTTCTTCTTGGGAAATTTTGAAGGGAGATTACTGAACCTTTTTCTTCCCACATTCTTTGTTCGTGTTCATTTTCCAAGATTGGAACTCCACCGTACTCTTCACATACGTCTTCGTAGTTCACCTCAACAAGTGAATCAAACCCGAGGTATTCTAACAGTTCTGATTCTAATTTAAGAAGTTCTTTCATTCCACCTTTTGATTCAAATTCAAACATTGGGAAAATCATTTCGTGTCTTCCAGGGATTGGGTTTTTCTCTTCACGGTATGATGTTGAGATACAGAACACACCTTCCCACTCAGGGTTTTTAAGGAGTTCGTATTCTAACCACATTTGACCTGTTTGTGGTAGAGGCCAAATTTCTCCGTTGTATTCAAATGTTTTAACCGAGTGTGGGTTCTCACATGCTGCGAGGATTGATAGTCTTGACTGTGTTGGTACTTCGATGAAGTTCTTGTTAAGGAAGAACTGTCTCATTTTTTGTACTAGTTCGTTGTAGGTTTTTGTGTTTTTCATATTCTATTTTTGTTTTTGTTTATTTTTATTTGGGCAAAAAAAATTATAGAGCAAAAAAAAATCCGTCAACGACGGATTCTTCTATACTTTCTAACTTTGATTATTTCGATTTCGGTTGGACATCAATTTTTTGATTTCAAATAAATATATTTGGATTTACCAAAGTGTAAATGTTTTTTTAAAAATCTTTATCAAAAGGTTTTGTAATGTCTTTTGTCTTAAATCCAAGACCTCCGATGTATGATTCTGCGTTTGACATTTCTTTTCTGTAGAAGTCCACAATTGCCTTTGCCAACTTTCTGTCGTATTCAACATCATCAGTCATTGGTACCAATCCATCAATGTAGATTGATGCTCTAAACTTTCTTGAAGGACCTTTGTAGTAATCCAAATCAGTCATGTCTGAGTCAGATAATTCGAAGTCAATGTTATCAACATCAAACTTACCAACTGAGAATGGGTCATCATCCTCTTCAGTATCCATGTCGTCCATTGGTGCTTCTGATATTTGGCTTAATCTTTGTTCAACAATCTTCTCTATAAGGGATGCTAACTCGTCCTCTTTCAACTTAAGTTTTTTCATAATTTGGGTTTTTACAATAAATATAGTATCTTTGTATAAATATTAAAAACATGGGTCGAATAAAAGAAAGAACTTATCTCCTGTTCATTTACGGAGTATTCAAGGATGATGAGCGTGTCAAGGGTACGGTATCCGCACTGCTACCTGTCTTATCAACAAAAACAATGAAATACATATGGGGTGACTATGGTATCGTTTGTATGTTTTCATCCAATATTAGGTTTGCGGAGTTATCTGATTTTGTATTCGCACATATCTCTGGTGAATCAAATCAGTACTTTTTGACAGAAAAAACTGACAAATTGTCAGTTTATGGTCCTGACAGAGTTATGGAACACCTATTGTCATCTGATGACTTCATTCCATCATTAGACGAAGATTCAACAGATGAGTTTATTTATGACTTTCTTAAAAAAGAAGATTTTAACTTTAAAGAAGTAGATTTAAATAGAATCATCAATGATTTAAAACTAATTGAAAATAATCAAGATGAAGAGGATGAGGACATTGAAAAAATAAAAAAACAACGCAAGAAAAAAATTCAAGAACCATCGTTGGATGATATTTTGGAAAAAATACAAATTGATGGGATAAATGCCTTAACTTCGCAAGAGAAAAAACTATTAGATGACTACTCACATGGAAAATAACCACAACGACAACCAAACCAAATCAACAAGTGCTCTTAATCAAGAGGAAATTCAAATGTATTTGAAAGACATCCGAAAGATTAAAGTAATGACACCAGTTCGTGAACGTGAACTATCCGATATGATGTGTTCAGGTAACTGTACAGACGCTGAAAAACACGCAATTTATCAAGAACTATTGGAAGGTAACCTTCGTTTTGTTATTACAGTTGCCAAACAATACCAGAATCAAGGTATGGAATTAGGTGACCTTATTGCTGAAGGTAACCTCGGACTTATGAAGGCAATCAAAAACTTTGACTGGACTAAGAAGTTACGATTTATATCTTACGCTGTGTGGTGGATTAAACAATCGATTATACAGTCCCTTAATGAAAATTCACGAATGATTCGACTACCGGTTAACGTAGTCCAAGACCTACAAAAGGCAAAGAAAGAATCACAAAAAAACAACACGGAACTTGACAGTCGTTTTACATCACTACCTAAAGTAATTGACCTTGACATGAACATTAATGAAGAGGGTGACACCTTAGTTGACTTAATTGAGAACACTAATGCTGTACAACCTGACGAAGGATTTAATACTGCCGAGATGCTTAAGGAAAAGTTACGTGACATCATGAAGATATTAGATGAGCGTGAAAGGTTGATTGTAGAAGACTACTTTGGTCTTTCAGGTACACCACGAACTCTTGAAGATATTGGTCAGGATTTCAATTTAACTAAAGAACGTGTACGTCAAATCAAAGAGAAGGCTCTTAGAAAATTACGTAACGAAAGTTCAGTCTTGTTTGATTACCTATAAATCGTATATTTATTAACTAAACACATTTTATTATGAAAGAATTTATAAAAAAGAATTTTACCGTAATCGTATTGGTAATTGCGGTATTGGGTTTCTTCAAAAGTTGTGGGGATGCTCGTAATTTGTCAAACATGAATAAAAAAATGGAAACCTTGGTTACTAAGGAAGAAATGATGAAAGAACTCAAAAAAGAAGGTTTGAAGTCTGAAAAAAGAATGATACAATCAACAGATAGAAATATGTTGGATGTAAACAGACAAACACAAATTGATGAGGAGTTAAAGAAGTTAGAAAACAACTAATATGAATTGGTTTCAAAGAAATTTCAAAACCATAATATATGTTGCGTTTTTGGTACCAATCCTTACGGTTGCCTTTGTATCAATTTCTCACGTAACTACTTGGTATGGTATTACTAACCCTTTGAGTTGGGCAATTTATTTGTCTATCGGTATTGAAATTGCGGCTCTTGCCGCTTTAGCTGCAATATCGGCTCAAATGGGTAATAAAGTATATTTTCCATTTGGTATCGTTACATTAATTCAATTTTTAGGTAATATCTTTTTTGCTTATCAATACATCGATGTGACATCAGTACCCTTCCAAAGTTGGGTTGAAATGGTAGACCCTCTCGTATCTTACATTGGTGTTGAATCAGGTAATATGATTTCTCATAAAAGATTCTTAGCTTTATTTGCTGGTGGTATGTTACCCTTAATTTCATTATCATTCCTACACATGTTGGTTAAGTTTGAAGAACAAGACAAAAAGAAAACTCAACCATTACAGGATAAGGATATTATTGTTGAGAATTTAGATGAAATATCTAAAAAGGCTGGTGAGATAGAAAGAGAAATTGATGAAAATAAAATCACACCAACTAATGAGGATTTGGAAAGACTACAAAATGAGTTAGATAAGTTAATGTTACTGAAAAAAGAGCAAGAGGTTGATAATTCTGAGCAAGATACTAATATTTTGGAAGAGGTAGTTGAGACACCTCAGATAAATAGATTAGTTTATAGTAGTCGTAATGCTGAAGATACAACAACTGACGGGATTTAATTCGGTAGGTAAAAACAAAAGAAAAAAACAAATTGTACTTACACACACTTCAAGAAATGTTTCTGATTACATTTCTTCATTGAAGAATAGATATAACGGAAAGTACGATAAAACACCACATTTTATTATTCAAAAGGATGGAAGGGTCTTTCAAATGATTGACCCTTCTTTTTATTCTAACATATTAGATTCTGAACAACAAAATAAAACATCAATAGTCATATGTTTGGAGAACCTTGGTTGGTTAAAGAAAAATCCACTTAATTCATCATACGTTAATTGGATTGGTGATATTTATAAGGAAGGTATATACGAAAGAAAGTGGCGTGGACACTTTTTTTGGGAACCTTACACAGACGCACAAATGGAAAGTTTACTTGAACTTAGTTTGTATTTATGTGAAATGTTCTCTGTACCTCCGACCTGTATAGGTCATAATGTAAAGTTAGATGGAATTGAAAAATTTGAAGGAATTGTAACAAGAAGTAACTTCACAACCGAAAGTACGGATTTAAGTCCGGCTTTTAATTTTGATTATTTTAAAAAAATATTAGAAAATGAACCAGTATGATGAAATAAAAAGACTTCTAGAAAACTCAAGAAGTATGTTGGGTAAATCTAAATTAGATGAAACCCGTGAGACCCTTATTCAAAAAGGGATAATCCAAGAAGCTGTTATACCTAACGACCCTACTAATATTGAAAAAGATATTGAGGTTAACATTGATAATGAAACTGAGCCACAAAAAGACAAAACACAAGCATATAGAGTATCAGGTGGTATTTTAAAAATGCATGGTAAAGACCAAAAAGAATTGGAGCTTACTACAGATGAAAAAGTTGCTTTCCAAGAAACAATGGATGAGTTTGTTGAACAGGTTTCAGACCTTTCTGATTTTGGTGTTTTAAATGTTTACCCAAACAATGTTGATTGGAGTGGTAAAGTAATTGATTTTGATTTGGAATTTTACTTCACTATTGGGGAAAATTCAGGTGTATATATCAATGGTGATATGATTAAACTCGACACCGAATTGATTGAATTAATTAATAAACTAACTAAGTTCTATGAACAATTTAAATCAAAATGGGCTAAGGTATTGGCATCAAGAAAGAAAACAATGCCTGACACTGAGTAATGGAACAGATTAAGAACATTTACAATAAAGTATTATTATTCATTCAAAGTATAACTTTGGATAAAGTTAAAAACATTTTGAGTCTTATTGGACTCATTTGTATTTTATGGTTTGTATTCTTTTTTTCATTTCAAAGACCAAGAGAAATTGCCGAATCACAAAGGGTAATTGATTCGTTAAATGTTGTTATAAAACAAAACAATATTGCGTTCAAAAACATTGAAAAAAGAAACAATGAGATTCTTCAAGATATCGAAAAGAAAAATAAAGAATTGGCAGATTTAGCCAAACAATCAAAAAAGTATAAGAAAGATTATGAAAAACAAGTTGCTCGTCTTAACAGTCTTGACGATGATGACGTTACCGATTTATTCACAGAACGTTTCAGCACCTTCAAGTAAACCAACCCAATGTGTGGTACCATGTGAGGCATTAAGAAATGCTTTATTAGTATTGGAAGAAAAAAAATTATTAGAAAATCAATTAGGTGTTGCACGGGATTCAATTCAAATTTTATCAAGTGTTATAAAATCACAAAATGAATTGGTGGATAATAAAACACAACAAATAAATCTTTTAACAGGTAATCTACAAGCTCAATCACAAATTATTGATGAGAACAAAAAAATGGTTGATGAGTACAAGAGATTATATAAAAAAGAAAAAAACCTAAAGAGAATTGGATTCGGTACTGGAATTTTAGGTATTGTTTTAGGTGTTATTGTGGCTCTTTAATATTTATAAACATGGCACTTACTCCTGCAGATAAAAAAGACATCGAAGTGATGATACGAAAGGAAATCAAAGGTTTTCTTGACTCAAATACTTTGAAACAATTTGAAACAACAATGATTGAAAAAATCAGACAAGAAATTCAAAAAGGAAAAATTAAAGGAGATATTAATGAGATTGTTGCCAAGATAATGAAAGAGTTTTATAGACTCATGTGGACTCAAAGAAGTTTTTGGGAACCAGCGTTAAAAAATGTAAAATAATGAGAATTTCTGAAAATTCACTAAAATCAATGATTAAGGCTTCTTTGAATCGTGCATTCCAAGAAAACAAACTTAAGAGTCCTGGACTTAATTCGTCTGAGAATACAACGTCACAAATGACATCGATTAGTGACATCAAAGAGGAAGACAAAGTTGAAGCTAAAGAAGCGACAACAACTGCGTCATCAGGACAATATTCAGGGGCTCTTTTTGGTCCTTCACAAAATGAACAGCCTGATGAAACAAAACCTATGGGTGGTGATGTAACTGAATCTGAAATTGAGGGTGGTAAATCAGATGGAATGTCTCTTATGGATTTAGCTAAGAAACATAAAATATCTTTAGATAAAATTAAGTCACAACTACAAAGAGGGATTGAGGTTGAGATGGAACATACAAAGTCCAAATCAATCGCTAAAGAAATTGCCATGGACCATATCTTTGAAGACCCTGAATATTACGTTAAGTTAAAAAAGATTGAGGCAACTGAAGCGACAACATCAGCATCTGTTGGTCAGTATGATGTACCATTCCCATCTAAAAAAAGAAAAGACCCATTGGCAATTGATGGACCTAAAAGTATCTATAATAGTAGAGCAGTTAAAGATAAATCATTTCCAAAACTTGGAGGACCCGGTTCAAAATTCGTTAAGATAAAAGAAAAATGTAATAAGTTTCCTTATTGTAATCAGGGAGACATCAACGCCCTTGAAATATTTGAAAACAAAACAATTAATACTGTTGTTGAAAATGTTTCCAAAAAAACGAACATCCCTAGTTATGTTATTAAAAACATATTGGCGAAGGAAATGGGTTTCGTAGAATAAACAACAATTACTAATATTTATATAGAAAATAAAAACATGAAAACTATTGAGTCAAAAATAAATTCGATTGTTGACAAAATCCTTAAAGAAGAATTGTCAACTAAAGTTAATTCAGCCGTTAAAAGAGTTAACGAAAAGTTGGAAGGTAATGAAAATTACACAACTAAAAAAACAAAAACATCCAAAGATGAGGTTGAGGAATCAATGACAATTAAACCAAAAGGTATGGGAATGAACCTTAAGAAAAAATCATTTGACCTATCTGAAATGGAAGATAGTGAGATGAACGAAGACAATAATATGGATGGTATGTACTTAGGAATTGGAGACCACGGTTTTTATGACAAAGATGACAGAGAGATGAAAGATTTTGATTTTGATTATGATGAAGAAGAATATGACGACTTCAATGAGTTCATATCAAAATATCCAAATCAAAAATGGTTTCAAACAGATGGTGGTGATGATATACCATTTGATATGAGACCAACACCTAAATTTTGGGATATGTACAAAGAAAAATTTGGCGGACCTTACAAACTTCGTAAGAGAAGACCTATGGGTGAAGAAGTAGATGAAATGGAAGAAAACTACAAAGTGGCTAAAGAAAGAAAGGCGGCTAGAATGGAAAAGAACGAAGAGTTGAAGGGTAACCAAGACAAAATTGATAAAAACAAAAACGGTAAAATTGACGCTGAAGATTTTAAAATGTTAAGAAAAGACAAGAAGGAAAAACCAAGAACTCCTGCTGGTTTTGAACATGGTGAAATCGTTTCAGGATATATGAAGGAATCTAAAAAGAAAACTATACAACTTACCGAAGACGAGGTTATCGAATTAATTCAAAGAATGGTGATGGAAGAAAAAGAACAAAATTCTATTAAAATCACAAATAAAAACTTGAAAGACTCAAAGAAAGAAAACGATGAGTCTACTAAGGAAACAACAAAGAGAATGAAAGAATATACCAAAAACATGGGTATATCTTATGAGGCTGATAATAAAGAATTCCCAAGAGGTAATACTAAAATGGATATTGAAGACATGGGTAAAATCAAAAAGGATTCTGATAAGAAAAAGGCTTACAAGGCTTCTGATGCTGTTGAAGAATACATTGACCAAATCGCAAGGTCTGGTGGTATGGAGAATTTGGATTACGACCAAATCAAACCAAATGATGAGTGGTTAGAATTAAACATTGAAGGTTCATCTAAGACAGGTAATTCTCAAGATTATGCAAACGCTATTCCTACTGATGTTAACAAAAAAGTTAACGAGAGAAGAAAGAAAAATATTTTAGCAATGTTGAAAAAACAATCTTACCAAAAAGCGCCACAATCTGTTTATGATGTTGCTGGTGAGAGTACACACCTTGAAAAAATGTTAGGTATTGGTGAATCAATTGATGATAAAAAACAAACAAAAATCAATGAAGATATCAATAAAATGAAAAACCTTCTAAACTACAGAAAGAATACTCAATAACATTTATATTTTCTTTTAACAACTCCATCCTACTATTTAGTTATATGAATAAGGGGATGGAGTTTTTTTTTAATTGGATGGCAAAACCATTAAATCCTGAGGATGTTGATGCGTGGTTTAGAGCCAACAATATAATTCCAGAGTATAGTGAACTTTTTAAAGACTTTTGTTTTTCACTTTTGTTTTTAATCAAAGACACTTACTTAGGTGATAGTCATGGTGAGAGTAAAGAAACTAAAATTGGTTTAACATCTGAAGAAAAGAAACAACACTTCGAATGGTGTTGGAATACTACCTTGAAAAATTTTGAAAAGGAAAATGTCTTGTTTGAATTTAAACAAGATGATTATGATTATTTTGAAAGTTTCTTTTTTGAGGTTTTTTACGAACAAACCGATTTTAAAGTTAGAGACGCTATTCAAGACTTTATTAGACAACTGTTCACAAGAAATAGGGCGTTTGCTAAATCAGATTTAGAGATGTTTACGGACGTTTATAAAGTATTAGAGAGGTCACTAGTAAATTAATTTTTTGTTGTTGGCTTTACTACCAGCAAAGAAAATTTATGTTATAAAAAAATAAAAAGTTTTACTAAATTAAAAAAAATGGAAACATTAGAAATTATTAAAAATTTGACGGAGTCACTTTCAGTTGACACTACCAAGTACTATGCTGGTAACAAATCTGCAGGTACAAGAGCAAGAAAAACCGCTCAAGAATTGAAATCTAAACTTCAAGATTTGAGAAAAGAAATCCTTGAATTTAAAAAAGACTAATTGAATGTTGTTAGATTATTTAAAATATCTTACACTTTTTATTATGGTATCATCATCCGTTGGTATCCTTAGTCTAATTGTGAACTTTTTTATGTCTGTATTTTCAAACCCACCTAAAAAGTTTGTTCTTACAGATAGAGAAAGGATTTTTTACGGACTACTAATCAGTTACTTTTTTACTTACATAATAGCTTATTCAATATGACATTTTCAGATTTTATAAACAAAACAGATGGATATTTAAAATCCTGTAGAATATTAGAAGACTATGTGTCTTTTGATTTCTATTTACCAGAAACTTGGAATATACCTAACAAAATGGTTAAAGACTTTGAGGTTATTCCAGGTGATAAGTCTTCAAGTAAAAGGTCTATCTCTTTTGTGTGTAAGAATGAAAAAAAAGTAATAGATAATTTAGAACAATCTTTTGATTCAATTATTCGTTTCAATAAAGAAAGAGAAGAGAAAGAAAGATTGTTCAAAGCCAAAATACAAGAATTGAAAGGTCTTTTTGAGAAAGAAGATATTGATTCACTCAGGACCTTAAAGTTTGATTTAGATGAATATGAAAAACTAGTTGGTTATGAATACAAACAAGAAGAACGAGGAACTGTTGACGTGGTACAAGACGGAGACAGTGAAGGACGAGGCGAAAGTAAACAAGGCTAAAATAGATTTCATTAATGAAATCAAAAAAGTGCCTGTTTCAAAAATAAACAATACAGATATAGTTGAGAAAAAATACACCCTATGGGAGAGAATCAAACGAGTTTTAGGGATGAGTTAAAAAAATTAGCAGAAGTTTCAGAATTATTAGAAAATAGTATTTTTTCAAAAGGTACCTTCTCAGTCATTGTAGAATTAAGAGAAGAGCACTTCAAAGAAGTTGTTGGTTACCTAAGCCCAAAAGATTTAAAACAAAAAAAAATAGTAATTGATATATCAGGTGTTGAGTTTACTATCGTTTTGAGTAAGTAGTGACTTGTTTGTAAAGTTTTTTTCTATCAAAACCATTTTCTTCTAAAATATTATACAACCATTTACGTTGTACTGTTGAAGTGTCTTTAACAAACATGGCATCTTTCCTACCGTTATTCATAAAGTAAGATTCTAGTACGGTTATAAAACGGTGACTATCAATTGAATTTTTTAATGAAAATAAATTAAAGTTATCGTCTACCTGAACAACAACTTTATTATTTAAAGAAAATATACTTTTGAAATCCTTTTTGTTACAATAAGTTTTTAAAAACTCCTCAAAAGATATTCTTTTATCATCTTGCCAATCATACAACTTTTCTTCAAGTTTAAAAGGTTTAACTTCTATTATAGAAAACCCTGAGTCATCATCGACAAATACTTTCTCATTTCTTCCATACACATCGGATTTAAATAATAATAGTTGATATGTGTTTTGATTTGTCATCAAGGATAATTCGTATTCAACCTCTTCTGCGTTTTCATATAACATTTCAAATATGGGGTTTGAAGATTTCAAATACCGTTCATAAAACTCTTTAGCTCTTTTTTCTGTTTTAAAAGATTTGATAATCTTTTTCTTTTGTTTATTCTTAAACAATACAACGATGTAGTTATCCGTCATGGCAAAAGATTATTATGAAATATTAGGTGTTGATAAGAAGGCTTCACAAGATGAAATAAAAAAAGCATATAGAAAATTAAGTAAGCAATTCCACCCAGATGTAAACCCTGAGGGTGCTGAACAGTTTAAAGAGATTGCCACAGCATATGACACTTTAGGTGACCAACAAAAGAGACAACAATATGATATGGGTCCCCAAAATCCTTTTGGTGGTTTTGGTGGTGGTAGTGCAGATTTCTTTGATTTATTTAATCAAACTCAAAGAAGACAAAACAGAGTACCCGATAAAGTTATTACTGTTGAAGTAAGTCCTATTGAATCTTATACAGGGATAGAACGTGAATTAAACATTCAAACAAGAGATGCTTGTGGTGGGTGTGGTGGAACTGGTGGAGAAAGAAAAGTTTGTAGTGTTTGTGCAGGACGAGGAGTGATACAACAAAAAGTTGGTAATGGATTCTTCCAACAAATAATACAGACACCTTGTGGGGCTTGTAATCAAAGTGGTTATCAAGTTATCAATGCGTGTTATAATTGTGGAGGTTCAGGTGTTAAACCAAACATAGAAACAATACGAGTAACATTACCCGTTGGTATGGATGACGGTGATTTCTACAGAATTCAGGGAAAGGGAGATTTCAATTTACAACAAGGTAAAGGTGACTTAGTAATTCAAATTAGAATGAAGTCATTAGATGGGTTTGAAAAAATTGGTATGGACTTGGTTTATAATGTTATAATGTCACCGTTGGACTTCTTATTTAAAGATAACATTGTTATACCTCATCCTGACGGTGAAATAAAAATAACATCACCATCCAATCTGAGTACGAGAAAACCTTTGAGATTAAAAGGTAAGGGTTACAAAACACAAGGGGGTCTTGGTGATATGTATTTGAAGGTCTATGTAGATAAAGAAAACACGGACCAAACTAACTACCAACGATTCAAAGACTTATTTGATGAAGTCTACAAGTAAATGGTAAAGTTGTACTGTACCGTATACTGAAGTACCTAAAAGGTATATTGAAAGTGCGGTAATCCACCACTGAGTTGAACTTAATCTTTGATTACAAGATTTACAGTTTTTATCTTTTTGTTCCATAGAATATTTATAGTTATGAGTAAGTCTACAAATAATAATTATACAGTAAACCGTTCTGTAATTTTGGAATCATCCAAGAGACACAAACTAAATGAAAAAACAATACAAGACTTACGTAAAAGTACTATAGAAGCTTTCAAGGCTTATCAAGATGAAGATAGTGATTTTCAAAAAGTATCATCAATATATGTTGAAAACTCACTTGGAGAAAAGGGTGAAGTTGAAGTTTATTATTTAGATGAGTTGGAAACTGAGGCGGTTACTGAATTCAAGTCTGACGGACCTAATGAATTATCACAATACTTTATTGTTGTTAATCCTGATAATGGGATGTATCCATCACTGAAGTCTACCTACAATGCGATTTACCACGAACTACAACATCTCACTGACCCGGCAATGACAACAAGGAAAAGTGAAAAACATATGTCCAAGTATTCAACTAAAGATGATGAAAAATACTATGGGCATGATGCTGAGTTTAAAGCAATGTCAAATGAGTTTTTAGAAGCATTGGAAAATGAATACCTTGACAAGAACACATCTTTAGAGAAGAAAGAAGTTTTAGAATCACTAAACAATATAAAGATGTTCTTCAAACAAAATGAAAAGTTATCTAAAGTTACTTTTGGTATTTTACAGTCAATGGCTGGTGGTAAAGACGATGAATTTGAATTGTATATTCCTGAAGATTTGATGACATTACCATATTACTTAAAGTTTATATGGTTATTAAAAAGATACAACCCAAATAGATGGAATCAGTTCCTTAATATGTTGTACACCACCGTTGAAGATATTGAATCACAACTTAATCAGGGGGAGAAACAAGAGATGACTGAAAAAGAATTCAAAAAGCCAAGAAAGTACAGTAAGTCTTACTGTGAAAAAACCCCATGTGGAGACATGGGGTTCACTCAAAAAGCTTCATGTAGACCTTACAAGAATTGTTATAAGTAATTATTTATTTGCGTTTCTGATTCTTCTGTAATCATCTGCACTAATGGTTGTTCTCGAAACAATAACGTAATATTCACCATCTTTCTCAACCCAACGTTCTCTTTGAATTGGTCGTACCTCAGACATCACTTCAGTTTGTTGATGTCTTCTGTTTTTTTTCTTTCCTTTCCCGCCTTGAGCAAATGATGGTACTATCATTAAACCCATCATTAAAACCAACATTATCTTTTTCATTTTGTTTTTATTTTATTGGTTTATGGAAAGTGTTAACACTCTCTTAACATAAATATTACAATTGTCTAACAAATTAGGCGTTCATTAAAAATTTAACATTGGAATTTTTTTCAGATTGATTTGCTTTTTTAGATTAGTTTTACTATATTTGTATAAAAGAAAAAGTATGCTCAGTTACATTGGAGGTAAAAGTAAGATTGGTAAATGGATTACACCATTCTATCCGACTGATATGGAAACATATGTTGAGACATTTGGTGGAATGTTTTGGTGTTTTTATAACATGGATTTAGAGAAGTATCCAAACTTGAAGACAGTAGTCTATAACGATTTTAACCCTTTGAACTATAACCTATTCAAGTGTTTGGAGAATCCAACGGAATTACTAAAGGCGGTAAATTCAATTCCATGTCAAGAAAAAGGTGTAGACAACACACCTGAACTTTATAAAATTCTTTTTGGAAACTTCCAACAATCATTATTTAGTGGTGAGTTGGTAATCAAAAGTCCTGACTATATCATGGCAGCACAATATGCTTACATACTCACTCAGGTATTCAGTGGTTCAAAACCTGAGTCAAGTTCTTTTATTGACTTGAAGGGTAAATACAAATCAAAATACTTAACCTTCAGAGATAAGTTAGCTAATCCAAAATGGGTTGAAAAGTTTTTAAAAATCACAAAGGTTGAAAACTTGGATTTTGAGACTGTAATTCAAAAGTATGATTCTGAATCCACTTATTTTTATCTAGACCCACCGTATTGGAAAACAGAAAATTATTACTCTAACCACGATTTTGATAGAGGAGACCATGAAAGATTAGCGAGAACACTTCATCAAGTAAAAGGTAAGTTTTCACTATCTTATTATGAGTTTGATTTACTTCGTGAGTGGTTTCCACAACCACAGTATCGATGGGAGAGTAAAGAATTTGTCAAAGCAGCTGCGGCAACAAAAGGTAAGACACAAAACAAAGGGACCGAACTTTTAATTTTGAATTATTGATAAAAGTTGTATTTTTGTAACAAATATCAATAACAATATATTTATATGAAAAATAGAAAAGAAATGAAATTCAATGATTTGTTAAAGAGTGTCATTCTAGAGAACAGTCGTTATGATATCTTGAAAAAGACGTTGACTGTACCTCGTAAGAAAGATGACAAGGTTATACCAGCCAAGATGACTCCTCAGGAGTTCGACAAGATTGTATTGGCAGACCCTACAACACGTAGAGCTGGTGATGAAATCAAAAAAGCAGGTACCTATGTTAACTGGTTGGTGAAACAATTCCTTTCTTTGGTTCCTGAGGACGAACAAGAAGGTACTCCACGATACAAGTCGGAACTTAAGAGGAAGAAAGATTTATATTTTGAGGATTTATATAAAACAACTAAAGACTTACAAAAATTTGATAAGTTTAAACAAAAACTTCCACAGGATATTCGTGATATTAACAAGTTGAGTATTGATGGACTTTTCAATGCAGTTAAAGACTTTGACCTTACTTTGGCGACAACAAGTAAGGCAGAAAGAAAATCAATGCCGTCACATCCAGGTGGTGAGATGGTTTTCGATGGTGATAGATGGAGAATTGTTAAGATTACAGATAAAGGTTCTTTAGGTAAAGAAGCTGCGTGTTTCTATGGAGGTAACAACGAAGAAACACGTTGGTGTACATCGGCACCTGGATTGAACTACTTTAACAGTTATATTTCTCGTGGTCCATTGTATGTAATCATGGATAAGAATGATGCAAAACTTGGTAATAAAACCGGACTACCAATGCACAGATATCAGTGGCACTTCCAAGACCAACAGTTCATGGATATCCACGACAGACAAATGGATTGGATTGGTTTCTTGAATGGTGAAGGTGCTGAAATGAAACAGTTTTTCAAACCTGAAATCATGAAGAACTTGTCAGGACCTACAGGAAATTCTGTAGTTGTTGAATACCCTCGTGATGCCACATCCAAGTACATAGCTCTTTACGGTTTTGATGAATTTTTTGAATCACTTCCAAAGACTTTACAAAGATTTGATTTTACAAGTAGTGGTAATAATCGTTATGGTGAGCAGAGTGGTGAAGTTAACTTGGAATTACCTGAAAAGATTGGTGATTACGATAACTTGGAAGTATTACACTTGGATGGTGTAATTAATAAGTTACCAAGTTCTATCGGTAAATTGAAAAAACTTCAGTTCTTGTCTCTTCCAAATAACAAAAACTTACAAGAATTACCTGAATCAATTGCTGACTTACCATCTCTTATGGTATTGAACTTAAAGAATTCAAACCCTAACATTAAAATCCCGAAGAGAGTTCAGGATAAAATTGATAATAACGATATTCACATCGTTAAGTAATAACAAAACAGGACCTTGAGTCCTGTTTTTTTTTATTATATTTGTACTATGAATGTTGATGTTGAAATTTACATGAGTGAGTTTGTTAGGTTTTTTAAAGAAAACCCTGACGACCTGATTAACCTTATTGGTAAGGCAAAACAAGAAGATTTTTTTAATGGTGTTAGACAACTTGCCGAAAAAAATTGGGAAGAAGGTAACGACATACAACTTACTCAAAAACAAATGATTGCTCTTATTGTTGAACTGAATGATAAGACCGAAGAAGTGATTGTTAAAGTACCTATGATGGTAACAAAACACGGTAATATATTTCTTAATTGATTTTTTTCAGGAATTAGTTATCTCTATATGATATGAGTAACTTTTTTTTTGACACCATCATTATTATCAATTTAAAAAGAAGACCTGATAAGTTAAAAAAGGTTTTACAAAGAATTTACGATTTAAAACTTGAGGAGAGTGTAAACATCCAAGTGTTGTCTGCAGTTGACGGTAAAGAGTTATCTGATGAATGGTTAAAGAATAACATTAGGATATCTCCTTTGTATCGAGATTCAATGAGAGGTCGTGGAATGACCTACGGTGAAATAGGTTGTGCGTTGTCACACATGAGAGCGTGGGAAATGGTAAAAGAAACACCATCAATAAAAAACGCATTGATTATTGAAGACGATGCGGTATTCAAACCTAATTTTTTAGAAGTAACCAAAAGAATTCAACCAGGTATTGAAAACATAAATTATGATTTTATGTACATGGGTAGAAAAAAAATGGTTGAAGAAAAAGAACCTGTAGTTTATTCTGATGTGGTTCAGCCTTATTTTTCCTATTGGTGTTTAGCTTATGTTTTAAACAAGAGTGGGGCAAAGAAATTATTAACCAGTAATTTTTTACAGAATATGATACCGGTTGATGAATTTGTACCAATCCTACTTGGTACTCCTAACCCTGGTTTAAGACACATGTTACATCATTATAATAACAATAAAAAATTGAATGGACTGGCAGTAGAACAAAGTATTATTTGGCCTGAAGAGTTCGCATTCAATAACTCAGACACAGAAAAAAGCAAAGTGTATTTCGACAATAATTTTTACGATGACGGTATTGATAAATTTGTGGTGATTACCGTAGCCACCGAAGAAAATGAAAACCTAAACAGATTCAGAGAATCATGTCACTATTATAATGTACCATACATTGTTCTTGGGTTGGGTGATAAATGGTCAAGTGGCAAAGCGGAAAATGGTGTATTGTTAGAACCTGGAGGTGCTCAAAAGATTAACTATCTTAAGAAAGAGTTGTTGAGTTGGGATAATCTACAGGACCACATTATATTATTTAGTGATTCATACGATGTAGTATTCAATACAGGACCATTAGAGATAGTGACAAAGTTTAGACAGTTTGGTTCACCTATAGTATTCTCAACTGAGAAGACTTGTTGGCCTGACCCCGAGGTTGAATCTTTATATCCTCAATCACCAACAGAATATAGATTTTTAAATTCAGGTGGGTTCATGGGTTATGGTGACCACATATTAAAACTTATCACTGAGGAAGTTGAAAATCACGAAGACGACCAAAGATATTACACTAACAAGTTTTTGAATAAACCTATACCTGAACCTGTAAAGTTTGAGGGTGTTAATCCAAATAACAATGAGGGTCATGATAATGGATATAAAATTGGTTGGATGAGTGAGACGTATTTTGATAATGATATTATGGAATACTGTATTGAAAACTTTAGTCAGTTTGATAGAGTTTTAGATATTGGTGCGGGTGATGGTAAATGGGGACTGAAACTTGGTAGTTATTTTCACCATGTAGATGCTGTTGAAATATTTGAACCATATGTTGAGAGATATAATTTAAAAGAAATTTACAATGAAGTTCATATTAAATCGTTTTTAGATTATGAGTTTGATGAGGGTCAGTATGAAATTGTCGTAATGGGGGACGTGTTTGAGCACGTAACGCAAGAACAGGCATATGAGTGGTTGAATAAAGTAAAAGACAAGGTTAGAGAGTTAATCATTGTGGTGCCATTTAACTATCCACAAGAGTGGGATGGTGTGTATGAGAATGTTTACGGACATCATCACCAACCTGATTTAACACCAAAAGTAATGTTGGAGAGGTACCCAATGCTAAGACTTGTAAAATGGACAGATTCTATATCAACTTCAAATGAAGGTGAAGGTTTTGGGTGGTTTGGTAAAAAAGGATTGAATGAAATTAAACACGATATTGTTTTAGATTACAACCAAAGAATTTTTCAAACACTTAACCTATCACACGATGATATTATTGTTGATAAAACAGATGGAAGAATAACTAATAAAGTAACAAATGAGGAACCATGTGTTATTCACGCTAATGGACCAAAATCAACAAAAGACTTTTTAAAATCAATTAATGGTTATATGTTTGGTAGGTGGAATGATACCTACGGGTCCTCAACGTTAATAGATAGGAATGAAATGGATATAAGTGGTAAAGTATATCTTTCAGTAATCCTTGATTTACCTGTTGGTGACATTAACCAAGTGTTTGACCAAATTAGATATCTAACATATCCTAAAAATAGAATTCATTTGAATTTTGTGTATTCCGATAAACAACATGAATATAAATTAGATAAGTTTTTAAATAAATTTTCTCATGAGTATGAAAATACTACGATAACATATCAACAAGGACTTAAAGGTGAACTTAGAGATGGTTCAGTGTTAAGGGCTAAAGATTATGATTATTTATTGTTAATGGATTGTAATTACATTTTTAGAAATCGACAATCAATACAACTTCTAATATCTGAAAACAAAGAAATATTGTCTCCGATGATTAAAGAACAAGAGTCTGGTTGGATTAACTTTTCTTTTGTGACTGATGAATCAGGTAACCCAATATTTAACCAAGAACAGGTTAAGATTAATACTTATGAAAACAAAGGATGTTGGCCTGTTGGGTATACTGCCGGTGTTTGGTTAATTAAAAATTCAACACTTAAAGACTTAGATAACATTTTTACCGAAGGTAATAATAGATTTAACGGAGATGAGGACTATGATTTGATTTTCTCAATCAATTGTAAGAATAGACTCAAAACAATATACATTTCAAATAACCATTATTATGGTGGAATCATTATTTGATTTTTACTATATTTCTCGTTATGGAAATGACAAATCTATATAAATGGACTTACGATAAGTTTGTAGTACATAAAGCTTCAGATACTAACATCATTGAACATAATGTTAACCCTAAGAGAGTTAAATGGGACATAGAGTCTGTAGCTGAAGTTAATACGGATGTGTTAAAAAAAGTTTACGGTAATTTATTATACAAGGTAACGGCAAATAATGTTACTTTTGTTTGCGACTCCAACGATGACAAAGTATCGTTGAAAATATACAGTACTGTAAGACGAAGAGGTTTTGGTATTAGATACTTTAAAGTAAGACGAGAGATTATATTCATCACGTATAATTTTAAAACTAACAACTTATATTGTGGTAATATCTTAAAGAGTAATAAACGTACGATTCAAAAAAAAATTTACTGTAATAAGTTTGGTGAGGTTGGATTACAGAGACATATGTTAATGTTTCACAATATAATCAAAGACTGTGTTCAAAATAAAAATCCAAATCCTTTTTTTATTCAAACTGAACTTATTGAAAAAGTTGGTGATGAACCCAAAGAAAAAAGTATTTTGTTAGAGGGAATCAAAGCTTTTTTTGATAAGATAATGGATAAGACCCAAGTTGAATTAAAGTATGATTCAAGATTACAGTCTCAGTTCTTCAAATTATATCTAAAAAAAAATGATGTCAAATATCATGACATGATTAATGATTACCTTGAATGGAGTTTACCTAAGAAACTTTTAAAAAAACATAAGAACTATGTTGATGCTTTTATGGATTATTACAAATTCAATGGAAAGAAAATAAAAAAATATATGAATCAAATTCCCAAAATAGATTGGTTCAATCTTAGTTGGGCATACAGAACATTAGGTATTGATTACTTCAACAAAATAGATAAAAATTTTTTTAAACAGAATAATAACTCCGCATATTATTTGACTAATAATTTATTTAATAATCCTGATAAGTTGACAAACTTTGAAAAATCCAAAGTTGTTGATGCTATTAATTTTGAAGTCCCACTATCTACAATTATTGACCATTTACAGACAATAAAAAAACTAAAAGAAAAATACAATCATGAGTTTAAGATGAGGTTTACCAACCTCAGTTCTTTTAATTCGGAACATTATAGAATTTCCGAATTATACACTTCCTATATTAAAGGTATTGTTGTAAGGTCCTATGGTGATTTTGCAGAAGAACAAATATCTGAATCAATTATGGGATTTAACATTGATTATTTTCCGGTCGTATTAAAAACTACGGGAGAGTTCAATGAAGAATCACAACATCAACAAAATTGTGTTAGAACATATTCTGAAAAACCTAACTGTATAATTATATCCCTAAGGGCTGGTTCACATAACTCAAACGAAAGAGCCACTATAGAATATAGATTCAGAAGGAACGAAATGATAAGAACACAATCACTTGGTAAGTTCAACAGGGGTTTGGGAACTTCATGGGATTTACCTTTGGAGATTTTGGACAAAAGAGTTAAATCGCTTTGGAGTAAGAAGACATTAACACTTCCACGTATGAAGAAAGAAACTATGAATGGTAAGTTAATTAAACAATATGTTTCTATGTTTGATGAAAAAAATCCAATTAGGGTTGAACCTATATGGGATGAAGAGGTAGATTATGATGGTGATGAAAATTTATTTTTAGATTTTGTTGGTTGAATGAAAACTTTGATATATATTTGTAGTCTAAAATAAAAACTAAAAATGGCAAAAGTAAAATCAAACACCACTCTTTCGTTCAAAGAACGTTCACAAGTTTCACGTCCTGGGGTTCATGCTAAAACCAAGACATCACGGTCAAAGAATTCTAAAAACTATAAGAAAGCTTATCGTGGTCAGGGTCGTTAATATTAAAAAAAGTTAAAGTTTTGGGTACACTCTTAATGAGTGTGCCCTTTTTTTATTTGTAAATTAAATTATTTTTAAACCATGAAAATTAAATTAGAATATGTTTGGTTAGACGGTTACACACCGGAACCAAATCTACGTAGTAAAGTCAGAGTATGTGATTTAGAATTTCTTTCAGTTGAGACAATACCGGAATGGTCATTTGATGGGTCTTCAACTAAACAAGCTGAAGGACATTTTTCTGACTGTATATTAAAACCTGTAAGAGTTTATGAGAATCCTTTGAATAATGGATATATCGAATCTTATTTGGTTTTGTGTGAAGTTATGAATCCTGACGGAACACCACACTCAAGTAATACAAGAGCACTTGCTGGTGATGATAAACCTGACCTATGGTTTGGATACGAACAGGAGTACACTATCATGAAAACTGGAAGACCTTTGGGATTTCCTTACAACGGTTATCCTGAACCTCAAGGTAAATACTATTGTGGTGTGGGTAATGGACAAGTCAATGGACGTGAGTTTGTTGATAAACATATGGAGAACTGTATTGAAGCGGGTATAGAGATTACTGGCACAAATGCTGAAGTTCTATTGGGTCAGTGGGAATACCAAGTATTCTCAAAGGGTAAATTAAAAGCTGGTGACGACCTGTGGATTTCAAGATACATCCTTCAACAAATGTCCGAAGAGTATGATTACGATATTGAGTTCCACCCTAAGCCTGTAATTGGTGATTGGAATGGTTCTGGTTTACATTGTAACTTTTCAAATGACAAGATGAGGGATGAAGGTGGTGAAGAATACTTTAAAAATATTTTCAGAGCTTTTGATACTCGTCATGATTTACACATTCAAAATTATGGTTCAGATAACAACTTACGTTTGACAGGTAAACATGAAACACAATCTATTGACAAGTTTAGTTGGGGGGTTTCAGATAGAGGTTCATCAATCCGTGTTCCACTTTCCACCGCTAAAGAATGGAAAGGATATGTTGAAGACCGTAGACCGGCATCAAATGGTGACCCATATAAGATTTGTAAAGTAATAAGTGAAACTTTGGATTACGCTGAACACCTTGGACAAATCAAACACAACATGGAGGATAGGGAAATCACGATACCTGAACTTATTGCGGACATGGATTCTTTTGAGGAAAACCTCAGAGAAGAATATTCAAAAAGAGATTAATGGATAATAATAAAGTACCTGAATATATTATTGACCGAGTTAATAAAGAGCTCGGTCAATATCCTTGCATCTTACAGACAAATTTCTTCAAGGAAGAGGCGATTGCGGTATTAGAAAAGAACTCAGAAGAATCTTGGTTTAATCATTATACTGATGATGGTAAATTCTATAAGTTGGAAGGTTTGATTAAGTATTCAGACACTAACATCTATATTTATTACAAGAGAAAAAACTCCGATGAGAATGTTTTTCGGTTCGTATTTCTAATCAATTCAAATCAAAAAGACACATGTCTTTTTATGATACATAAATTAAAACAATATAAAGTACAAGATTTTTATGCAAATTCTAACATCACAACAACTGAGA
>Ga0222713_10002034_pt1 | contig 21871 bp, 17 predicted proteins | sample C33_649DmetaG_FD_165061 | JGI IMG/M metagenome (GOLD analysis project Ga0222713, IMG submission 165061) | Estuarine water microbial communities from San Francisco Bay, California, United States - C33_649D | ecosystem: Environmental > Aquatic > Marine > Unclassified | place: USA: California...
GGTACGAATGGTTGATCCCGCAACGGGCGGCGAGATTGCTCGTCTCATGCCTTCGGTAACGGTGATTGCTGGACCTCGAATTGTTCTTGAGCCCGAGCCAACACTCGTGTGCGAAGGGAAGGCACTCACGCTGACAGTAGGTGCCGACGGAACGGATTTGCAGTATCGCTGGCGTCGCGATGGTGTTGAGATCCCAGGTGGTACGAAGCCTGTGTTGGAAATCAAGAAACTCGCTGCTCAAGATGGCGGTGTGTACGACTGCATCGTGTACGGGTGTGGAGGTAATGCTACGTCGAAGAGTGTTCTCGTAACGGTTGGTTCGGCACCTGTAGTTACAACCCAGCCGGTTGCACAAAGTGCATGCGAAGGGGAAACCGTGTCGTTCTCAATGGATGCTACAGGTAATGACATCACCTTCCAATGGATGAAGAATGGTGAGCCAATTCCAAACGCCACGACCAAGCAATTGGTGCTGTCGAAGATTACCCTGTTCGATGAGTCGACGTACAGCTGCGTCGTCGAGGGCGCATGTACACCCGTTGCAACAACCAATAGCGTAAAGCTCAACATTGTTGAACGTCCGCAGATTCGCACACAGCCAGTAGATCGCTCCTATCGTGTGGGCGATACGTTGATGTTGACGTTTGAGGTGTTTGGCGAAGAACTCACGTATCAGTGGTTCCGAGGTGGTGTTGCTGTTTCGGGTGCAACCGACCGTCTGTTCCGCAAGTTGCCTGTTACGAAGGCTGACTCTGGAACATGGGTTTGCAAGGTGATGAATCGTTGTGATACAATCGAAACGCGATTGGTGAATGTCGTTGTAACCTCGAATGGCGGACCTGGCAAGCTTGTACTTACATCCACCGGACTCTCGTTGCCAAGCGTTCCCGCATGTGCGATGATTGACACGACGATTGCAGACCTTCTTGTGAACGAAGGGGGCGCGCCAGTCACCATCACGTCAGTCTCCGCCGATCCAGCGTCAACAGTTGTGTTGATGGGATTTGTGACGCCACTTACGCTCGAGCCAAATGCACGATATGCCGTCGCACTCAGCATTACGCCGCGCACAGTGGGTCCGTTCTCAGCTACGGTGACATTCTTCACGTCTGTTGGTTCGTCCACGTTTACGATTACTGGTGAAGCGGTACCGAGCGTTCAGTTTGCAAAGGATACGATCCGGTACACACGCGGAGTTACTGGCGAGCAGCTATGTAACGTTACACTCCCGTTGGCGTGTCCGGAAACGGTGATCAATCGCGTACGACTGACCGGCCTCGGATCATCGACCTATACGCTCCGTCCGCTCGACACGCCATTGCCTTCAACCCTCTCTCGCAACGGAATCGTCAATGTCTGCATTGAGTCGAATGCACCAGACGGACCTGATGCACTACTCTCCGTGGAGACAGCGCATGGAACAGCGCAGTACGTTGTTACGCGTAATCCCGTGACAAGTGTTGAAGACGATGAACAAGCAATTGCAGGGAACATCACGCTTCGCGTTGTTCCAAACCCAATGACAGATGAGCTTCGTATCACATCGACGAATCCATCGACGATGAACGTTCGGATCGTTGATGTTACCGGTACCACGGTCACAACGCTTCGTGGACAATCAGAGATTGTCTGGGATCGCCGCAATCGTGGTGGTGCGATGGTGCCATCTGGATTGTATGTGGTGATTATCGATCACCACAATCAGCAGCGCGTCGAGAAGGTGCTGGTTCGATAACTCCTACGGGTAGACATTGAGCAAACGAAAAAGGCCTGGTATCGAGTGATACCAGGCCTTTTGGTTTCGTACGGAACTTCGTATCGAGCTTATGGGAAGATTCCCAGCGCTGCATACGACTGTGCGATCTTGTCGACTGAGCTTACGAATGCAGCTGTGCGCATGTCCTTAACACGCGGATTGCCATTGTAGTGCTCCATGATCGAGTGATACGACGAAATCATGGTGTCTTCCAGACCCGAGTTTACCAGATCCTCTTCGTCAGCACCACGTGCGATCATTGCACGCTCAGCGAGTGTCAGGCTCTTGCCCGTGAGACGCTCAACCATTTCGATGATGCGCAGACTCGAGCCCTCGTCGAAGCGCTTGTCCATGCGACCGAAGCGCACGTGCGACAAGTTCTTGAGCCACTCGAAGTACGACACAACAACGCCACCAGCGTTTACATACATGTCAGGCATCACCAAGATGCCCTTCTTCAAAAGAATTGGCTCGGCTTCCGAAGTGATCGGACCGTTTGCACCTTCGGCGATGATCTTCGCCTTGATCTTTGAAGCATTGCCCTTGTGAATCTGTGACTCAAGAGCAGCTGGTACGAGGATTTCGCATTCGTACTCAAGGACGCTGTTGCCTTCCTTGATTGTCTTTGCACCAGCAAAGCCTGTGATCGAACCCTTCTTCGCATGATGTGCGCGAAGCGATTCGACATCGATACCCTTCGGGTTCACAACAGCGCCGTCCCACTCGATTATGCCAACAACTGTTGCACCACCCTCTTGGAGGAACTTTGCTGCGTGGTAACCCACATTGCCAAAGCCTTGAACGATCACGCGCTTGTCAGACAAGCCCGTAGTCATCTTGAGCTTCTTCATGAGCTTCGGATCGTTCACTGCCTCGCGGACAGAGAAGAACAGACCACGTCCGGTAGCTGCTGTACGACCACGCACACCACCCTGACCAACTGGCTTACCTGTGACGCAACCGAGAGCGTTAATGTCGTCCTTCACCATCGACTGATACGTGTCGGCAATCCATGACATTTCACGTGGTCCAGTTCCGTAATCTGGAGCTGGTACGTCGACTGCTGGTCCAATGAAGTTCTTCTTGATAAGCTCAACTGTGTAGCGGCGCGTGATACGCTCGAGTTCGTCAGCAGTGTACTGCTTTGGATCGATGCGAATGCCGCCCTTGCCACCTCCGAATGGCACGTCAACTACTGCGCACTTGTACGTCATCAGTGCTGCAAGCGCCTGTACTTCCTCCTGATCGACCGTCATTGCATAGCGAATACCACCCTTCGTAGGAAGCTTGTGGTGGCTATGCTCTGCACGCCATGCTTGGATCACCTGGATGCCGCCCTTGATGCGGACAGGGAACTGCATGTAGTACACCGAATTGCATGCTCGGATTTGATCGAGCAGGCCCTTTGGATGGTCCATGATCGCTGCTGCCTTATCGAAGTAGGCATTTACCGACTCAAGGAACGGGTTGTGTCCAGCAAACGGAGACGATGCCGCGCCGGTTTTTGCTTTGGAAGCCATAGGGAGGCTTTAACGGTGGAACAAAACGTTAAAATCGTGAATTACAGGTTACCGCGGAGCGCCTGTTCGCGTTCAATCGACTCAAATAGCGCTTTAAAGTTTCCTTTGCCGAATGACTTCGCACCGGCGCGCTGAATAATCTCGAAAAAGACCGTTGGTCGATCCTCAACCGGTTTGGTGAAAATCTGGAGCAAATATCCTTCCTCGTCGCGGTCGATGAGAATGTTCAACTTCTTGAGTGCTTCGAGATCTTCCTTGATCTCTCCGACACGTGTTGGAATGTCCTCATAGTACGTTTCTGGCACGTAGAGAAACTGCACACCACGGCGGCGAAGTTCACCGACCGTGTGAATGATGTCGTTCGTTGCTACTGCGATGTGCTGCACACCAGCGCCACGGTAGAACTCAATGTATTCTTCGATCTGGCTCTTGCGCTTTCCTTGTGCAGGCTCGTTGATAGGGAACTTCACATAACCAGAGCCATTCGACACAACCTTTGACATCAACGCGGAATACTCAGTCGAAATGTCGCTGTCGTCAAAAGTGATGAGCAGTTTGAAGCCCATCACGTCTTCGTAGAACTTTACCCATTCGTTCATGTGGCCAAGTTCGACGTTGCCCACGCAGTGGTCGACAAAGAGCAGGCCAATAGGTTCTGTTGTGTAGCCATCATCTACCGCCTTGTACCCTGGCATGAATGCACCAGTGTAATTCTTGCGCTCAACGAAGGTGTGGATCGTGTCGCCGTACGTGTGGATCGACGCGGTAACAACCTCGCCGAACTCATCCATGAGCGTTGTTGGAGCTTGTGCGCTGCGAGCACCACGTGCAGTTGTTGCCTCCCACGCGGCACGTGCATCGTCAACCCACAAAGCGAGGACCTTGACGCCATCACCATGCTCTGCGATGTGCCTTGTCATTTCGTTGTCGGGATGGAGCGGCGTTGTGAGCATCAGACGAATCTTGCCTTGCTGCAACACATACGACGCACGGTCACGAACGCCAGTTTCTGGTCCAGCATAGGCAACCAGCTGAAAGCCAAATGCTGTGCGGTAGAAGTATGATGATTGCTTTGCGTTGCCGCAGTAAATCTCGATGTAGTCCGTGCCGTTCAGCGGAAGGAAGTCTTCCGATACTGACGCTACGGGTGCATCTAAGGTTGCTGTGCTCATATCCGAGTGCTCCTACTATTCTGTTGTCGATGGGAGGGGTGTGGCAAACTTTGGTGCGCATGCGCCGAGCACCTGTGCAAGGCGATCCATTTGCTCAGATGTACCGGTGCTGATGCGAACGCATGTTGGAAGGCCGAAGCCACGAAGCGGTCGCGAGATGAAGCCACTGTGCAGCAACTCAAGGTGAAACTGCTCAGCTCGCTGTTGATCGTGAAGATCAATCATAACAAAGTTCGCAACGCTTGCCGACGTTGTGTAACCAGCCTCATGCAGTGTCGTATGAAGCATCGAGAGCGATGTGGCATTGAGCGCTGTTGTTTGCGCAACAAACTCTTGATCGGCCAAGGCTGCAATTGCTGCAGCACAACCAACTCCGTTAGGATCAAATGGAAGCTTGGTACGATGCAGCCACTCTATCACGGCTGGATCTCCCAGTGCATACCCGATACGAAGTCCTGCCAAACCGTAGGCTTTTGAAAACGTGCGCAGGCGTACAAGGTTCGGACGTGTAAACGACTCTGCTGGATAGGTACTTCCAGCAATTGAACGTGCATACTCAACATACGCTTCGTCGAGAATCACAAGAACGTCTGGCGAAACCTGATCCATAAACCACACAAGCTCGTCGTGTGTGATGTATGTGCCTGTTGGGTTGTTGGGATTAGCGATGTACACAACTTGCGTGGTTGCGTCAATGGCAGCAGCAAGACCGTGCACGTCGTATCGATAGCCTGGTAGCATCGGAACAAGTCGAAACTCACGGTCAGCCCCTTTCACGGCAATCGGGAAGCTGACAAATGAGCCTTCGCACGAGAGTGCTGTGCGCCCTGGATGCAAGAACACGCGCATCAGCTGATGAATGATGGCATCGCTGCCATTACCGAGGCTGATACAGTCTGGCAAAACACCATGGAACTGAGCTAGATGTTTGCGAAGCTCTTGTCCGCCATCCGCGTAGAGCCCAACTGTAGTGAGCGCATTGACCGCAGCAGCGATAGCTCGCTGAGAGGCACCAAATGGATTTTCATTGGAGGCCAGCTTTTCTACATGGTCAAGTCCGTACTGGACCTTGATTTGCTCCGGTGAAGCACCAGGAGTGTAGGCGCTGATTGAGCGAAGATGTTCGTTTGGTGAAATCATGAGCCACAAAACTACGAACGGGGTCTCTATCTTCGCGGGTCTTCAACGATCGATTTATCCCGTGACACACCCCGCACGACCAACCATTGTCATCATCTTCACCGGTGGCACAATTGCCTCGACGCTCGATAGAGAGTGGGGCGGTGTTGTACCGAGTTTGACCGGTGGGGAAATCCTTGCCCGAATCCCTGAGATTAGGGGGCATGCAGACCTCAAGGTGCATGAGTTTGGGACGTTCCCGGGTCCACACATGACGCTCGAGCGCATGCACGACGTCCAACGAATAGTGCAATCGTACGTTGACGATCCTTCGATCGACGGTGTGGTGATCACGCATGGTACCGATACACTGGAGGAAACAGCCTATTTCCTCGATTCAACAGTGTCAACAGAAAAGCCCATTGTGGTGGTTGGGGCAATGCGTAACAGCAGTGAACCAGATTGGGACGGACCACGTAATCTTCGCGACGCAGTCGCTGTAGCATCGAATGCCGCATCTCGCAGCTTGGGCGTGCTCATCTGCCTCGGCGGAGTACTCACGGCTGCTTCGGAGGCATCCAAGACCGATACACAAGACCTCTCCACATTTACCAGTTTCGACTTTGGTCCAATCGGACGTATTGCGAACGGTGTAGTGATGATCCACCGCAGGCCGCTGCACAGAGAAGTGTTTTCGATTTCTGCACTACCAGCCTTCGTCCCACTCTTAAAATCATACGCAGGCATGGACGGAACACTCATTCGCTGTGCTCGCGAGCGTGGAGCGCAAGGGCTGGTCGTTGAAGCCTTTGGCGCAGGCAACGTCACACCTGACGTGTTTCGTGAGATGCGCGATGCCGTTGATGCAGGCCTCCCGGTTGTGCTCGTATCGCGATGCCCGGTTGGACGCATTGAGCATATTTACGCCTACGAGGGGGCCGGCAAGCACCTTCATGAAGCTGGCGTGATATTCGCAGATTACCTTAACGGACAGAAGGCGCGGATCAAGCTGATCTGTGCACTTGCAGCTGGACGAAGTGCTGGTGAGATTCGCAGATCGTTTGAATGGATGGATGCAGAGGGGGTTCGTAACGCATGAGAAGCACGGTAGCCACCATAGACCTAGATGCGCTTGCATGGAATTACCAGGTACTTCGATCTCAGATTGGAGATCGGGCGATGTTGGGCATGGTCAAGGCCAACGCATATGGTCATGGAATGATCGGGGTTGCACGGACGCTTCAGCATCTGGGTATTGATATGCTCGGCACTGCGTTCGTGACCGAAGCTCAGGAGCTTCGCGATGCAGGGATTACTGCCCCCATCATGGTGTTGACCCAGGTGGAGCCCCATGAAGCTAATCAGGCAGTCGCACTAGGGTTAATCACCGTGATCGGAGATCTGGCGCAGGCTCAGGCACTCGCAGAGGCAGCACGCCGCGCGAATACTACTGCCGAGGTCCATCTCTACGTCGACACAGGAATGAGCCGCGACGGTGTTCGTGCCCACGATGCCGTTGCATTTGCGACGCAACTTGTTGCGATGGAAGGGCTTCGATGCACAGGTATCTGTACGCACTTTGCCACGGCTGACGATCCGCATAATCCGTTCATGGTCGAGCAGTTATCCACTTTTCGACGAGTTGTCGAACAATGTGCCTCTGCTGGGTGTAGCTTTGCGACAGTTCACGCAGCCAATTCTGGCGCGCTGTGGCAATCGTCAGAAGCACATCTTTCGCTCGTTCGCCCGGGACTTTCGCTCTATGGCTATGCATCTGCAACGTCATCGGCAGGATCCCTACGTCCAGTGATGCGCATATCCTCTGCTGTTGTCTCACTTCGTCGAGTCTGGCCAGGAGATACGGTCAGTTACGGACGTCGATACATGGTAACAGAAGAGTCGACGATAGCGACAGTTCCGATTGGATACGGGGACGGGTACATGCGCGCACTTACTGGATCGGCGCACTGTCTGATCCGTGGTAAACGGTACCCTGTTGTTGGCACAATCTGTATGGATGAAATCATGGTCAACGTCGGTAATGACACGATCGAACTTGGCGACGAAGTTGTGCTCTGTGGAACACAACACGTGGACCAAGTTGGTGGAGCAATCGATGTTGACGAGCTCGCGACATGGGCATCGACGATTCCGTATGAGATTACAACGGCCGTATCTGCGCGAGTACCCCGATTGTTCAAAGGAGCTCTTGCCGGCATCGCGCAAGGTTCGTAACAACTGCACACCATGTATAGCGTTCGACTTCAGAATTTCGAGGGACCATTAGATCTCCTGCTCTTCTTCATCAAACGAGATGAGCTGGACATCTACGACATCCCCATAGCCTCGATAACGCAAGAGTTTCTCGAGTACGTAAAGGTGCTTGAGCTTCTCGACCTTGAACTTGCGGGCGAATTCATCGTTATGGCGTCGATGCTTGTCCAGATCAAGGCGCAAATGCTTCTTCCTCGCGAGGAAACAGCCGCGTCGGTGCTCGGTGAGATTGATGATGACGATCCTCGTGCTGAGCTTGTCAAGCGGTTGCTGGAATACAAGCGCTTCCGCGAAGCCTCCGACTCACTTGCACTATCAGTAGAGAACCAGCGATATGTGATGTATCGCAACGTGTTCGAGGCAGAAGAGATTCACGCCGCAGAAACAGGTGCCTATCGAAACGCGACGTTGTTTGATTTGCTGAAGGCGCTCAAGCGTGCTATTGAGCGCGCTCCAGAGAAGCCAGATCCGCACGTCGTCACGCGCTTCCCAATCACCGTCGAAGAAAAATCCGAAGAGATCGTTCACATGCTTCGTCAGCGTCCATCAGTTCGATTCTTCGAGCTCATCGGCGGACTGACGAAGATGCACATCGTTGTCACGTTCTTGGCACTTCTTGAGCTAGCCAAGCTGCATCGAATCATTGTGCAACAAGACGAGCGTTTCGACGACATTATCATTGCTACTCGACCAGATGAATCTGCGCCAAGCGGAGAATCTCCAGAGCAGTCAATTCAGGATGAAGGACAATGACCGATTTAGAACATGAGCAGCTAGAGCGCGCGGTTGAACAGCGCGAACTACCATACTTCTTTACACTCGAGCGGAGTGAGCAGCTCCATGCACTTGAAGCATTGATCTTCGCAAGTGAAGAGCCGCTGACCAATCGCATGCTACACCGATTGCTCGTGTTGGAAGACCCATCGCAGCAGGTTCCAGGACAGCAGCAGTTGCCACTTGAGGGTGAGCAGGCACAGGCTGTGCCCGAGACAGTAGTCCCGACATTTGATGTGCCGAAAGAATTCTTCGACGAGCTTGTCGAAGAGATCAACGATCAGTTAGAGCGTGTCGAGCGGCCATATCGTATCGTGAAGATTGCAGGCGGGTTTCAATTCGCCACGACGCCAGCGCACGGTCTTCTTGTTCAACGACTTCTCAAAGCTAAGAACCGTCGTCGCCTGACGCAGGCAGCACTCGAAACAGTTGCGATCATTGCTTACCGACAGCCCATTACGAAGGCAGAGATTGACGCAATTCGAGGTGTGAACAGTGGGGAAGTGGTGAACTCTCTCGTTGAAAAGCAACTCGTCGCAATGGTTGGTCGAGCCGAAACACTCGGTAAACCGCTTCTCTATGGAACTACAGAGGAGTTCTTGCGTGTGTTTGGTCTCAACGATATCTCCGACTTGCCGAAGCTTCGCGAGATCGATGATTTGATCAAGACGACAACAACGATGATTGATCTCGATGATTCGATATCGATCAAGACAGATCATCGCACGCTGCGGAAGCAATTGGCTCTTCTCCTCGACGGAGATTCGGCGCAACCAGATGCAGATGCAGGTTCTGCCGCAGAGGCGACCTCAGGTGCCTACTGGCATCACTCAATGGAAAACGAGGCTGAGCAAGGCTTGGTTGAAGATCCAGAGCCGGGTACGTGGGAAGGCGATGAAGCTCCTGGCGATGTGGATAACCCAGCAAGTGCTAATGAAACAAGCGACTAACTGCACATCTTGAAAGGCTGATTTGTACTGGAAACTGTAAACACTGTAACGGTTTTCACTGTATGTTGTTAGTCAGGGATGTTGTGATACCTGTGATGCAGAACGGTAGTCATGCACCGACCCTTACCCAGAGAGGGGCATCACGCAACAAGGCCGCAGCACGTGTTCCATGCCGTAAAACCCCTCCTCGGCATGGACGGACCCCACCAGTAATGGTGGGGTTTTTTGTTTCTTGCGACATGCAAGCATATCCAGATATCGACCTGATCGAACGAATTCTACCCGACATGAGCGAGGGCGAGGTGCTGCATTCGCTCATGCATGAGATTGCATGGCGCGACGAGCAGATTAGAATCTTCGGAAAGACGATGATGCAGCCGAGGCGCATCGCATGGTATGGCGACCGTGATGCGCTGTATACCTATTCAGGTATTTCACATGAGCCATTGCCATGGATACCGATCTTGCAGACGTTACGAGGCGTTGCCGAGGAAATCGCTGGAGCACACTTCAATAGCGTTCTATGCAATCTCTATCGAAATGGACAGGACTCGATGGGATATCACAGCGATGATGAACCCGAGTTAGGCCGTCACCCTGTGATCGCATCCTTTAGTATTGGGGCCGAGAGAGCACTGCACTTCCGTCACCGAATGGATGCGTCGATACCAACGGTTAAGATGGTGCTGCCTTCGATGAGTGTGCTTGTGATGAAAGGTGCCACGCAGGAACATTGGAAGCATGCGTTACCGAAAACGAAGATGGTCGTTGCACCGCGGATCAATCTCACGTTTCGACACGTACATCAGAGGTAACTACGATGTTGTGTTGACGACCATGCCATCAATGGCAAACTCGACTCCATCAGGAAGGCGTTGCATGTCACGTGCGTGAAGGATCTGATGTGCGATGTGGGTGAGAATCGCGCGTCTAGGTTTCAGATGGTTCACAATCTCGAGGGCCTGATCAATTGTAAAGTGCGTTGGGTGTTCTTCCCAGCGCAGACCATCGATAATGAGCGTATCAAGGCCTTGCAGGCGATCGAGTGCGTGTACAGGAATGTGATTTGTATCAGTACAGTAGGCGACATCACCGAAGCGATACCCGTAGACCTTCATTGATGCGCCGTGAAGCATCGGGATTGGAACAATAGGGATTGTGCCGATAGAGAATGGATCATCGGTGATGATATGCTGTTCGATTGAGGGAACCGACGCACCAGTAGAGACTACATCGCCAAACGCATAGGGGAACGTCGAACGCAGCACGTCTAACGTCTCCTGCATGCCATAGATCGGCAGTGGACGTCCACTGCGAAAGTTGTACGGACGTATGTCGTCGAACCCACCGATGTGATCGAAGTGATGATGTGTGAACAGCACTGCATCGATCTCGAGCACCTTGTGCTGAAGCATCTGTTGCCGAAAGTCAGACGATGTGTCAACGACAAGCGTCGTGGTATCGTCTTGCACGAGCAGGGATGTACGAAGACGCGTATCGCGTGGATCTGTACTCGTGCACGTTGCGCACTCGCAGGCTACAGAAGGAACGCCTGTCGATGTGCCGCTGCCGAGAATCGTGAAACGCATCACACGTGACGTTCAGCGTGATACGAGCTACGGACGAGAGGTCCAGACTCCACCACGGCAAAGCCCATCTCGAGGCCGACCTTGCGGTAATGTGCGAATTCGTCTGGGTGGACGAAACGATCAACCGGAAGGTGATTCTTCGTCGGCTGAAGGTACTGTCCGAGTGTGAGGATGTCGACGTTGACGCCGCGGAGCTCTTTCATCACCTCGAGAACTTCTGTCGGAGTTTCTCCAAGTCCAAGCATTACGCCTGTCTTCGTGCGCATACCCTGACGCTTCGACTCACGCAGCACATCCAACGTCCAGTGGAACTTGCCCTGCGGACGCACGTGACGATACAGACGTGGAACGGTTTCGGTGTTGTGATTGAGAATGTTAGGACGCGCATCAATTACGCGCTGGAGATTCTCCATGTTGCCCTTGAAGTCGGGGATCAACACCTCGATAGTCGTATTCGGCGAAAGCTCGCGTGTTCGGAGGATTGTTTCGGCCCAAATCGTTGAACCGCCATCCTTCATCTCATCGCGATTGACAGACGTGATAACGCAGTGCTTGAGATTCATCGAGGCAACTGCTTCGGCTACGCGACGTGGCTCGTCGGTATCGACTGCGAGCGGACGTCCGGTTTTGACGGCACAGAAACCGCACGAGCGGGTGCACGTGTCGCCATGAATCATGAACGTTGCAGTACCAGCATTCCAGCACTCTGTAATGTTCGGACAGCGAGCTTCCTCACACACTGTGTGCAGGGCCTTCGACCTCATCATTGACTTTACACGAGCGTAGTCTTCTCCGCCAGGCGCACGCACCTTAAGCCACTCAGGACGACGTCCTTGAAGCTGTTCAGGAGGGGGAAGTACTGGGAGTTCGAACGTTGGTTCCATGATTCGTTGCTGATGATCGTAGTGTGTGGTGTTACTTCAAACCGGGCGAAATGCGCTTGACGATTGGACGAACAGTTTCGAGGAACGTTGTAGTCGACTTGTAGAGATCCTTCGCCTGATTGGTTCCGTCGGGAAGCATCGAGCTCATGTCGTAGATGTAGCAGTTGATGAGGACGCGATCTCCACGAAGCTGAAAATTACCCTGCACAGCTTTTGTTGCACCCAAGGTGCGCACTGCCTTCCACATGTCTGACTCATACTGCGGGTTGGTTGGGTCCAAATTGAGCGCAGCAATTGCCATTTCGATTGAGTCTGGCTCAATCAAGACGAAGTCCTTCCCAAATCCCTCGTGAACTCGCAATGCCTTGTACACGGAGTCTGCGAGTTGCACGCTCCATGCATTGTACTGGATGTCCCGATCCATGTTGCGAAATGGAAGAACCGCAACACGTTGCTGTGCGTATGCAGTACTTCCACCAAGGAGCAGTAGCAGTGCGCCAACAAGAATCATCAAACGACTGTTCTTCATCAGATGTGCCACAGAAACACCGAAAAGGTTGTTATGAAAACCTGTCTCGAAGGTTGGAAAGCTGATTCTGGAGGTCGGTGATGCGCTCCGTCGCAGCTGTGAAATCTACCTGCTTGGCATCCTGAATCAACGCAACACCAATGGTTGCAAGCCGAGGGAAACCAAACTGTATCATTGACCCCTTGATCGTGTGGCCAAGTCGATGGAGTGCATCGATGTCATTGACCGCAATGATCTCGGGATACGCTTTGCAAAGATCGCGATCCCACGCGGCAAAAAACTCCGGGAGTAACTCACGGAGTACTTCATCCGCCGGACCGGGGTCTGATGGACTGTGTGGTGAGCAATCAGTCACTGGGAGACTCCTGTAAGCCGAATTCTGTCTTCCCCAGCCGAAGCTGGAGGAGGTGATCATTTCTCTAGGACGTGCGTTGCCACACATCTCAAGCGATCTACCCGATGCAGTCTACTTGCGTAGACAAGACGAACAATCTCTGAACACCGAAGCGTTCCTGCATCTGCTTGATCTTGCTCCGCACGGGGTTTGCCGAGCCAGCCGGTCGCCCGGCTGCTGGTAGGCTCTTACCCCACCATTTCACCCTTACCTGATCCTCTTGCGAGGCCATCGGCGGTATCTTTCTGTTGCACTTTCCGTTGCCTTTCGACACCTTCTCGTTAAGAAGCGTGCTGTTCTGTGGAGTTCGGACTTTCCTCCTCGCTGCTTGCGCAACGCGGCGATCACCCGGAGTCCCCAAGTGGCCGATTGCGTTACGCGTCGGCCATCAAACTGTCAATGTTCGCTTCCACATCTTCTGTGAAGAGAATGCGTCCGCAGCCCTCGCAGGTATACACCTTATCGCGCTGGTACTTCATTTCCATGATGCGTTGCGAAGGAATAGCAGAGTAACAACCCGAGCATGAGTTACGCTTGATTGCTACAGCTGCGTTGCCATGGAATGTGCGGATGCGCTCATACTCCGCGTCAAGCGTATCGTCGATCTGTCCGCTCAAACGCAAGCGCAACTCGATGTACTTCTTGAGTTCGTCATTCTGATCGCCAGAACGTTCTGCAAGTTCGGCTACCTTCTCGGAAAGCTTCTCACGAACCGCAGTGAGTTCTTGGTCTTGCTGGGTAAAGATTGTCTTCAAGTTTTCTTCACGCACGCCTGATGTACGAATACGCTCTTCGATTTCTGTGCGTTGTGTTTTAAGGTGTTCGATTTCGCGTGTGATCGCGTCGAACTCACGATTGTTCTTCACTTGGAACTGCTGCTGTGCAAGACGCTGCTCCTTATCGAGACACTCTTGAATGGTCACGTGTGCCGTGCCACGAAGATGATCCAGATCTGCAATGTTCTTCTGCGTGACCTCGACTGCCGCTACCTTTTCGTGCAGTGCGACTTCAAGCTTCTTCACTTCTTGTGGAAGATCACCGAGCTCGTCGTGTAACTCGTCGAGTTGTGCGTCAACAGCTGCGAGTTGGGCCAAGAGGTTGATCTGCTGTTCCATGGAGATCCTACGATTGAAGAGAAAATGTTTGTGATCGAAGTTGGGATGGGAGTGCGTAGGTAGCAGGCGTTGTGCGCACTGCTGACGTGATGAACTCCACATTCATGATGTGTTGACGAAGAAGTTCGCAGAGCCCTGACGGGACAAACTGCTCCATCTCAAAATGTCCGGGATCGACGAGTCCGATGTGCCCCATAGCAGCATGAAATGCATGGTACTTCACATCGGCCGTAATGAACACGTCTGCTGCGGTTGCAATGGCGTCATCGTAGAAGGACATGCCGCTGCCTGCCACGATGGCGACGCGGGTAACATGTGCGCTCGGTGCAGGACTATACCGAACTGGTCCGCCGCAGGCATCTGCAACGTTTTGTACGAGCTGATCGAAAGACAGATCGCAGGAGGCGATAAGCCCCATGCCGGATACTCCGTCTGCGTTAGGCACCAATGGTACCAACGGGGTGCATCCAATGGCTGAGCACAATAGGCGATTCGTGCCGTCGCGAAACGCATCATATGCGGTATGAACGCTGTACACGGCAATGTCGGCAGCGATACAGTCGGCCACGATCCGTCCAACCCGGTCGGTACGATCAATCGTCCGCAGAGGTGAATAAATCAGTGGGTGAAACGTCACAATGGCATCGCTTCCCGATGCTATGGCTTCGGCTACAACGTGGTCCGTAACCTCGAGACACACGCTAACCCGACGTATTTCGGGGCGCTTCGGTGCCACCTGGAGACCAATAGCGTCTCCACTCATGGCGGTCTCCGGGGGAAGGATCTCCTGGAGCCTACGTGTGAACTCACGAACGAGCATAGAGGGCTAAACTACGCAACCTGAACGGATTAGCAATGTTATCCACATCGACTTCCTCTGTAACTTTGTGGCCCCCTCGCAATCAACAGCACTGTATGCCCTCTCATCGACGTTTTTCAATTCACCGATTCATCTGCGCGCTGTTCCTCGTGAGCGCGTTGGCGTCTGTTTCGGTGTATGGACAGATTGCAGGGGAGGAACCGCTCCCAACGGATACGTCGATTGTGTTTACGCCGGTGCGCCCCCTGATGGAGGAACTTGCTACCAATGCCGTAGCCACGCATGCTGCGGGCTTCGATCTGCTGTTTTCCGGCAGCGGCTGGGGAGCAGGGGTATTCTACACGAGGGCTCTGGCAGACAACTTGAGCGGATTCGCGAACATCGTGATAACGCCTCGACGGAATTCCGACGAGGTTGAAAACGTGTGGTACAATGGGTTTATCCCGATTGTTGCCAATAAGATTAACCGACTTTTCATGTTTCCTGTCTCAGCGGGTTTGCAGTATCGTCTGTTTTCTGATGGACTGCAGGAGACGTTTCGGCCCTACGTTTCGGTGGGGGTAACGGCCACGCCCATCTTGCAGACCCCGTACTTGACGGACGGCTATTACTACGAGTTCTTTGAGTCATTCGGTCACGGTACATGGCATATGCGCATGGGTGGTGTGATCGGACTCGGCTCCGTATTCGGTCAGCCCGGGAAGGGAAGCGTCATCGGCGTCAACATCCGTTACTACACGATTCCATATGGCGAGCCTGGACTCGAGAGTATGGCCGGACTGCCAATCACGAACTTTGGTGCAGTGTTTCTCTCGCTCTCGGTAGGGAGCGCTTGGTGAGCATTGTGTTGGATCCGATTGGTGTGATTCACACGCCGTACATCGCACCATACGACGCACCACGCCAGCCTCGTGTCGATGCGCGTGTTGATACCGCGCACGTCGTGCTGTTTCCACACATGAACTATGAGCAAGCGCTCTGCGATGTTGATGGGTGTGAACGCATCTGGCTGATCACGCACTTTCACAAAGCGCTTGGGTGGAAGCCTCGTGTGCTTGTACCACGGGGGCGCACCAAGCGCGGCGTGTTCGCTACTCGATCCCCACATCGTCCAAACAACATTGGTCTCACGTGCGTTGAGCTTGTCCGCATTGACGGACTTCAGCTGGAGGTGCGCGGAACGGATCTTCTTGATGGAACTCCCGTGCTTGATATCAAGCCGTACATCGCGTATGCCGATGCGTTTCCAGAGAGCCGTGTAGCATGGCTTGACGAGGTCGATGCATTGCCCACCTATGCGGTGGTCTGGTCGGGTGATTCCGCGCAAGGGGTTGACGCAGAGACACGCGCGCATGTCGAGCGTGTGCTCGAGGCCGATCCGTTCCCACATCCATATCGACGTATTGAGGAGATCGCCGACGGCCAGTATGAACTTGCCGTGCGCGAGCTGCGTTTTCGCTTCGTGATCAACAACGCAACAGTGACCATCGTTGCATAGTCCTTAGCTTTGCACGCAATGACCGACACCATTCGAACGTTACTTGAGCGTCGCATCCTGATGCTCGACGGTGCCATGGGCACCATGATTCAACGCCTACGTCTTACCGAAGAGGACTATCGAGGTTCGCGGTTCCGCGATCACGACATTCCACTGAAGGGGAACAACGATCTCTTGTCTCTTACCCAACCTGAGGCAATTGTATCCATTCATCGTGCATACCTCGATGCAGGTGCAGACATCATCGAGACGAATACATTTTCGTCGACGTCGATTGGACAGGCTGAGTACGGACTTGGGGCACTTGCTCGAGAGGTGAGTCGAGAAGGTGCGCGACTTGCACGGCTTGCAGCCGACGAGGTAACGAAGCGTACGCCATCACGTCCGCGATTTGTTGCGGGCTCGATCGGACCGACAACAAAGATGCTGTCGATGTCGCCCGATGTGAACGATCCTGGATTTCGTGCGGTAACCTTCGACGAAATGCGTCTCGCATTTCGCGAGCAGATCTTGGGTCTGACAGAAGGTGGCGTTGATGTGCTGTTGTTTGAGACAGTCACCGACACGCTGAATCTCAAAGCAGGTCTGAAGGCATACGCTGAACTCTGTGACGAACTTGGATTGCGTGTCCCAGTGATGATCTCGGGCACGATTACCGACATGTCGGGACGCACGCTGTCGGGACAGACGCCATCGGCATTCTGGACATCGGTTGAGCATGCACGAAATCTGCTCTCGATTGGACTCAATTGCGCGCTCGGCTCATCAATGATGCGTCCGTTCATTGAAGAACTCTCAGGCGTTGCCTCGTCATATGTCTCCCTGTATCCAAATGCAGGACTTCCCAATGCCATGGGCGGCTATGATGAAACACCGGACTACATGGCCGAACAAGCGCGTGAGTATGCGAGTGCAGGCTTTCTGAACATCCTTGGCGGTTGCTGCGGAACAACACCAGATCACATCCGTGCAATGGCTGAGGCGGTTGCTGATATCGCGCCACGTGTTCCGTCGAAGCGACCACTAACAATGCGTTTGAGCGGACTCGAGATGATCGAGCTGCGTCCCGAAACGAACTTTGTGAACGTGGGCGAACGCACGAACGTCACGGGCTCGCGAGCATTTGCAAAGCTCATCTTATCGAGCTCGTACGAACAGGCCTGCGATGTAGCTCGACAGCAAGTAGAGAATGGTGCGCAGATCATTGACATCAACATGGATGAAGGACTGCTTGACTCTGAGCAGGCAATGCAGACCTTCCTGAACCTGATCGCTGCCGAGCCCGACATTGCACGTGTGCCGATCATGATCGATTCATCGAAATGGTCGGTGCTCGAAGCTGGACTTCGCTGTCTGCAGGGCAAGGGCATCGTTAACTCGATCTCGCTCAAGGATGGCGAGGACGAGTTCATTCGCAGAGCGACGCTGTGTCGTGACTGCGGCGCGGCCGTCATTGTGATGGCATTCGATGAACACGGTCAAGCAGATTCGTTCGAACGGCGCGTCGAGATTTGCGAACGCGCGTATCGACTTCTCGTCGACAAAGTGGGATTCCCTGCGTATGACATCATCTTTGATCCGAACATTCTGACTGTTGCAACCGGAATTGACGAACACAACAACTATGCCGTCGACTTCATTCGTGCAACGTCGTGGATCAAGAATAATCTGCCACACACTCGCGTAAGTGGTGGTGTAAGTAATATCTCCTTCTCCTTCCGCGGCAACGAACCGGTCCGCCGAGCAATGCACACAGCCTTTCTCTATCACGCAATCGCGGCTGGTATGGACATGGGCATTGTCAATGCTGGACAGATCGACGTGTATGATGAAATCCCCAAGGATCTGCTTGAGCACGTCGAAGACGTACTCTTGAATCGCAGACCTGATGCGACCGAGCGCATGCTGGTGTTCGCGGAAACAGTCAAAGCATCTGATGCCGTGGCTGTGCAGGATGAGGCGTGGCGTTCAGCACCTGTTGCTGATCGACTCAAGCATGCCCTTGTTAAGGGTATCACAGAGTTTATCGACGTGGATGTCGAAGAAGCTCGCGTCGCATACGCGTCGCCGCTCTCCATTATCGAAGGTCCGTTAATGGATGGCATGAACTACGTTGGCGACCTTTTCGGCGCGGGGAAGATGTTCTTGCCGCAGGTCGTCAAGAGTGCTCGCGTAATGAAGAAGGCAGTTGCAATCCTCACGCCGTACATGGAAGAGGAAAAGCGTTTGTCTGGTTCAGTGCATTCGAATGCTGGCACAGTGTTGCTTGCTACCGTTAAGGGTGATGTGCATGACATCGGGAAGAACATCGTTGGCGTTGTCCTTGGGTGCAACAACTTCCGTGTAGTGGATCTCGGTGTGATGGTCCCCACAGAGAAGATTCTTGACGCAGCCGTTGAAGTTGGTGCCGACGTTATTGGACTCTCAGGTTTGATTACGCCATCACTCGACGAAATGGTGCACGTAGCCAAGGAAATGGAACGTCGAGGCATCCGAACACCACTGCTCATCGGCGGTGCAACTACAAGTAAGACCCACACTGCTGTGAAGATCGCGCCGCATGCGTCATTCCCCGTGGTTCACGTGCTTGATGCCTCGCGTGCAGTTCCTGTAGCCGGATCACTGATCAGTGCTGAACAGCGTGACGCATTCGTTGCGAGCACGCAGGAAGAGTACGCACGTGTTCGCAGCGACTATGCAGCTCGTAGCGATGCCAAGAGTTTCTTGTCGCTCGATGCCGCACGTGTGAAAGCACTTCAACTCAATGCGGAAGAGATCCCAGCGTCACCAGCACAGCCAGGCGTACATGTGTTTGATGACATTCCGCTTGAAGAGTTGCGTGTCTATATCGACTGGACACCGTTCTTTTTGTCGTGGGAGTTGCGCGGACGCTACCCTGCAATCTTGGCCGACCCTGTAGTGGGTGAAGAAGCAACAACACTCAAACGCGATGCCGACGCGCTTCTGGAGCGCATTATCGCAGAGCGTCGAATCCGCGCTCGTGCAGTATGTGGCACCTTCCAGGCACATCGTGAAGGTGACGACGTCGTACTTGCCAATGGAACAGTTCTGAACTTCTTACGGCAACAAACGATCAAGGCCCCGACATTGCCTCAGCTGTGCTTGGCAGACTTTGTCGCAACGCAAGAGCAGCTGGGCGAAGGCGCAACGGATCACATCGGTGCATTTGTAGTGAACACAGGCGAAGGTGTTGATGCCCTTTGTGCTGAGTACGAGGCCGCCTCTGATGACTATGCGTCAATCATGGTCAAGGCCATCGCGGACCGACTTGCCGAGGCGTGTGCTGAGTGGCTTCACCAACGTGTGCGTAAGCAGATATGGGGCTATGCCTCCAATGAGCAATTGACGAATGATGAGCTCATTGGTGAGACGTATCAAGGAATTCGTCCTGCGCCTGGTTATCCAGCATGTCCTGACCATACCGAGAAGGATAAACTATTCGCACTACTCGATGCTCAGCAAGCTGTTGGTGTAACGCTCACTGAGTCGTACGCAATGCATCCTGCGTCGAGTGTCAGTGGATGGTACTTTGCTCATCCACAGGCCACATACTTCGCAGTCAACAAGATTACGAGTGATCAACTTGAGGACTACGCTCAGCGCAAAGGATGGTCGCGAGATGTGGCCGAGCGCTGGCTCGCACCAAATCTCACATCGTAAGCCCGTGTTGCGTCTGTTAGAACTGGATGTTCAATCCAATTGACGGCAGAACGCCAATGCTCTGCTGCAGTTCAACTGCGTTGGTCTGCTGATTGAAGCGGATCGAGTTCGAGTTACGTCGTCCAGTCACGTTTTGAACGTCGATGTAGGCGATGAGCTGCCAGCCGGAGAAGAACCAGCGCTTGTCGATACGCGCATCGAGCGCGTAGAAGAACGGAAGGCGATCGCCTTGGTTGTAGTAATCGAAATCGAGTGATCCGATAGGGAAGCCCGTCTCTGCTGCACGTTCAGCAGTAGTGATGTACGGCGTCGTTGGTAGGCCTTGCGAGAGACGAAGCTTGCTACTGATTTCCCATTCCGCATCAGGACGCCAACCAACAGCGATCGAGCCAATGATAGGTGAGTCGAACGCGCCGAGGCGTGCAACTCCGTCGGCTGCGGTGAACTCCGTGCGATTCAGCGAGATCGATGCCAAACCATAGATCGGGATTGCAGTGCTGAGCTTCTTCTGAACGAAGAACTCGAGTCCGTAGGCAACGCCAGTACCCGCTGTTGACAATGGCTCGAGTCCGAATGGAATGTCGTTGTAGATATCATCGAACCCAGCAGGCGAAATCACCGCTTGTGGACGGAACGTTCGGATCGGGTAGGAGCCGTAGACCTTGTAGTACGCCTCGACTTGGATCTTGAGATCTTCGGCTGCAATCCACTCCCAACCAAGGATAGCTTGATCGGCGCGAAGTGGACGCAGTGTTGATGAATTCGATGCATCGCCCACCAACCAAATGAACTGTGGCGCCTGATAGTACCGTCCGCCACCGAGTCGAAGCGTCATCTCCGGCGCAACCAAATAGCTAATCGTTGCACGTGGGGCAAGCACCAGCTTGTCGTTCTCAAGGAAGCCGTAGTACTCGCCACGTCCACCGAGAACCACCTTCAAGCGATCAGTCACCATCCAATCGAGCTGTCCATAGATACCAGCTCGCAGCGCCGTAAACGACGTGTCAACGCGAAGCGGCGTTGGACGACCAACTTGATTGAGTCGTGCGAAACCAGGAAGCGTGATGTCGTAGGCGAGATTGCTCGCATAACGAACAATCGCACCTGCATTGATCTCGAGATCTGACGAAGGAAGGAGCACAAGATCGCCACGTAGAGAATTGTCGCCCTCATATGTTGTTGTGTTGAACACAATGTTCTCAAGTGAGTCTTGCTGTGTGGTGTTGTACGCGGTGAACGTCCGACCAAGTGTGACGTTGAAGTAGCCGTTTGGCAGCAATCGGCGCCATGTGAGACCAGAAAAGTACTGGTCTTGTGATGGCGCGGTGACGCGGCTGTTCGAGTATCGCTTGTCTGCAGAGTCGTTGTTGAACTTGATTTGATCAAGCGCGCCGATCGTCAGAAACGTCAGCTTATCATTCGGAGAGAGGTTGTAGGCAACCTTTGCTGAGAAGTCCCAGTACTCCGGAATAAACCCGAATCCCGCTAGGGTGAAGATCAGATCCAAGTAACTCCTTCGCGCGGACACCAGGTAGGATCCATTCTCGCCAATCGGGCCCTCGGCAATCACACCGAAGCCAGTTGCGCTCAAGTTTACTTCACCAGCAAAGCGCTGATCGTTGCCCTCTCGAAGTGAAAGGTTCGTAACTGATGATAGACGATCTCCGTACTTCGGACCAAATCCGCCAGTCGAGAGCGACACATCGCGCACAAATGCAATGTTGATCAGGGATAGGGGGCCACCAGATGACCCCTGAGAGCCGAAGTGGTTGATGTTTGGTACTTCGATGTTGTCG
>Ga0222713_10002035_pt1 | contig 21859 bp, 20 predicted proteins | sample C33_649DmetaG_FD_165061 | JGI IMG/M metagenome (GOLD analysis project Ga0222713, IMG submission 165061) | Estuarine water microbial communities from San Francisco Bay, California, United States - C33_649D | ecosystem: Environmental > Aquatic > Marine > Unclassified | place: USA: California...
TGACAAGAAAGTATTGGACAAGGTTGAGGAACTTAAATCTCGTAGACAAGACCTCGACGAAATCCGTAGTCAAGAAGATACAGACTTCCAAATCAAAGGGATGCAACTTAATCTCTACCCATATCAGAAAGTCGGTGTTCAGTTTGTCGATAGAGCAGGTGGACGATGCTTGATTGCAGATGCACCTGGACTGGGTAAAACTGCACAAGCAATTGGATATGCACAACATCACAATCTTAAAACATTGATTGTCTGTCCGTTATCCGTGGTGGTCAACTGGCAACGTGAAATCAAAAAGTTCACTGGTAAAAAATCTACCATCTGGGATAGTAAACATTATTATGGTGAGTTGGATAATCAGTTCCATATCGTTCATTATGACGCGGTGGCTAAGATTAGTAAATCACTCCGTGAACAAAAGTTTGACCTCTTGGTGTGTGATGAAGCCACTTACTTAAAGAATAGACAAACCATTAGAGCAAAAAGTATCTTGGGGTCGTGGAAAGAACGACGAAAGTATCCTGGGATTAAAACCAAGTATTCTATCTTCTTGACGGGAACACCAGTAATGTCTCGTCCTATTGAGGCATTTAGTTTATTAAACTTCTTGGATAAAGAACGATTTAATAATTTTTACCATTTTGTCGAACGTTATGGTGGATGGAAAGGTGATGCTCCACGAAACCTCCAAGACTTGCATGACCGCACGAAAGATTTGGTCATCCGTAGAAAGAAAAGTGAAGTACTTACAGAACTCCCACCAAAGCAACGAAATGACCTGTATGTAGAACTTACCAAAGAAGAAAAGAAGGAATATCAAGAACTACTCAAAGAAGTCTTTGGTAAATGGAAAATGGACGGGAAACCCTCGGTCACCCATATGCCAAAACTCCAAGCATTTCTTATCCAAAAGAAAATGCCACGATTAATGGAAATGATTGATGAGTTCTTGGATAATGATAGGTCAATCTTGATATTTAGCAATTACCTTGACCCCCTTCGTTTCCTAACAGAACACTATGGGGACAAAGCTGCCCTCTTAACGGGTGATATGAACAGAGATAAACGGCAAGAAAGTATTGATAGATTGACCAGCGGGAAAGCTAAAATAGGATGTTTTAGTTTATTAGCAGCAGGTATGGGTATTGACGGATTACAGAAAGTCATAGATACGGTAGTATTTCTTAACTGCGATTGGGTTCCTGCAAACCACGAACAAGCAGAGGACAGAACCCATCGTATCGGTCAAACCTCCCAAGTCCAAGCCTATTATATGTTGTGCGAGGACACCATAGATGAGTATATGCGGGACATTTTGAAGGAAAAACAACAGGTCGCAGACCTTATTGTGGACGGAGCATTGGTCACTCCTGATAGTAATAAATCATTTTTTAGGGAGTTTGTCCGCAGAATTAGTTCGGTATATAATACCCATTTTACCGATGAAAATATAGAAGATTGATATTTATATACAAGTATTTACAACCCAAGGAGTTATTTTATGTCAAATGTTACATTCCCTACAGAAGTAATCGATTTACCAAGTAAGGGTAAGTTTTATCCAGAAGGTAGTCCACTCAGTAGTGGTCAAATAGAATTAAAATATATGACTGCAAAAGAAGAGGATATTTTAACTTCACAAAACCTTATTCAAAAGGGTGTTGTATTAGATAAGTTAATCGATAGTCTTATTGTTACAAAAGGTGTGCACGGTGAAGATTTACTTTTGGGTGATATTAATGCGGTAATGGTAGCAAGTCGTATTATGGGATATGGAAAAGATTATCCAGTTACCGCAACATGCCCAGCATGTTCAAATAGAGAAGAGTTGGATATAGACTTATCACAATTAGAAACAAAAGAAGTATCGGAAGGTAATTTGTCAGTAACATTACCAGCTAGTAAGAAAACTATCAAAGTAAGATTACTTACCCGTAAGATTGAAAAAGAAATTCAAAAAGAATTGGACGCTATGAAAAAAATAAAGTCCAATATAGATCCAGAAGTATCAACCAGACTACGTTATATTATTGCCGAAGTGGATGGGGCATCTGACCAAAAAACTATTCGTGAAACGGTAGAAAATATGTTGGTGGCAGATACACGAGCACTTCGTGAATTCTACAAGTCGGTGACACCAGACGTAAAGTTTGAAGTATCACATACTTGCGAAAGTTGTAATCACGAAAGTACATTACCAATCACAATCGGCACGGACTTTTTTTGGCCTGACGCAAGAATATAGGTTGAACATGCATAAGGTCATCTTTTCTATGGTGTATCATGGAAAAGGTGGATTTACCTTTCAAGATTTATATAATATGCCAGTGTTCTTGCGCGGCTTCTATTTGAAGGAAATGAATGACGCAGTAGAAAAAGCAAATGAAGAAATAGAAAAGGCTACGAAACGATCACCTCGTAAATGAGATAATAGATGGCTGTAGATCCTAATATGGAAAAAGCAAGTCTAGCAGCGGATGGACTTACTTCTGAATTAAATAATGTGGCTAGCGAAGCAAAAAAGTTTGCTACCACTATGAATGCCATAAACGAAAAAATGAAAAAGGCTGCAAAGTTAACAGAGGAAGAACTTGAAGCTGCTGGTAATGATATAGGTAGAATGCGAAGAGATGTAGCAACACTTGGTCAAGCTGTTAAACGAGGAACATTTCTTCTCAATTTTTTCTTTGATGGTATAAAAGGCAAGGAAACACAATTTGCTATAGCATTATTTAATAAAAATGCAATAAGAGTTGGTTCTAATTTTAATACATTCGCTGCAAGATTACAAAGTATGCAAAATACTTTGGCAAACACTGCTAATGAATTTAACAACGTTAAAAAGGGAATGAGTGCTTTAGGGACGGCATCTGTTTATACTAGAACTGTGTTGTTTGGTGTAGGACAATTATTTACACAATTACGGACAGCAGTTTTTGGATTACAAAAACAAGTGGGTACAACATTTGGGTCCGCTTTAAGTGTTGGTGTAGGTGCATTTACTAACCAAATTACTTCATTTTTTTCTGGTGGTCCACCACTAACCTTTCAAGAAAGTGTTGATGCGATAAACGCATTTCAAAAAGAATTTGGTGGCATATTAACAAGAGGTGAAGCTCAAAAGATAGCACAAGCTTCTAAAGCATTGGGTGTAAGTTCTGCCACGTTCTTACAAGCACAACGTTCATTTTTAGTAGTTGGTGGGGAAGCAACAAAAAGTACATTCATTGGGCAATTTAGAGCAGCAGGTTTAACTGCAGCAAACGCACTAGAATTTGCAGCAAAAAATGCAAATTTAGTTGCAATAGCTGGTACCAAGTATGCAGCAGCTTTGGCACAGGCAGCAGCAAACGCACAACGTATTGGTGTTGGGTTGGATAGAACCGAAGCATTAGCTGATGGTATAGTTGGTAATTTTGAAGGAGCACTAGAACGGTTCTCTGAACTCAGAGCAATGGGTGTTGAAGTTGATTTTAATAGACTAGCTGCTGTTGCTGGAACAGGTACACCACAAGAAGTATTATCTGAATTACAAAGCCAACTTGGTGGAAACCAACAGTTATTAGCAGAATTACAACGTAATCGTTTCTTAAAAGTTGCACTGGAACAAGATTTGGGTCTTAATGTTGCAGAAATCACAAGATTGGCTGCTGGTGGTGGTGCTGTGGCAACAGAAGAGACACAAGCAGAAAAAGATAGAACTACACTAAATAAAATATTAGAACGTGTAGGACCTGTTGCAAACTTTTTAGCGGCACTGATTGCAGTAATACCAGCCCAAACAGTAGCTACTGTACTTAATACAAAAGCTTTATTGGCTAAAAGAGTATCGGGGGTAGCTGAAAAACCACAAATAGCACCAACTACAGCACCAACATCATTACCTAGACAACAAGAACGATTAGCATTACCAGCACCTAAATCAGACAGAACTTTTTATCAAGGTGGACAAACACCACCAATACCAGGAAGACCTGGTATACCTGCCGGTAGAGTACCACCTGCGACAACATCTGGTATACGTGGATTATTGCCAGCATCAACAACAGTAGGGGTAGCTGGACAAACGCAACAACAATTACAAAATCAACTTAGTGTTAGAATGGCGGAAACAACTAGAATTGCCGCCGATTTACAATCACAAGGATTAAGTACAGCCACCGCAGCACAGAGAGCGTTAGCGGCACAAGCAAATCAACCAGGCACAGTTGCATTAGCTGCTAGAATGAGACAAATGAACCCAAATATGCCAGCATCAGAAGCATTGGCATTTGCTCGGGGACAATCTGCAATACCAACACAACAAGTTGCAACTACATCAACACAAATGGTACGCGCTGTAGCGGCACCTACCGCAGCAGCTGGAGGTGGAATGTTTGGTAATGCTGTAGCTGGTGCGGGTGGTGGAGCAGCGGTTACAGGGGCTGGCGTACTTGGTGGTGCAGTTGCAGGTATTAGTGAATTTCAACAAACAAAAAGTATCAAACGAGCAATCGCAGCAACACTGATTGGAATAGTTACATCGGTATTAGCAACATTATTAATTGGAATGATACCAGGTGCACAATTGGTAGCTCCTATAGTTGGTGGTATGATAGGTAGTGCAGTTACTCCGATGTTAACAAGTTTCTTTATGGGTTCTGCAAAGGCGGCCGGTGGATTAATCACGGGTCCAGGTACAGCAACAAGTGATAACATATTGACACCAACATCACCAGGTGAATATGTGGTGAACGCAAAAGCAACCAAGGCATATGGCTCAGATATGTTGGATAACATTAATAAAGGAACATTCTCACCAACACAAGCACCAGCAGTAAATAATGTGGTTAATGTCAATATGGATAAGATGGAAGCTAAGTTAGATAAGTTAGCAGCAGCATTCTCAAATATGAAGATTGATATGGATGGTAATACAGTTGGACGGGTTTCATTAAACGCACGGTCACCACTTGACCGTCTAGCTGTGGTGGGTTAATATATGGCAAAGATATTTAGTACTATCGCTAAAACCACGAAAACTTTATCTGAAAGATATTCGGACTCCGTTGTAAATAATGACTTCACAACATTTAAGTCATTACGTGATACAATTAGCGGAGACTTAGTACCTTCACGATTACTAATTACTAATCGTCCAAAGAAGGTATACGACGACTATACAGACCCTAGATTAACATCTATTCCGTTAGTTAAAGAATATCAAGAAAGTCAATTGATAACAAAAGCATTGATAACTAGATCTAGACGTACTGCATTCTACGAAGCATTTAGAAGTACGAGTTCAAATCAAACAGCTACAAACCCAGCAAGAAATAATACTCTTGTAGAAATCAAACCGTATTCACAAAATGGTGAAAATGAAACGTATGTAATAGACACGAGTAGAATATTGCAAAACTCGCAATCATTACCATTGGTATCTGGTCCACGTGATATTCAACGAATGAATAGATATTTTAGAACATCGGACGGTCAAAACTTCAAAGTAGTACAACAATTACTACAAGCAGGTAATACCTTCGGTCAGTCACGTTCATACAATCCAGCATCAGTTGAAAATATGGTGCTGAATTACAATAATGCAAATTTAGTAAACCCACTAAATCGTGTATCACGATTGATAGAAGGAAACGCAATACGAGATAGTAGATTACAAGGTAGATTACAAAAAGAAACAGTAATCAATGTACAAACAAAATTACCATTGAAGTTCGTTGGTGGATCACAACCATCACAACCAAGTGGATTTACTGGAGCATTAAACAGTGCGTTTGGTGCATATGTTCAAAATAGAATTAATCAAGTTAATTTTAATATTGGTGGTCGTACATTTAACGTTGGTCAAGTAGGAAATGCATTAAATGCACTCACTACGGCACAGCAAGCGTTGGGTGCAGCATTCAGTATAAATGATGCAACGCTAGTAAAAGACCAAACAGCATATGATGCATTATATATAAATAATTTATGGCCATTGATGAAGGAAAACGATGGCACCGTTAAAAATTTCCAAGGACCACAAGGTTCACGACAAGCATATCTTGATAGAGCAAGAGCAGCAGTACAAAAAGCAAATTTTGCAAGTATCAATAGTGGACTTGGCAATGCACTAAAAGATTATCCAACAGATGATTACAGAAGTTCGGCAGATTATACAGAAACATTACGTGCGGTCAGTAGAGGAACACCACGTGGAAGTAATCTCACAAGTGCAAGATATACCAAAGATATATTTAATTTGGTCAACGATGGACCTATAAGAAAACTTGCAGATTTACAAACAGCTGGTGATACATCAACAGAAAAAGATTATGTTATGTTTAAAATTGCAGTACCAGGTGTACCAGAGTTAGCAAACGGTATTAAATTCAGAGCATTTATTAGCGATTTAAATCATAACGCACGTGGTCAATACGAAGAAGTAAAGTATGTGGGCAGACCAGAAAGATTTATAACGTACAAAGGTATGAATAGAAATGCAACATTTTCTATGTATCTTGTTGCATTTAGTGAAGCAGAATTGAATGGTATGTGGGCTAGAGCAAATATGTTAAATAAGTTGGTGTTTCCTATAAAAGACGCTGGTGGATTTATGGTAGCTCCGCTAGTAAAACTAACAATTGGAAACGTATTTGTAGACCAACCAGGATATGTAGAAAACGTTGATATGAAGTTGACCGACATTCCGTGGGATATTGACCAAGAACTTCCTATGGCAATCCAGTTAACTATGGCATTCAACGTAATAGAAAACTCATTCATCACACAACAAGCCAACAGTGCCGAATTGTTTAACTACGCTGCATTGAACGCATTACAACGAGCAAATCCACAAAATGGAACGGGTGTACAATCAGCACAACAAGCTGGTGGTGCAGTAGCACAAGCAACACAACCAGCAGGAGTGGGTACAGGAATATCACAAGTAGACACTACTAGTAGAATACGAGCAGATGAAATAAGATATAACCCCAACTATTCTGAGCAAGTGGCATCCACAAATCCATTATTGGAATTCCAACAAAGAATTCAAAGACAATTACGAGCACCACGCATTGGTTCGACAACCTCAACAGCTGGACGATAACATATGATATCCAGATATCTAGAAGATTTTGAAGTATTAACAACCCGAGATGGTAGAAGATATTACCAAACTGGGATTACAAATATTATACCACCTGATATTTTTGAATATACGATAATCGCACAAGATGGAGATCGTCTTGATACACTAGCAGCACGTTATTACGGGGACGCTTCAAAGTGGTGGATTATCGCAAAAGCAAACAACTTAGTTAACGGTACGTTTTTCCTAAAGGGTGGAACACAATTAGTTATACCATCAGCAGGTCTACAATAATCTATGGCACTAAACCCAGTAGAAACATTAAATGTATTTAACAAAGACTTACGAACAGAATTAAGAAGTCGTTCGTTTAGTAAAAATTTGGTGCGTATCAGAACACCATTTTTACGGTTCACTACTGCTACCGATATGTCAAACATTGATAATGCTGGGTCATTGGGTCCAACATTTGGTGCATATAAAGATTGTAGATTTTTTACATTAGGATTGCATGGATGGGATAATAAAAATTATTCTGCAGCAGATTTATATGGTACACAATCTGACAAAGGATTGGTTATCGGTACAACATATAAACAGTCTGATACAGGTGGTGAACAGCGATTGATGTATACCCATACGGCAACATCGTTTCGTAATGTATCTTTAGACACCGCAGCACAAAACTTCCCACCACCAGGTATAACAAGTGCAACTGTAGAACGTTTACGTAATGGAAACGTATTAAAGTTTACTCTTGAAATTCAATGTTATACCCAAGAACAATTGGAAGTGTTAGATGCAGTATGTTTTATTCCTGGTATGACTTCTATATTGGAATGGGGAACTATACATTCCACCACAGATATAGTAGAAGAATTAACTACGTTAGATTTTAAGAGAACAGGAGTAGAAACGGATATTCGATTAGCAATTGCTGACTCTAGATTAAGCTTTATAGATAAGTGGTGTAAACCAAATAAGTTTAATTATGATTTTGCAGTAGCAAATATCGCTAACGTAAAAACAAGTTTACAAAATGATGTATACAAAATTACTGTGGTCGCATACGGTAGAGCAGACAATCTATTATATATCTCGGCATATTCGACATCAAATCCCCTCGACCCAAATCAAGTTAATGCAGACCAAGCGGTAGTTAAGTCGGTATCGGAATATTTTAGAATAAATGGTCCGTTCTCTACATACTTGAAAGATAATGTTAATAACACCGCTGGAAATATAATACGATTTTATGACCCAATAGACAGAGCATCACGACCAGGAACAGATGTTCCATCGTCGGCTGATTCTGGAACTACTAACGATTTGGGATTAGAAGATTCATATTTTATAAGTTTCGGACACTTCGTAGATGAAATTTTGAATAGACAAGTTGTGTCTATTATTAACTCTGCTACAAACGGTGAAGCACAACTATCTAATTTAGTATCCCCATTAATTGAAGGTACAGATGTTATTGTTGTTGGATTTAATGAATACCTACGGTCAACAAATCCAGAAACAATGATTATTTTTAACGAAGCTGCTATAGCAAAAGCAAATAAAAGAACCACAAATGAAGCACAGCAATCTGGACTTATCAATCAATTACAAAGAAGTGATGGTGGTGGTGCATGGAGTTATAATAACAGAACTCTCGTTGGAGATACAAGTTTACTTGGAGCAGGTGGTGCAGCTGGTAATGCAGAACGTGAAGGAACATATAATGCATTACAAAGTAGAAAATTTGGGTCAAACGTAATTACGGAAAGTGGTATAACTGCATTAGCAACTGGTGTATGGTTGAATAGTAAAGGAATACAATCGGTGTTTTTAAACGCAAGAACTATTATGGAAGGGTTGGAAGCACTCCTCCGTAATATCAATGCAGCGACAGAAAACTACTGGGATTTAAAGTTATTTTATGATGATGACAAACAACAATTCCGTATTTTGGATGATAACGCAAGAACAATAGCTATTAATTCAGAAGATAAAATCTATGAGTTCAATAAAAAATTATTAAGTACAAATGTAGTAAATGACAAAGGACAACCAGATATTTTGGGTCCTGATGTGCTGGACATACAGGTAAGCACTGATTATCCGAAAATGTTGTTCTCGCAATTAGCTGTGTCAGGAATTAATGGTGGCAATTTAATAACTGCTCCTGAACGTAGAGATGCAGACTTCGTAAATAATAAAGGACTTACCGATATATTCGCTAGAACAAATAAACCACAATCTGGTGTTGGAACTACTACACCACCATCATATCCTCCTGGTGGATTAAGTACTACTGACATAGCAAAGACTTTATCTGGTCAATTGTTAGGAGACACGAGTGGAACAGAAAATATATCTGGGTTACTTGCCCCATTTGGTGTAGCTGGAGCAAATGGTATACCACCACAAGTTGTACAATTTATTACATCAATATTTAATGTCAGAGACTTTTTAACAGTACAACAAGCTAGAGCATATCGTTCTACATTTGAACGGTTTAGAAGAGATTCTCTAATAACAGAAGCACAAGCAGCAGCTATAACCGCACTGTTTGCATACAGAACAAAAGCATTAATTGAACGTGAAAAAAATAGAGAAAAGGTAGAATGGGGTTCGAGTTTTTCCGTGTGGAATCGTGATTACGCAAACGCAAGAATAGCTGCTCGTGCAAGAATTATAGTAGAAAATAAAATTGAAGAATCAAAACAATATTTTAGAAATAAAATTGACACCATAACTAAAACACAACAAGAAGCAGTTGCAGCAGCTCAACGACAGATAGATGCTCAAAAACCACAACCAGAAATAGTAGGGGTACCAGGAAGAACAGGTCCAGGTGCCATAGCTGCACGCGGGGGGTTGTAATATGGCAGATGCAGATAAGAAAATAGTAAAAGTACTTAAAGTGGGTGTCGGATATAACATCGTACAGTATGATGATAACACAACTGCACGGCGTACAGGCACGTTTGCTGCAAGAAATAATAATCCTGGTAATTTAGAAGATGGGTCTTTCGCTAGAAGTATGGGAGCGTTGGATTTAAGTCAAGTTGAAATAGATAGAAATGGGCAAAGTAGTAATCCACCTGAACGATTTGCTATTTTTCCTACTTATGCGATGGGTCGTGAAGCAAAAAGAAAATTGTTATTTGAAGGGTCAAGCTATAAAGATAAGACTATTAGCGCTGCATTAAACAGATATGCACCACCTAGCGAAAATAATACACAAAATTATATTAATACAGTAGTAAAAGCGTTAAACCCATCAACACCAGCAATTACTCAAGATACGGTAATGAATACGTTAACTGAACAGCAACGTATAAAATTTATTGATGCAGTAGAAGCGGTTGAAAGTGGTAAACGCGGACCAGCAGGATCAACACCAACAGCGTATACACCTGGTACTAGTACACCATTTAATCCAGATGCCGCTATAGATTCATATATCTTAAAGACATATACACAACCACTGAAACAAGAATTTTCAAGAGATACAGATGTTGTGAAGTTAGCTGATGACGTAAGAGGTGGTAATACATTTGTTAGTTTTGATAAGAAAGCATATAGAGATTGGTTAAAAACTACAAATAAACTGTATAGTGATTCGCAATTAGATGGAGAACTAGCACTCATTAATCTTGCGGCTGAAGCAAATCTCACGCTTCAAGCAGAAGCAAAATCTAATTTAGCAAAGATAGACAATCTAATACCAGCAGAAGCAGCGTTCTTAATACAACGAAACTTGTTTGAATTACAACCAGACCTTATGAGACAACAAATGTCTGCAAACGCAGGGTCTGGAAATAGAGAAGTGGACTACTCACACGCATGGAGAGCACCAGGTAAATTGGCAATCACAGCTGATATTACCATACCAGGTGCATCTGGGTTCCGTATCGGTCAAATATTCTGGGTTGGTAGAACATACGAACATTACAAAAAGTTTGGTGCATTCCAACTATTCGGTCTAACAGAAAATATTACTATCGGACGAGGATGGAATACAACAATCCATTCTAGATTTAACGCGATGCCAACAGGTAAAGTTAAAAACTTAAAATCGGAATAACATATGCTATCAAATATACCTCGTCCGCTATTTGAAAATTTGGGAGATACAAATACCAAAAATAAATTGTCGTTGACGATTACAAATGTTGCACCAAGTATTACTGATGAAGATATACGAAGAAAAGTAAAATCTCGTTATTTTGCGAAATATACATCGCAACGATATGGTACCGTGTTTGAAATAACTGGTGGTATGTATTCTAATATACTTAATAACCCATTATTTAGAAAAACTAAAATAGACTGGATAATATGTGGTAAGTTGGAAGATACGGTCTTGACATTACCAACTGGTGATAATATATTAATCAAGGGAGTGATTAGCCAAAACAAGGCACTACTTGGATTAGCAGAAGAAGAACTTCCAGGTATTACCAATCATTTGCGAAACTATATGGAGTTCTATTCGGGGGAATAATGGTTGTACAATCGGTTCTGGACTTACAAAAATTACAAAAAAGAATAGATACCGAGGTGTCGTATGTGGCACCTATCTTTGTTGACCAGCACTCTCATCCTGCGGTCAATCAAGTATCCTCTTTACATATTGCGTTTAACGATGGTGAATACTTCTGTGTTCCCTTTAATCATCCCGATGGTATTCCTCTGTCGGTCGAACTTAAAGACGCATTTAAAATTATCACCCTATACAAACGAGAAATCCTTCATGCGTTCCCAAGTGTTCCACACGAACGAGTGCATGATGTTGCGACTATTCTCCATCTATCTAGCACGAGTATTCCAGAAATCCGTGAATACTATACACCAAATATCCAACGGACATTACAGCAGTTTCAGTTTAAGAACTTGCATTTGAGTATTCCGTTGACGATGTGGATGGAGTATGGACATAACCTTCTTCGTTTCATTCACGACTCGTATAAGAAGCACACAACCCCTGATGGATATGAGTTCGTCAATAATACAATTATTCCAACGTTGACCACGATTGAGAAGTCGGGATTGTGTATTGACCAGAATATCTTGACCGAACACTTTGGGTCAGACATAAAGAAATATATAACTAATAATACAATATATTCGGAATATAATCCATATACAGCTACAGGTCGTCCGAGCAACAAGTATGGCGGTATTAACTTCGCTGCACTCAATAAATCAGATGGAACTCGTGGGGCATTTACCAGTAGATATGGGGAAGATGGATTACTTATTCAGTTTGACTACGAGGCGTTCCACTTACGTCTGGTTGGGGCACAAATGGGATATGACCTTCCAAATAGTTCTGTCCATACCTTTCTTGCTCAGCAGTATTATGGTAAGCAGGAGGTCAGTCCTGAGGAATATGAGGCGTCAAAAGCACGGACGTTCGCATTGATGTATGGTATGACCGAAGATTTTGGTGATGTAGAGTTTTTCCACAAAGTTAGAAAGTATAGTGAATTAATGTGGGAAATCTATAGAACCTCTGGATATGTAAAGACCAAGACAGGTAAGAAACTGATGGTAGAGGAACCTTCGCAGAATAAAGTATTTAACTATTCTGTGCAGTGGTTAGAAACAGAGTCGGCTCTTGCAAATGTTGCAAAGGTTTGTGAGTTGTTAGATGGACGATTGACCAAACCTATTCTTTACACTTATGATGCATTACTCTTGGATTTACACAGGTCAGAAGCAGCATTATTACCACGAATCAAAGGTTTGTTAGAGGGAGAAATGTACCCAACGAGAATGTATAAAGGTAAAAACTACAATGAGCTTTCCAAGGTAGAAATATAAGGTTTGACAGTACATAATAATATTTATTAGGAGTAATAGTTCTACCCTAATGAGTTTATATTATGAAACCAGAAACACAGTTACTTTGTACTTTCTGTGCTAAAAAGGATATTGAATCCACCATAGAACAAATCAAGAAAATCTACACACTCGCATTTAATTCGGTTTATGTATTGGATAATGTGAATGATGAGAATCAAGCAATCTTGACATATAATATCGATTTATCGAAACCAGTTCTTGGTGAAGCACCTGAATCTACAATCTCAGTACATAGAAAGAAGCAAACAAACACCATCTATACAATCAATGCAATTAATAAGTTGATTGAAGAAAAGAATGGTGGTGTATTAGATAAGACCTATAAGATTGATTGGACAGAATTACAAAATACTGTTTTAGTCACTGCCTATGGTCGCCTTAAAAAAGTAAATACTAAAATATCAAATATTATTACAATTCAAAACTAAGCACTTGACAAACTAAGCTTACCTCATTATCATACATAGTGAGGTGTATTAAACACTCAACTCTAAACACTAAGGAGAAAATTGTATGGCACTAGATTTTAATGCCCTAAAGGCAAAGCTCAACACATTCACAAAGCAAAGTGACCGCAGTGAGTCGCTTTGGAAGCCCACCGAAGGTAAGACAACCATCCGTATTGTCCCGTGGGCAAAGAACCGCGAGAACCCCTTTATTGAACTCTATTTCCACTATATCGGAAATAAGACCTACATCTCGCCTCTTTCATTTGGTCGCCGCGACCCTATCGCGGAATTCGCAGACAAGTTAGTTGAAGATGCACGCCGTGACGGTCGTGAAGCAGAGAAGGCTGCGTGGAAGCAAGCTAATGCTTTCCGTCCTAAGCTTCGTACCTATGTTCCTATCATCGTTCGTGGTGAAGAGGACAAGGGTGTTCGTTTCTTCTCGTTCGGTAAGACAGTCTATCAGGATCTTCTTTCCTACATCGCTGACCCCGACTACGGTGATATTACTGACCCGAAGGTTGGTCGTGATGTCGTGGTCGAGTATATTCCACAAGAGAAGTCCGATACCAACTTTGCTAAGACCTCAGTAAAGGTTAAGCCGAATCAGACCCCTGTGGTTGGTGATGTTGATGTTGCTAAGAAGCTTCTTACCGAGCAGCCCGACATCTTCGCACTCTACAAGGAACCTTCCTATGAAGAGTTGATGGTCGTTCTCCAGAAGTATCTTGACCCAGATAGTTCGACCCCTACCCCTGCTCCCGCAAAGGGTAATTCTGAGGTCAAGAGTGTGACCGCTGAAGTCCTCGACGTTAAGACGGAGATTTCTGAGTCGGCACAAGTCAAGAACGCTCTTGATGAGTTCGATAAGCTATTCGACAATTAATCGGTAATCAATTATGAGTACCGAAAAGAAAACTAAGAAACCAATTCCTGCGGCAGACCGTGATGAATTGGCACAAGTCATCGCAGATTCACTAAACAAATTAAATAAAGACTCTGACCAGATTGCGTATTTCCTTGATGGTAAGGAAGATACCCCAACGGATTTCACGGATTTTATTTCAACTGGTGCAACGATGTTGGATATCGCAATCAGTAACCGTCCGCATGGTGGTATTGCTGTGGGTCGTATCACCGAACTTACTGGATTAGAAGGTTCTGGTAAGTCGTTGGTCGGTGCACAACTTATCGCTAACACGCAGAAGCGTGGTGGTGTGGCGGTATTGATTGATACAGAAACCGCAGTCAATCCAGAGTTCTTTAAGGCTGTGGGTATTGATATGAACAAGTTGGTGTATGTTCATCTCTCAACAGTCGAAGATATTTTCGATGCAATTACCAACATTATTGAAAAGGTAAGAACTGGTAAGGACAAGGAAAAGTTGGTCACCATTATCGTTGACTCTGTTGCCGCTGCTTCGACGAAGAAGGAAATGGAAGCAGACTTCGGTAAGGATGGATACGCTACAGATAAGGCAATCATTATCAGTAAGGCAATGCGCAAGATTACTGGCCTTCTTGGTCGGGAACGCATCGCACTCGTATTCACCAATCAGCTTCGTCAGAAGATGAACGCTCCTGCGTTCTCTGACCCCTGGACTACCTCTGGTGGTAAGGCTATCGCATTCCACGCATCAACTCGTATTCGTTTGTCCTTGATTGGTAAAATCCAAGATGGAAACAAGAATGTGGTTGGTGTGAATGTGAAGGCGGTTGTGGTCAAGAACCGTCTTGGTCCACCGCATCGTGTGGCAGAGTTCGACATTTACTTCGACCGTGGTATTGATGATTACGGTAGTTGGTTGGATGTCTTAAAGGAAAACAGTCTGGTCAAGCAATCTGGTGCGTGGTATACTATGGTTGACGAAACTACTGGTGAAGAAGTCAAGTTCCAATCGAAGGACTTCCCAAAGTTCTTAGACTCGAACATCACCCGTAAGGAAGAAATCTATAGTAAGATTTGTGATACTCTTATTATGAAGTATCGTAGTGAGTACAATCCAGACGCTATGACACTTGACACAGGTGAGGAAGATAGTAAACAACTTTTATTGGATGAGTAATATGCTAGAAGAATTTATTTCGGTAGCATTAGAAGCATTTACTAATGCAAATGGAGACATAGATAAATTTGAACTACAACTTCGTAGAAAGTTGATGGTATATAATACTACTGTTGCAACACAACAACCAAGTATCAAAACTACCATTCCTCCTATTCCATTAAACCAAGTTGAAAAAGCTATAACAAGTATGAACGAAAATGATCCTATTTTTACAGAACTTGAAAATTTAGATGTCAATAATATGTCGGATGAAGATGTATTGGCATTGGCTCGTCGCATGGGAATAATGGAAGGAGTTGATGGGCAACTAGAAGAAAATGAGTGATTTACAGAAAGTCTTTGAATCTATGAAGTTTGATGTCAATAGAGAGGACACGAAGTATAATGGTCGTGTCCTCTTTATTGACGCACTCAACACATTCCTACGTAGTTACGCAGCAATCCCAACACTTGATGATAATGGTAATCATATTGGTGGTATGTCTGGGTTTCTAAAAAGTGTTGGGTCCGTGGTTCGTGATTTTAAACCGTCACGTGTTGTGATTGTATTTGATGGGAAAGGTGGGTCACAACGCAGACGCAAAATCTATTCAGACTATAAATCAAATCGTAAGCCACCAACTCGGTTGAACCGTCAGTATGATATGACAACCGAACAGCAAGAAACAGAAAATATGAAGTATCAGTTGGTGACACTTATTGAAATGTTAGAGTGTCTCCCTGTTACTATCTTTACAATGGATAATATTGAAGCAGATGATGTGATTGCATATGCATCGGAGTTGATTACTGCACAAGGTGGGGAATCAATTATCTACTCAACAGATAAAGATTTTTTACAGATGGTGACAGAAACAACTAAAGTCTATAATCCAGTCAAGAAGAAAACATTTGATGTACAAACAGTTATAGAAACTTACGGAGTACATCCTGATAACTTTGTGTATTATCGGGCATTACTTGGTGATAAGAGTGATAATATTGATGGTATTCGTGGGGCTGGTGAAAAGACTATACTAAAGTTGTTTCCAGAATTGGTAGATAATGCGAACACAATTGATTATGATTTCATAGAACAAAAGTTCACAGACGTAAAGAAGAAACCAAAATTAATTGAAAATATATTAGGTAATAAAAATATAGTAGAACGAAATATGCAACTCATGCAATTACGAGATGTCAATATTTCTGCAGATGCAAAAATGAAAATAGTTCATAAATTAGACATTGTTAAGACGGATTTACGCAAGATGGACTTGACAAAGTTGATGATTCGTAGTAAAGTTATATCTAACTTTCCGACTTACGATATGTGGCTTGCGTCCACATTTGTTCCACTAACGAGGTTCTCTAATGGTTCCGATAGTATCAGCACCACAAAATTATGATACGAATGTAGATAATCTATCGAAGTATGGTATTGAGTTTCAAACAAAAGTATTATCGTCGATAATCTCTGCACCAGATTTTTTGGAGCAGTCGTTTGATGTTATCAATCCATACTTCTTTGATAGTGATTCTGGTAGATGGATTGCGAAGAAAGCTCTATCCTTTTATAACGAATATCGCACACTACCAACACTTGAATATTTCAAGATTGAATTATCACAAGAAACCGACGATTCACTTCGTGCGGGAACTATTGAATTGCTTCGTAAGGTGGTCACCAAGGTCACCGATACGGATGCAGAATATGTTCGTGATAAGTTTCTTGACTTTGCTCGTAATCAATCACTAAAGTCAGCAATCATTAAGTCTGTTGACTTACTACAGAGTGGTGATTATGACAAGATTAAGACGGTCGTTGACCACGCACTTCGTAGTGGACAACCAAAGGAAATCGGTCTAAACTGGTCAGAGGATGTAGAAGCCAGATTGGCTCGTATTTCTCGTGATACGGTTCCGACTGGTTGGGATGTTATTGATGCAATTACTGGTGGTGGATTGGGTGGTGGTGAACTTGGTGTTATCGCAGCTCCGTCTGGTATCGGTAAGAGTTGGGCATTGTCTACCATCGGTGCAAACGCACTACGCAAGGGAAAGCGAGTGGTGCATTACACTCTTGAATTGAATGAAAATTATGTTGGTATCAGGTATGATACTATCTTTACGGGTATTGAACCTGGAAAGATTCCTGATAACGTTGATGCGGTCAAAGATGTAGTGTCAAAGATTACGGGACAACTAATTATTAAATACTATCCTGCCAGAAGTGCAACGTGTAATTCGCTTATGGCACACGTACAACAATTGACCGCATTGGGATATAAGCCCGATTTGATGTTGGTTGACTACGCAGACTTATTAAGAGCAGCAGAACGAGTAGATGCCCGTTATCAAGAATTGGGTGCCATATACGAGGAGCTTCGTGGTATCGCTGGTGAACTCAACATTCCGTGTTGGACAGCATCGCAAACACAACGTAGTTCTATTCAAGATGACGTTATTCAGGCAGACAAGATTTCAGAATCATATAATAAGATTATGACTGCTGATTTAGTTATCTCATTAAGCCGTAAGTTAGAAGATAAGGTCAATAAGACAGGACGTGCCCATATTATTAAGAATAGATTTGGTGCCGATGGTCAAACATTTCCTGTCGTAATGGACACAAGTATCGGTCAGATACAGATTTACGATGAGAAATCATCAAAAGGTATTTTGTTGAAGAAACAGATGGAAAATCAAGTTGCAGATGAAAAGAATACACTCAGAAAAAAGTTGGCAGAGATGAGTGGATTAGAAAGTCTTGATGATTAACTAACACATAATTTTTTCCTAAACAAACACCCTATTTATTTTACCACAACCCATAACATTCAGAGTAGAGATTGGAGTATTCAAATGCAGATTGAAGCAAAGATTTTAAGTGATATTACCGTATTTATGAAGTACGCAAAGTTTAATCCTACATTAAATCGTAGAGAAAATTGGAAAGAGTTAGTTGATAGAAACAAACAAATGCATTTGGAAAAATATCCAAACCTAAAAGAAGAAATAGAGGCAGCATACAAATATGTATATGATAAGAAGATACTTCCTTCCATGCGCAGTTTGCAGTTTGCTGGGAAACCTATTGCCATTAACAACGCTCGTTTGTATAATTGCTGTTTTCTACCTATTGACCACGTGGACGCATTCTCAGAAATCATGTTCCTCTTGTTGTCAGGCACAGGGGTCGGATACTCCGTACAAAGGCATCATGTAGAAAACTTACCTGAGATTAACAAGCCAACAAAAAATCGTCGTTATCTTGTTGGTGATAGTATCGAAGGTTGGGCAGATGCGGTCAAGGTATTGATGACAGCATATATGAAGGGTAAGGCAATGCCGATTTATGATTTCACCGATGTCCGTCCTAAGGGTGCAATGCTCTTGACCAGTGGTGGAAAGGCACCTGGTCCAGAACCATTAAAGGATTGCTTGCATAATGTGCAAAAGGTATTAGACCGTAAGCAAAATGGGGAACATCTCACTACACTCGAAGTGCATGATATTCTCTGCTATATCGCTGATGCCGTGTTGGCAGGTGGTATTCGTCGGTCAGCAATGATTTCGTTGTTTGATATTGATGACGATGATATGTTGACCTGCAAGTTCGGTAACTGGTGGGAACAAAATGCACAACGTGGTCGTGCAAACAATTCAGCAGTCATTGTTCGTTCAAAGGTTGAAGCAGAAACATTCTTTGAATTATGGAAGAAGATTGAAGCATCGGGTTCTGGTGAACCTGGTTTCTTCTTTACCAATGACAAGGATTGGGGTATGAACCCTTGTGCAGAAATCAGTCTCCGTCCGTTCCAGTTCTGTAATCTAACAACTATCCATGCTGGTGATGTCGTAGACCAAGAAGATTTGAACGCACGAGCAAAAGCAGCAGCATTTATTGGTACACTACAAGCATCATACACAGATTTTCATTATTTGAGAGACATATGGAAGAGAACAACAGAGAAGGAAGCACTCATCGGAGTGTCGATGACTGGCATCGCATCGGGTGGAGTGTTAAAGCTCAACATGAAAGAGGCTGCCAACATAGTGAAGGAAGAGAATGCACGTGTATCGTCTATAATTGGTACGATGCCAGCGGCCCGTTGCACAACCGTGAAGCCAGAAGGCACATCGTCCCTCGTTTTGGGTACGAGTAGTGGTATTCACGCTTGGCATAACAAGCACTATATTCGTCGTATCCGTGTAGGTAAGAACGAAAGTATTTACGCATATTTGAAGAACAATCACCCAGAACTTGTTACCGACGAATACTTCAAGCCAAATATCCAAGCAGTCATTGAAGTGCCACAAAAGGCACCAGAAGATGCAATCACTCGTCAAGAAAGTGCATTAGACCTTCTCCATCGTACCAGTAAGGTCTGGAAGGAATGGGTCAAGACAGGTCACAGAAAGGGTGCAAATAAGAATAACGTGTCGGTCACAGTATCTATCAAGGATGGTGAATGGAAGGAAGTTGGTGAATGGATGTGGGAAAATCGTGAAAACTTCACTGCACTCTCAGTTCTTCCATATTCAGACCACACATACATTCAAGCACCATTTGAAGATGTTGACGAAGAAACCTATAACGAATTGGTTGGTCATTTACACGAAATCAATCTTGATGAAGTCGTAGAGGTTGAAGATGTGACCAACTTACAAGGTGAAGCAGCATGTTCTGCTGGTGGATGTGAGGTTCAATAATGTTGAACAAGATTGACACGATTGAACAGTTAAAAGAAGTGGTTCACCATAATGATATTGCAGTGGTGGACCTGTATGCAACGTGGTGCAAGCCATGCCAAGAAATGCTTCCCGTCATTGAAGAACTTTCTAATCAAACCTCTGTTCCTTTTTACAAGGTAGACATCGATGAAGTTCCAGATGCAAAGACATTTACTGGAGCAAAGGCTGTTCCAATGTTATACATCTACAAGGACGGACGTATTCGTGAGTTCGCATTTGGTGTGAACGACAAGTCCAAGATTGAAATGAAACTTAAAAGGGTTATGAGGGCATAATGAAGGTCAAAAAACTACTTGATAACGCAATATTACCAACTAAAGCACATGCTGGGGATTTAGGATACGATTTATACGCCCAAGCACCAATGGTTATATTTCCTGGAGAAGTAGGACTAATCCCTACAGGTATTTCTGTCCAATTTCCAGAAGGATATGGTGCATTACTCCGTGACCGTTCTTCGGTGGCGACAAAACAATACTTATTTGTAGTGGCTGGTGTAATAGATAATGGTTATACTGGTGAAATCAAAATTGCTTTATATAATGGTGGTGGAAATACAGCCAGAATATCAGAAGGAACAAAGATTGCACAGATGATTTTAGTTCCGACAGTCAACTTTGAAATTGAAGAAGTCACAGAAACCACATCGGCAGATGGAAGGGGGAGCAATGGATTCGGTTCAACAGGCAACTGATTTTAATATTACCTTTACCAAAGCAGCACTTGGGGAAATGAAGAAGTTTGCAGAAGCAGAAAATGCAAACTACTTCCGTATTTCGGTATTACCAGGTGGTTGTTCTGGTTTCAAGTATGATTTTAACTTAGTAGATAACCCAGAAGAAGATGATGTTGTAATTGAACAAGAAAACGGATTAAAAGTTATTGTAGATCCGTTCTCAACGTCATATCTTAACGGAACATTGGTGCATTATGTAATGTCGATGCAAGCTTCTGGATTTACTTTTAATAATCCAAACTCAACAGCAAAGTGCGGATGCGGAAGTAGTTTCGCAGCATAAGGAGATGTTATGACAAAAAAGGTTGTGAACTGGTTATTTCAGGTACCTGTAGGAATTTACGACCTATCATACCTTGTAACGGAAGATATTAATAAAACTTTACAAGGTATCGGGTATACTGAAAATGATTTAGTTGATGGTATTCGTGGTAATCAAGACCCAAGTAAAATGCCAGAACTTAAGCATTTGTATACTGAATTTCAAAAGTATGTTGACGATTATTCAGCAGAAATAGGTATTCAAACAAGCTATATCTACGAAAGTTGGATGAATATTTTAACTATGAATGGTTCTGTTGGTGTTCATCGTCACTATGAAAGTGTAATTAGTGCAGCATATTACCCATACGTTGATGAAGGAAGTGCACCAATTGTGTTCGTCAGTGCAACAGAAGGATATAGAATGTTAGATGTACAACATACCGCACCCAACGCTCCTGGAAAATATACGTCAAATGTAGAAAGAGTAGAAGCAAAAACTGGACAACTTGTATTATTCCCAGGGTGGTTGCAGCACTATGTACCACCGAATAAGACAAATATGAGAATTACCCTAAGCTTCAACACCAAATACTAATATATGACCCTTTTGATTACGTATGGCTCGTAAAAAACAAGAGAAACGAGTAATAGGTAACAAAATTGAGAAAAC
>Ga0222713_10002042_pt1 | contig 21824 bp, 42 predicted proteins | sample C33_649DmetaG_FD_165061 | JGI IMG/M metagenome (GOLD analysis project Ga0222713, IMG submission 165061) | Estuarine water microbial communities from San Francisco Bay, California, United States - C33_649D | ecosystem: Environmental > Aquatic > Marine > Unclassified | place: USA: California...
GGGCCGTGACGCACTTAGCTCCAACACCACCGCCTCTTACAACACTGCTGTTGGTTATAGAGCGCTATATGTTTCAACGGGTGAACGAAACACAGCGCTTGGCTATCAGGCGGGCAAAGCAATTACCACAGGGACTCGCAACCTAATGGTTGGAATGAACGCTGGTGAAGGTCTAACAACGGGTAGTAATAACGCATTTGTTGGGCACGAGAACAGCGGAAATCAGATTACCACAGGTTCTAAAAACACCATCCTTGGCGGCTACACCGGCAACCAAGGTGGCCTCGACATCCGCACTGCCAGCAACTACATCGTGCTGTCGGATGGGGATGGGAATCCACAAGGCTTCTGTGATGGCCAAGCTTGGAAGTTTGGTATTGGCGGCACATCCGCTACAAACTCTGGTTTTTTATATTTAAATGGTGCAGCAGCTTCAACAAAAGGGCCAACAACGCTGGGTCAATCTAATGGTTCATTGGTATGGATTGCTGGTAGTTATTCCACGATTGTTGGTGGCACAAACTACAACTACTACGGAATTCAGGCTGGCGGCTCTGGTGGCGTGTATGTTGCAGCCACAGGAACTTCTTGGACCGCTATCTCGGATGAGCGAAAGAAAGACATTATTGAGCCAATCACAGATGCAGCTAACAAGGTATCAACGCTTCGCGCTGTTATTGGTAAATACAAGACAGACGCAGAAGGAACTCGCCGCAGTTTCTTGATTGCTCAAGATGTTCAAGCCGTTTTGCCTGAAGCTGTTGATGCGACTAATCCTGATGAAATAGGTGTGGCATACACAGACGTTATCCCACTTCTTGTTGCCGCAATCAAAGAACTCAAAGCCGAAATTGAAACCCTGAAAGGAAACTAAAATGTCTGAAATCATTGAACAACCATCCGCAGAAGAAATTGCCCGTCACTACAGTGCTTGCATGGACTCAGTAAACCTGATTAACGCAGGACAGCCCGAGGGCATGACTGACGAAGACTGGGCCGACACTGTGTCTCGGAACAAAGAGCACTTGGTCATAATGCTGGCAAAAGACTTCTGGACAAATGAAGATTTGGCTCCCCTGCAAGCTGCTGCGGCATAAAGGAAACCACCATGCCCACCACTTGGACAATCACACAATGCGACCGACTGACCTCGGACGATTTCATCACCACAGCACACTGGACCTGCACAGCCGTTGACGGCGACTACAGCGCCTCCATCTATTCCACCTGCTCATGGGCTGCTGGTACACCCACTATCCCCTACGCAGATGTCACCGAGGCTGAAGTGCTGCAATGGTGCTGGACATCAGGCGTGGACAAGGACGCAACTGAAGCTGCTCTGGCTCAGAACATTGCCTTGCAGAAAAACCCTGTGACCGCTACTGGTACACCTTGGTCTGCGGCATAATATCGCCATTGTTTTTTGAGGTTTGACATGGATAACCAACAGCTTTTCAACTTAGTAGTATCAGTTGCCGGGTTCTTGGCAATCTATGTCATCAACCAGTTGACCCGCACCATCCAAAAACTGGAAGATAAGGTCAACGAACTGCCGCACACGTATCTGGCAAAAGATGACTACCGCTCAGATATTGCAGAGGTCAAACAAATCCTCAAGCAAATATTTGACAAGCTAGACAACAAGCAAGACAAGCCATGAAAGACTTGGCCATCAGCTTTGTTGCAGCGGTGGCCGTAGTCGCTTTTGTGGTGTACTGCGTGAAAGTAGTGGTGTGGGCCTATGCTAGCTGAACTTGCAATAGCGAATGCCGCGTTTTCCGTCATCAAAGAGACGGTGCAGAATGGTGGCGAAGTCATGGCTGCGGGTCAGAAGTTGTTTGACTACTTTGACAACACCAGCAAAATCCAGAAGAAGGCCGAGTCAGACAATGACATGGAAGCCTTTGCTGCCATCGAGCAGATCAAGAACAATGAAGCAGAACTGAAACGCATGATGGTCTATCACGGTCGTGCTGGCCTGTGGGATGACTGGCTCAAGTTCAAAAAAGAGGCCAAGCAAAAGCGTGATGCTGTTGAAAGAGAAGCTGCACGCAAGAAGGCTGCAAGGATCGAAAAGATTTGGCTGACTGTAATGTGGACAGCCGTTGTTGTTTTGCTTGGCTCACTGACAATTGTCGGACTGTACGTTGTTGACCAAATCAAATCACGTTAAAGGACGCTATGTTTAAAAAAGTCAAACTCACGCCAGAAGAGATTGAAGTTCGCACATGGGCTTTTGTCGTTCGTGGCATCTTTGTGATGGTGTTCTTGATCGCTATGGGTGTTTTGTTTGCCGTAGCGTTTGAGCCACAAGAGGAAGTCTTGGCCCCGATTGACGCTGTGTTCCTTGAAATCCTGAAGGCCATTGCTTTCATGGGTGTTGGCACTCTTGGTGGCATTGCTGGGCGCAGGGTCGTCGGCGCTGCCGCTGAAGCAATCGGAACCAAGGAAGAAGAAAATGACGCCTGAGCTGCAAAAGTACTATGAGGCCAGGTTCGACCTGTTTTCCCAGCAAGGCTGGCACGACCTCATGGAAGACATTGACGTGATGTTGGAGGCGATGAACAATGTCTCTACCATTGCGGATGAAAAAAGTCTACAATTTCGCAAAGGCGAAATTTCTATCCTGACTTGGCTGAAAACCCTGAAAGGGGTCAGCGAACGAGCATACGAGGATTTGAATGAGAAGAATGTTTGAATTTGCCTGCGAATGCGGGCAGCGCACGGAGGCTTTGGTGGTGTATGAGACCACTGAAGTGCCGTGTGGATGCGGCGGTACAGCCAGCCGCGTCATAAGCGCCCCGGCGTTTAACTTGGAGGGGTGGTCAGGTCATTTCCCAACTGCGCACGCGCAGTTTGGCCGACGCCACACTGAAAAGTTAGCCGCCGAGCGCAAAGCCAACTCATAAGCCATTGGCCGAGTTGAATCTCCTACAACCATTTTGGCAGGAACATCTATATGTTGATTGACAATGAATCTGAGCCGCTAGGCGAACTCGAAGCAGAAGAGGCGAAACAAGAACTTCCTGAAAAATACAGGGCTAAAAGTTTGGAAGAAGTCGTGCGGATGCACCAAGAGGCTGAAAGGCTGATTGGCAAGCAGGCCCAAGAGGTCGGCGAAGTCCGTAAACTGGCCGACGAGTTGCTCAAGCAGAACCTCAGCTCTAAGCAGCAGCATATTCAGGAGGAAGAACCTGAAGTTGACTTTTTTGAGAACCCTCAAAAAGCAGTTCAAGCAACGATCGACAAGCACCCCGATGTGCTCGCAGCCCGGCAAGCCGGTCTTGAGTTCAAACGGATGCAAATTCAGCAAAAGCTGGCGCAGGATCACCCTGACTTCTCCCAAGTCGTCAACGATTCTGAGTTCCAAAACTGGGTGAAATCTTCACCTGTACGTGTGGGGCTCTACGCAAAAGCAGATGGTGAGTTTGACTACGATTCAGCAAACGAGCTGTTGTCCACCTTCAAGCAGCTTCGCGGCATCAAGGCCCAACAGTCTGAGAAAGCGTCCGACGCTTCACGGGCTAAGAGCATGAAAGCAGCGCAAGTTGACGTAGGCGGCTCTGGCGAGAGTTCAAAGCGAGTCTATCGACGGGCCGACCTCATTCGGCTGAAAATGACTGACCCAGCGAGGTACGAAACACTGTCTGACGAGATCATGCAGGCGTACTCCGAAGGGCGAGTCCGGTAACACAACTTTTTTGGAGATTTAACATGGCAAACACCGCTTTTTCCCCTACCAATTCGGTAACCACCACTTCCGCAGCTAACTTCATCCCAGAAATCTGGTCTGATGAAATCGTTGCTGCCTTCAAGAAGAACCTCGTTTTGGCCAACCTGGTCAAGAAGATGTCTTTCAAAGGCAAGAAGGGCGACACCGTTAACATCCCTAGCCCAGCCCGTGGTTCTGCCTCGGCCAAAGCTGCTACTGACGCCGTGACTCTGATCGCAGAGAGCGACACCAACATTCAAGTGCTCATCAACAAGCACTTCGAATACAGCCGCTTGATCGAGGACATCGTCGAAGTGCAAGCCTTGACTTCCCTGCGCTCTTTCTACACAGAAGACGCTGGTTACGCCTTGGCCCGCCGCATCGACACCGACTTGGTGCAACTGGGCCGCGCTTTCAACGGCGCTACCGTGGGCACTGACGACTACGCCACTTCGGCCTCTAGCACCAAAGCCTATGTCGGCTCCGACGGCACCACAGCCTACAACAGCGCCAGCTCCAACGCTGCTGCTTTGACTGACGCCGCCATCCGCCGCACCATCCAGCGTCTGGACGACAACGACATCCCTATGGACGGTCGCTTCTTCCTGATCCCTCCTTCGAGCCGCAACACCCTGATGGGTCTGGCCCGTTACACTGAGCAAGCATTCGTCGGCAACGGCGACGCTATCCGCAACGGTGAGATCGGTCAACTCTACGGTATGGCCGTGTTCGCTACCTCCAACGCCGACACCGGCGCTGGTAACAGCGGCGCTGACCGTATCTGCTTGATGGGCCACCGCGATGCGATGGTGCTGGTTGAGCAGTTGGGCATCCGCTCGCAGACTCAGTACAAGCAGGAATACCTCGGTACCCTGTTCACTGCTGACACCCTGTACGGCGTGAAGGCTCTGCGCACTGCGGCATCGTCATCGGCTGCTAACGCCTCCGCTGCCTACGCCTTGGCTGTTCCAGCCTAATGAATAGCCCCCGGTCACAAGCCGGGGGCATCTTTTTAAGGAGATTCAAATGGCAACAGCATCAGCAGTAACATCCCGCAGGGGCAACGATCAGTTCCGAGGCATCTTCAGCGACACATGGGTGGTCACCGCCACCTTGAACGCTGGCTCCTTGGTTGACGGCGCTGGCGAGACTGACGACATCACGATCCCAGGCGTTGCTTTGGGTGACATGGTGATCGGCGCGTCTTTGGGCGTGGATTTGGTTGGTTTGACTGTTACCGGCTACGTGTCGGCAGCAGATACTGTCAAGTTCCGCATCCAAAACGAGTCGGGCTCGACCGTTGACTTGGCTTCCTCGACGCTGCGCGTCGTAGTGGCCCGCATGGTCTAAATGACGGGGGGCTTCGGCCCCCTTTCTACTGAAAGAAAATCATGGCTACATTTCGTTGTTTGGCAAGTGGTAATACGGTGACGTTCACTCAACAACACGACATTGACTCGATGCGCGGCCACGGCGGCTACGTTTTGGTTGACGAGCAGGGCGAAGCAGTCCCAGTCCAGCCAGAGAGCAAAGAGTTGCCAATGACGGCCCCAGTGCCTGTCAAACGCATGGGACGCCCCCGCAAGGCTGTTGAAACAATCTAAGGAGCACGTTATGTACGGCAAAGCACCCAAGATGACAGATTCGAAGAAGGCCAAGAAGGCCATGCCCGTCACCATTATGGTGGCCGTTGGCAAGCCTAAGCCCATGCCCAAGCGTGGGCAGCGCACCGCCACCAACAAGGCGAACAAGAAATGAAAACCAAGGCTGAGAAGAAAATCAGCAAGGTGATGCGCGAGTACAAGGCCGGTGGCCTGCACTCGGGCAAGGGCGGCCCCGTGGTCAAGTCCAAGAAGCAGGCGGTCGCCATTGCGTTGTCGCAGGCTGGAAAGGCGAAGAAGAAATGAAACCCGGTCTCTATGCCAATATTGCAGCCAAGAAAGAGCGCATCAAAGCGGGTTCTGGCGAGAAGATGCGCAAACCCGGCACCAAGGGCGCTCCAACAGCAGCTGCCTTCAAGGCTGCGGCCAAGACGGCTAAGAAAAAATGAGCAAGACCGCCACCCATTACTTGCCTGATGGTAAGGTCTACAAAGGCCCCGTCCACAAAGAGGGCGGCGTCTTGATGACGGGCGCAAAGCACACCGCCAACAGCAAAAATCTGACGCATACACCGCCTAAGAAGGTGAAAAAATGAAGACGCCCGCCTGGCAGCGCAAAGAAGGACAGTCCAAGACCGGGGGCTTGAATGCCAAAGGCCGGGCGTCTTATAATGCGTCAACCGGGGGCAATCTAAAAGCCCCCGTAAAGTCGGGCGACAACCCTCGTAGGGCCTCCTTCTTAGCACGCATGGGCAATATGCCCGGGCCTGAGATGAAAGATGGCAAGCCCACCCGGCTGCTCTTGTCTCTGAAGGCTTGGGGTGCATCATCCAAAGAAGACGCCAAGGCCAAGGCCAAAGCGATCTCAGCCAGGAACAAGAAATGAGACCAGTATCCGTCGGCGTCAACCCCACTGCGGGATCGACCAGCACCATCTACACGGTGCCGACGGGCTATTACGCCAAATTCAACCTGCTGTACGTCCACAACACGGGGGGCGGGTCCAAGACTTTGACCGTCCAGTGGTACGACGCAAGCGCAGCCACCAGCATTGACATCCTGACTGCGGTGACCTACACCAGCAAGGCGTACACCCAGTTTGACAACGCCTACGTGGTGCTGGAAGAAGGCGATCAACTGCGCGTCACACCAGAAGCTGGGAGCGCGTTTTCTATCATCGCCACATTTGAAGAAATAGGGTTGACACGCCAATGACCTACCTACAACTCATCAACGACGTGCTGATCCGGTTGCGTGAAACGCAAGTTTCGACCAACAGCGAGACGACCTACTCGGCCCTGATTGGCAAGTTTGTCAACGACGCCAAGCGCCAAGTTGAGGACGCCTACGCATGGAACGTGCTCGGCCAAACCGTGACGATCACCACGACGCCCGGCACATACATCTACTCGATGACTGGCGCAGGCCAGAAGTTCCAAGTGCAGGACGCCATCAACACAACCTCCAACGTCGGGCTGCGCAATATCAGCTTCGTGGAGATGAACCGCTTTCAGAACTTTGTGCCTGCCATCGACGGCATCCCCGAATACTACTCATTCGACGGCGTGGACGGCAACGGCGACACCAAGGTGGTACTGTATGCCCGCCCAGACGGCGTCTACAACATCCCATTCTCGCTGACCGTACCACAGGCTACCTTGGCAGCCGACAGCACGTTGGTGCTGGTGCCTGACGTGCTGGTGGTGCAAAACGCCTACGCCCGTGCTCTGGTCGAGCGCGGCGAGGATGGCGGCCTGAGCAGCTCCGAGGCGTACCAGCTTTACCGGGGCATGTTGGCTGACTACATCGCTTTGGAGGGCACACGCTTTCCCGAGCAACAAGAGTTTGTTGCCATATGAGCCAGCAAATCCAGACTGCCAGCATTTCAGCGCCGGGATTCTTCGGTCTGAACACGCAAGACTCGCCTCTGGACTTGGCGTCAGGCTTTGCGCTGGTTGCCACCAACTGCGTGATCGACCAGTTTGGTCGAGTCGGCGCACGCAAGGGCTGGTCACGGGTGAACGCCTCCTCGGGCGACCTGGGTGCGAACAACGTGGGTGTGATTCATGAGCTGGTGCAGTCTGATGGCACGCTGACAGTGTTGTTTGCGGGCAACAACAAACTGTTCAAGCTGGACGGCTCCAACGCTGTGGTCGAGCTGACCTACGGGGGTGGGGGCAGCGCACCAACGATCACGGCCAGCAACTGGTCAGTTGCATCGCTCAATGGCATCACCTACTTCTTCCAAACGGGCCACGACCCGCTGATCTACGACCCAGCCGTCAGCACAACGACCTTCCGCCGTGTGAGCGAGAAGTCGGGCTATGTCGGCACTGTGCCTTCGGGCGATATTGTCATCTCTGCGTTCGGTCGGCTGTGGGTGGCGAACACGGCTACGGTCAAGAACGTGGTGTATTTCTCTGACTTGCTGTCGGGCCATGTGTGGTCTACAGGCACGGCGGGCTCGCTGAACGTAGACCGTGTGTGGCCCAATGGCTCTGACGAGGTGCAGGGCTTGGCCGCGCACAACGGCTTCCTGATCATCTTTGGCAAGCGTCAGATTCTGGTCTACGCCAACGCCACAACTCCGGCCACTATGTCGCTGTCCGACACGGTAGGGGGGATAGGTTGCATCGCCCGTGACTCCATCCAGTCCACGGGCAAGGACGTGCTGTTCTTGTCCAACTCGGGCGTGCGCAGCTTTGCTCGCACAATCATCGAGAAGTCAGCTCCGTTGGGCGACCTGTCCAAGAACGTGCGCAACGATTTGATGGGCATTGTGGCGGGCGAGGTCTTGGCGAACATCAAGTCGGTCTATTCCGAGTCAGAGGCGTTCTATCTGCTGACGCTGCCCTCGGTCAAAGAGGTGTACTGCTTTGACACCCGCCAGCAGTTGCAAGACGGCGCGTTTCGTGTGACGGTTTGGGACTCGATTGAGCCAACAGCGCTGCTGTCAAAGCGCAACGGTGACCTGCTGATCGGCAAAAACGGCTATGTCGGCAAGTACGGCACCTACCAAGACTACACATCGTTGTACCGGATGCAGTACTACACGAACCACGCTGACCTCGGCAACCAGAACGTCACCTCGCTGCTGAAAAGGCTCAAGGTGATTGTGATCGGTGGCACCAACCAGTTCGTGACGATCAAGTGGGGCTTTGACTTTCTTGCCAACTACCAGTCGGCTAACGTTTTAATTCCAACGCAAGGCGTTTCGGAGTACGGCGTTGCGGAGTATGGCGCCAACGGCTCGCCCGTGGCCGAATACTCTGAGGGTGTGGCCCTGCAAACTTTGTCAACATCGGCAAGCGGCAGCGGTAAAATCGTGCAAACCGGCTACGAGTCCAACATCAACGGCTCGCCTCTGTCAATCCAACGGATTGAGATTCAATCTAAAGATGGGAAAATATCGTGAGCAACTACGTACAAAGTACCAACTTCGCCACCAAGGACGCTCTGGCTTCTGGTGACCCTCTGAAGATCGTCAAGGGCACGGAGATCAACACCGAGTTCAACAACATCGCTACAGCCGTGGCGACCAAAGCCGACTCGGCGTCGCCTACGTTTACAGGTACGGTGACAATCCCAACATTGGCGCTGACCAATGATCTTGCTATTGCAGACGGTGGCACCGGCGCATCTACTGCCGCAGGAGCTGCCACTAATTTAGCGGCTGAGTTCGGAAAACTTTTGTTCCCTGTCGGCGCTATCTATACAGCGGTGGTTTCCACCAACCCCGGCACGCTGCTCGGCTTTGGTACTTGGACGGCGTTTGGCGCGGGCCGCGTGATGGTCGGTTTTGACTCTGGCAACACGCTGTTTGACACCGCTGAAGAAACTGGCGGTAGTGCGAACGCTACTTTGCCGAGCCACACGCACACAGCCTCGACAGCGACTGCGGGCGATCACAATCACGTCATTGAAACTTACACGGCAACTGACCAATTTGTCACAAATACACGTGTTTCCGCAAGTGGAACAAGCGCGCCGTATGCAGGGCAATATACAACAAATACAGCAGGCGCACACGCACACTCCGTAACGGTTGATTCTGCGGGCTCCTCTGGGACCAACGCTAACTACCAGCCGTACATCACCGTGTATATGTGGAAACGGACAGCATGATCACGCACCACTTCAGCGATGGGCTGTACGCCAAAGAGGCCGCATTCGCGGCGGGCACGGCCATCCTGAAGCACACGCATGACTTCAGCCACCTGTCGATCCTAGCCAAGGGCAAGGTGGCGGTGATGAAGGGCGAGGACATTGAGGTGATCGAGGCCCCGGCCTGCATAGAGATCAAGGCTGGTCTGACGCACGGCGTCAAGGCCATCACGGACTGCGTTTGGTTTTGTATTCACGCCACTGACGAGAAAGACCCGTCTAAAGTGGATGACGTTTTGATTGGAGTTTGATATGCCATTTATCGCAGCAGGCGGTGCAATTATCGGTGGTTTGATTGGTGGCAGCTCGGCCCGTAGAGCAGCGCAAACACAGGCTGACGCTCAGATTCGCGCGGCGCAAATCGCGGCGGAAGAAGCACGCTTCCGGCCCGTGGGCATCACAACACGCTTCGGCCAGTCGCAGTTCACGACCGGCCCTGATGGGCGTGTGTCTGGGGCCAGCTACACGCTCGACCCCCAACTGCGGGCCATGCAGGACCGCTTCTTGGGCCTGGCAGGCGGTGGGCTGGATCAAGCCGCGATGGCTCAGCAGCAGTTCGCTCCGCTGCAAGGCGCAGCGCAGGGTCTGTTCGGTCTAGGCCAGCAGTACCTCGCCCAGTCGCCTCAAGAGGCTGCGCAGCAGTTCATGTCGCAGCAGCAAAACCTGCTCGCGCCTAGCCGTGAGCGCCAGTTCGCACAGCTCCAAAACCAACTGTTCCAGACAGGCCGTGGCGGCTTGTCGGTCGGCGCAACAGGCGAGCGCCCAAGCGGTGCAGCAGGTCTTGGCGCAACGACGCCTGAGCTGGAGGCGTACTACAACGCCATCGCCCAGCAAGACGCAGGCTTGGCCGCACAGGCACAAGAAGCGGGGCAGCGTCAAGTGGCGTTCGGCGCGGGTCTGTTCGGCACAGGCGGCAATTTGCTCACGCAAGGCTACGGCGGTCAGGCTGCTGCGCTCGACCCGTACAGAGCGTACCTGTCCGGCGCAACCGGCTTGGAGACTTTGGGCCAGCAGCCGCTGGAGCTGGGGTCAGCTTTGGGTGGCCGCATTGCCAACCCAAGCGGATCGAACGCTTTGCTGCAAGGCGGTATGGGCGCTGCACAAAGTCAGTTTGCGGCCAACGCCTACAACCCGTTCGCCACGGCGCTGACGGGCTTGAGCCAGAATGAGAAGTTCACCAACGCGCTGGCTAACCAGTTCAGCCCGTTTGGTGGTACGCCGCAAGGTGCATACGGGCAGCAGGACCAGTATTTGGCTGGGGCTTATGCCAACCCGCAAACTCAACAAGCGAAGCTGTTGGACGCGCAACTGTTCGGGTTCTAAGGAGTAAGACATGGCAGAAATCGTGCAATCTCTGTTCGGCGTCACGCCTCAGATGTACCAACAGCAGCAGCAAGACCGCGTTGATGCGCAGGCGCTGCGTTTTGCGCAGCTCGACCCGTTCCAGCAAGCGCAGTTCTCGATCAGCCGTGGGGCTAACATGCTCGGCGGCGCGATCGGCGGCGCTTTGGGCGGCCAAGACCCTGAGTTGCAGCGCATCACCATGCGTCAGCAGATCGCCCGTCAGCTCAACCCGAACGACCCCGCCTCAATCCAGCAGGCTATCGCCATGCTGCAACAGGCAGGTGACACTGATGGCGCGATGCTGCTGCAAGGTGAGTACCGCAAGCTGCAAGAGAGCAATGCCCTGGTGGCGCAGCGAGGCGCGGCTGCGGCTGCGTCCACAGCTGCTGCAACACGGGAACGCACACAAGCGTCGCCCAAGGAAGTGCTGTTGGCTAAAGAAGTTGCGCTGCTGTCCGGTCCAGAAGGCTCGCCCGAGTACAACGCAGCTTACGCGTCGTCGCTGCAAAGTCAAATATCTAAGCCCGACGCAAAACCTGTTGTAGTGGGCAACGCGCTTGTTGACCCTGGGTCTGGCCGCGAGATTTACAAAGGCCCTAGCCCAGAAAAGTATTCTGCGCACGCGCAAGAACTGATCGACGCAGGCTTGACGCCCGGCACCGAGCCTTTCCAAAACCGGATGCTGGAGTATGTCGGCAACAAAGCCAAGGGCGCAGCCAAAGGCACGGGCAACTTCACCATTGGCGGCATAACCATCGATACCGGTGAAGCGGCAAAAGCAGCCGGTAAAGTGGTAGGCACAAACGTAGCGAACATTGAGAACCAATACTCAATGCTCACCGCTTTTGACGACGCGATTAAATTAGTAGACCAAGGTATCTACGGCGGCGCTTACGGACCTGAGCAAGCGGCGGCGACCAAGTATTCGCTGGGTTTGCTCGGCAACAAAAAGAAGCTCGAAAACACGGAAGTGTTCTTGTCGAATATCGGCGAGATCGTCATCCCTCGTTTGGTACAGTTTGGTGGCAACGACTCGAACGAAGAACTGAAATACTTGCAAAAAGTCGTTGCAGGCGATCAGCGTCTGGAGCCAGCCGCGGTCAAACGCATCTTGGCAAGTGCCGAGAAGAAGGTGCGTAACAACATCGCGCGTTTGCAAAAGCAGGCCGAAGCGGGTAAAACAGGCGCGGAGCTGCCGACTGCTCCTGTTACCGCGCCCGCCGCACCCAAGGCGACCAAGCGCTTCAACCCACAGACAGGCAAACTCGAGCCCGTAACAGGAAACTGACATGCCAAAATATATCCAAGTAGGCGATGATGTTGTTGAGTTCCCAGATGGAATGACGGACGCGCAGATCGAGCAAGCTCTTTCTGGCACCGCACCGTCGGCCCCTGTAGTTGCGCCGTCGTCAGGTTTCCAAATGGGTCTTAAAGACCCTATTACTGGCGGCGCTCAACTGCTGCCTCGTGCCTTAGCGGGCATAACCAGCTTAGGTGGCATGGCCCCAAACCCTGTCAGCCAGTTTTTCACCAGCGAAGCTCAACGCGTGGATGAGATGGCGCGGGCAGAAGAACAAGCCTACCAAGCGCAACGTCAAGCGCAAGGTGGTTCGGGCTTCGACGCAGCACGTTTGGCAGGCAACATCTTGAACCCCGCCAGCTTTGTGCCTGCCAGTCGTGCGGCGCAGTTAGCTCGTGCAAGGGGTGTGAACACCGTAGGCCAAGCCGCTGCGGCTGGCGCTGTTGGCGGCGCGATGCAGCCTGTCGTAGGTGAAGGCGACTTTGGTACGCAAAAGACCGAGCAGACTGTTATTGGCGGCGTTACTGGCCCCATCGGCGAGAAAGTTGTTGCTGGCGCAGGGCGCGTGCTTAACCCGCTTGTTTCCAAAGCCGAAGCAACAATGCGCGAACTGGGTATCCGGCCTACCACCGGGCAGACGTTGGGCGGTCAGTTCAAGACGATTGAAGAATTTGCGCAGAATCTGCCTTTGATCGGGTCGAGCATTGAAAACGCTCGCCAGCGGGTGTTGTTTGACTTCAACAAAGGCGTCATCAACAAAGCTCTCAAAAAAGTTGACGACAAACTACCCGTTGACGTTATTGGACGCGACGCGATTGCTTACGCATCGGATCAGGTCGGAGCGCAGTACGATGACGTGCTGTCGAAGATGTCATTTGATTTGGATTTCAAAACAACCAGCGACATCCTCGGCGCGTTGAGCAAAGCCAAAGGGCTGGATGCCAATCAACGGCAAAAAGTCACAGAGACGTTAAACGACATCGTGTTCGGCAAGTTTGCCGGTCAAAAACTTGATGGCCCCGCGTACAAAGGCATTGAAAGCGATTTGCGTTCGGTGGCGAGCAACTATCTTAACGGGAGTAGCGCGTCTGAGCGTGAGATAGGCAAAGCACTGAATGACGTGCTGGGCGTTTTCAAGAAAGAACTCTACGCCCAGAACCCAAAGCAGACATCAAAGCTGCGCCGCATTGACAGCGCGTATGGTGACCTGGCTGTGATTAACGTGGCGGCGGCGAACTCCGGCGCAAGCAGCGGCGTGTTCACCCCGAAGCAGTACTCTACTGCGGTGCGTCAGCAAGACGTGACCCGCCGTAAGTCGGCTTTCGCAAAAGGCCGCGCAAAGGGCCAAGCAGTGTCCGACGCAGCGGTTGAAGTGATCGGTGACCCAACCAATGCGACAACGCTGGGGCGTGTTGCGGCTTCAGTTGGTGGTGGTTTGGGGATGTTTTCACAACCCCAAGTCGCAATCCCTGCGATGTTTGCGGTGCCCGCCGCATATAGCCCCGGCGGTCAAGCTGCGCTGGACGCGCTGCTGCGGGCGCGGCCTGAGTTGGCCCGACAAGCGGGTGGGATGCTGTCGCGTCAATCTGCGCCGTTGGGCGGCGTCGCCGTGCCGAGCGCCGTGGGCCAGTACAACCTGTCCGAACGGAGGTAACCCATGTTCCCCTTGACCGCGATACTGGGCATCGGCGAGAAGCTGATCGACAAGCTGGTGCCCGACCCAGAGGCCAAGGCCAAGGCGCAGCTCGACCTCGCCAAGATGGCGCAGGACGGTGAGTTGGCGAAGATGGCTAACGAGACCGACCTGTACAAGACCGAGCAGAACAACGTCACGGATAGGTGGAAAGCTGATATGGGCAGCGACTCGTGGCTGTCCAAGAACATCCGGCCTATGGCGCTAATTGCCATTTTCGTGGCCTACTTTATGTTTACCGCCATGTCTGCGTTTGGCTACAACGCGCAGGAGTCCTACGTCCAGCTGTTGGGCCAATGGGGTCAGATCATCTTCTTGGCTTATTTCGGTGGTCGGACAGTTGAAAAGCTGGCGGACATGAAAGGTAAGAAGTGAAAGTTTGCACTGTCTGCAAGTGTGAGAAACCTTTCGCTATGTTTAGCCCGGATAAAAGGCTAAAAGATGGTTGCCAAAGCCGTTGCAAAGTATGCTACGCGCAAATAATGATGGAGCGCCGTAAAGCAAACCCCCAAGCGCACAGGGCCGACGTAAAGCGCAGCACCCAAAAGCACTACGCCAAAAAGCTATTGCGTAACAACACCTACCGCGCAAGCAACCCAGATAAGGTTTCCAAGTGGAAAGCTAAAGACAGGAAAGATAACAAAGCGCGAGTGTTGGCCGACAACGCAAAGCGCCGGGCGTCAATGCAAGGTGAAACACCAAAAGACGTAGTGCAGGTTTACGCCTTGCGAGATTTTTACGTTGCGATGTCTTTGGGCGAGCTGTTTCATGTTGATCACATAATCCCTATCTCAAAAGGTGGTAAGCACATTGCTGAAAATTTGCGTGTAATCCCCGCAATCGACAATTTGCGTAAAGGCGCAAACCTCTGACATGAAAGGTAAGAAATGAAAGACAACTTCGACGCAGCGCTCAAGGCCATCCTCCACCACGAAGGCGGCTACGTTAACCACCCTGCGGACCCCGGCGGCATGACCAACCTGGGCGTCACCAAGCGCGTCTGGGAGGAGTGGGTCGGCCACGAAGTTGACGAAAAGACGATGCGCGGGCTCACGCCCGAGATCGTTGGGCCCATGTACAAAACCAAGTACTGGGACAAGATCAAGGGCGACGACCTGCCCACCGGCGTAGACTACTGCGTGTTCGACGCTGCTGTGAACTCTGGCCCCGGTCGTGCGGCCAAGTGGCTGCAAGCCTGCGTCGGCGTCGAGCCGGACGGCGGCATCGGCCCCAAGACGCTGGCCGCAGTCGCTGCGTTTGACCCCAAGGAGCTGGTCGAGGACTACAACAAGCGTCGCCTGTCCTTCCTCATGGACCTCAAGACGTGGGACACGTTCGGCAAGGGCTGGGGTCGCCGTGTGGCTGAGGTGCAGACCAGCGCCAGCTCTATGCTCGCATAACCAACCAGATCAGCATCGGCCACACCGTCAGGCCGAGCACTGCCATCAGCACCCAGTACGCCAGCCTCTTGAGCTGCTCACGCCAGACAGACTCTGGCAGCGGCTCTGCGGCTGGCGTCTTTCTGCCAATGCGGGCCGTCATTGCTCGGCCCTCAAAAAGAGCGTCAGTCGGTTGATCTTGCCTTGGTGATACTCAACCATCTTGGCGGCGTATTCTTGCGCATCTTGCATCTCTAGCAGGCTGCGCTTAGCGGCCTCCAGTTCGCGCAAAGCGCTTGAGGCGATGCTTGGTGCTTGGAACATGGACTTGATTAGATTGAACATACGATGGGTCTTGCTTTCTTGTGTAGTTTGTCTTTGATAACTTCGTGAAGTGCTTTTTCCATTTGAGCGACTGTGCAGCGCTCGAGTTGTGCGTCATGGATTTCCATGACCGTGTTGGCTGCGGTCAGCTCTGGCCCGGTGAACACAAAGCGGTCGCCCTTGGCAACGCCTCGTCTTCCCATCGCCAGCAGCGCGTCCTGCCCCGCCCTGATCTCCTCGGCCCAGTCCCGGCCCAGTGAGGCGTCAACCCGGCACAGCGCCTCGGTGACATTGAACGCCTCGATGAGGATGTCCATGTCCGAGCGGGTGGCTGTCCCCTCGACGACAGATCGCAGGGCCAGGTGGTTCTTGATCCGCACGTTGCCCATGACTTCTTTGGCCGTGAGCACGGGCTTCATGCCTGCGAGCACCCACGTCAACGGGTCAGGCAGCTGCGCCTTTGGTCGGTATTTGCTGCGCTTACGCATCCATATCCCTTTTAACTTGAACTAACCAAAGGCACGCATCTGCGTAATCGCACGCGGCATCTTGATACGCGTGGTGCCTTTTAACAAGTTGGTCGTAGCGGTCGTAATGACCGTATTTGAAGGGGTCAAGCTCGCATTTTCGATGTAAAGAACTCTCTTTAGACCAAGCCGCCAAGGCTTTCGCAAAAGTCTTTTCGTACCTAGCAACCGCTTTGGTGGCTCTGTTAAATTCTTTTTCAAGTATTTTGTCCATTTACTTCTCCGTTGGTTTTGGGCAGTTGGCTGGCGGCACCACGACGCACCACACCGCCGCCCACTGACCACGGTACGGGCCGGTCCAGCGGTCGATGTAGGCGTCAGGCATGGCTGCCAGCGCGTTGTCTAACGTGTCTTTGCGTGCGCCTGTGGCGTCGCTCAGTTGGCATATGGTCATGCCGTCAGTCGTCTGGCGCAGTAGCTCGCGTATTCTTGTGGCGTGTGTTTTCATGTCTTCCAATTCTTGTATGCGTGCGTATGCCTCTTGGCAGAACTTAGCCAGGTTGTGTTTCTCCCAAGCCTCAAAGCGGCTCATAGGTGCTTGGCCCCGGCAAACATGGTGATGCGCTCACGGGCGACGCGCAGCGTGTTGTAGCGCTGGTGCAGCCGCTCCATGATCTTGATGCGGCGCTGGCCGAGCAGCTCCTCGTCGAGCAGGGCCTTGACCTGCTCCTCCGTCATCGTCGCCAGCGCGTCGTTAAGGCTTCGCCATGTGTAGTTCAATTTTCTTCTCCAGTGATTCAATGAGTGTCTTGGTGCGGTTGTAGCTGCGAACAGCAGAGTTCATTTGCCGCTCTTTGTGCTTGATCTCGCTTTTGGCGATCTTCAGCCGTGCTTTGTATTGGTCGATCCGTTTCACTGCCATAGTGGTTTTTCTCCTGCAAATGTTGTCTTGGGTATAAACGCGTCGCGCTTCCTTTTTAAGTAGCTTCTGCGGCTGCGTTCTTGTTGTGGCTGCGACCGTCTAGGCTGCGCGTCCACGCCGTCGCCCAGCGCGTAAATCTTGACCCGGTTGCGCCCGTCGGTTTCGTTGCTGTAGTCGATGACGTAGATCATCTTCTGCGCCTTCAGCTCAGTCAGCATCCTGCCTACGGCCTTCGGGGTAGCGCCAGTTTTCTCGGCCAGCCCAATGCGGGTTTGCGGGCCTTCCAAGATAGCCTTGAAGACCTGCACCATGTGTTGAATATTCATACGCAACTCCTGATGGTCAGCAGGGCCAGCATGGTGGCAATAAAAATCCATGCTATTTTCATTCGTCCTCCAACGGCTTACGTTTGTCCTGCCGCCAGATGGCATATCCACACAGCAGTCCGTGAAACCATGTGATGCCAATCATCAACCATGTGTCGGGGTCTAGCTCTCTCATTTCAGTGCCTCCAAGGCGATAGTGGACAGGTCTTGTTTGTCATGGAGCGCGGTCCAAATCTTCGCATCCACGGTCTTGTCGGTCAGCATGACGTAGCACCACACAGGACGCTGCTGGCCTGAGCGGTGCAGACGACCAACGGTCTGTTCGTACAGCTCCAGACTCCACGGCAACGACAGAAACACCACATGACAGCCTCCGTGCTGGAGGTTGAGGCCGTGGCCTGCTGACTTAGGGTGGACGGCCAACAGCTCGACCTCTCCTCGGTTCCAGCGCTCGATGGCGTCGTCATCATCAAGCGTGACAAGCCGGGGCAGCCGTCGCTTAAGCTCGGCCAGTTCTTCTTTGTACTGGTAGACGATAAGGGTGTTGGCATGTTGATTCTCCTCAAGTAATTCTTCAAGCCTGTCGAACTTGTGCGGCGAGTGCCAGATCGGGCCGTTGTCGGTGTACAGGAAGCCTGACGACATCTGCTGCAACTTCTGCGTGACCACGGCAGCGTTGACCGCCACCACGTCGTCCAGCACGAAGTCTTTTTTCAACTTGTTGTAGCCCGTCATGTCCATCTGGCAGCGCAGCTCCACCGTGTGCAGCGGCGGCAGCTTGTCCTTGTACTCGCCCGGCTCCAGCACGAACGTGGCGGGCTTGATGCGGGCCATGACCAGCTCCAGCGCCCCACGGCGAGGGGTCCAGTCGCCGAACTCTCGGTTGGTGCAGACAAAGTACTGCTGCATGAACGCGCCCTTGGCCCGGCCCAGCAGCGTCTGGTCCACGATCTTGCACTGGCCGAACACGTCCTCAAGACCGTTGCTGGTGAACGAGCCGGTCAGGCCCCAGCGCACGGGGCAGTCGAGCACCTTGTTCAGCGCTTTGAAGCGTGCGCCAGACGGGTTCTTCAGCTTGGTCAGCTCGTCGAACACCACGCCGTCAAACTCGAACTTCTGGTCGGCCAGCCACTGGATGTTGTCGTAGTTGGTCACGACCACTTGAGCCTTGGACTGGAGCGCAGCCAGGCGCTGCTTGGGCGTGCCCACGGCGACGGCGACCGACAGCAGCGGCGCCCACTTAGGCTGCTCAACAGGCCAGACGTCGGTGCACACGCGCTTGGGCGCGAGCACCAGCCAGCGCTTGACGTGCTGGTCGCGCCACATCTCCCACATGGCCGTGAGCGTGATGGCTGTCTTGCCCGCACCCACAGGCGCGAGCACCATCGCCCGGTCGTGCTCGAACAGGAAGTCAGCCGCCTGCTCTTGGTAGTCACGTAGCTTTGGCATTGAGTTCAATCAGCAGCTCGATGTAGTGCTTGGCCTTCTCAAGGTCAGCAATGCCGTTCTTGTCACGCCAGCGGGTGATGTACTTCACGACATTTCCCTCGCAAAAGCCGAGGTTGTTGGCGTGGATGTAGATGATGGGCTGGATGCCCTTGTCCTTGTAGTGGCTGCCGCCGACCTGTTTGGACAGGGCGTCAAAGGCTTCGTCTTCTTCAAGCGTGATTGGTAATGAACTCATCGATTTGCTCCTTGTTCCATAGACACGTGTATTTCTGATTCATCTTCGCCATGTCAGCAGCGAAGACCTTTTGCAACTCCGAGAGCCTGCCGCCCTCAGTCTTGACCTCGACGAACCATGTACTGCCGTTAGGCAAGCACACGATCCGGTCTGCCACGCCCCGATGCGCAGGGCTGGTGAACTTGTACGCCCGACCACCCACGTCTTTGACGCGCTTGATCAGGTAGGCTTCAACTTGTTTTTCTAGCATGGCACGAATAATACATGAAAAAAGTTGTTGTGCGAAAGTTTTTTTCATGTAAGATACAGGCTCCATCAACTAAATTGGAGTTCACATGAAGATAGAGTTCACCCGCGCCGAAGTAGAGGACATCATCTTGCAGTACGCCTACAACCTGACCACGCGAGAGTTTGTCAAATTGGAGGCTGGCGGTTACCGCACAATGCCCGACACCTTCACGGTCAGCACGAAAGAAGAAGATGCAGCACAGTAATATCGTCGGCGGCAGCACCGCCAAGCGCGTCATCGCCTGCCCTGGCAGCGTGGCGCTGGTGCAGAAGATGCCGCCTAAGCCATCGAGCGAGCACGCCGATCGCGGCACCTTGCTGCACGACGTGATCAGCGAGTTCCTCGACCAGACGGACAAGCCGATCACCGACTGGCTGGGCAAGACCTACGAGGGTCAAGTGCTCACGCAAGAGCTGCTCGACGAGAAGCTCGTCGTGGCCTTGGAGCTGCTCGACGAAGTGGACCCCAAGAAAGAGATGGTCTACGAGGTCGAGACCCGTGTCGGCTTTGGTGACCTGCTGCCCGGCGTGTTCGGCTCGACCGACCTGATCGGTCGCATCGGCGACAGAGCCGTTGTGCTGGACTGGAAGTTCGGTGACGGCGTGGTGGTGACCGCTGAGGAGAATGAGCAGCTGATGTTCTACGCAGCGGCTGCCATGCGCACGCCAGAGACAGCGTGGGCCTTTGAGGGTGCGCAGGACATTGAGATGGTCATCATCCAGCCGCCCATGATCCGTCGCTGGGTCACGACCAAAGACCGCATCGCGCAGTTCGAGCGTGAGCTGGTCAAGGCCGTCAAAGCAGCGCAGCAGCCTGACGCAAAAATACAACATGGCGACCACTGCCGCTGGTGCGCGGCCAAGCCGATCTGCCCTAAGACGACCGGCGCTGTGGACCGTGCGTTAATGACAACACTCAAGGAAATTGACGTTGACACGTTGGGCCGTTACCTGAAGAATGCAGACCTTCTCGAAGACTGGATCAAAGACCTGCGTGGTCTGGCGATGCAGCTGCTTGAGAAGAACCTGCCCGTGCCCGGCTACAAGCTGGTGCAAAAGCAAGCAAGACGTAAATGGTCCGATGAGAGCAAAGCCAAAGCGCTGTTGCTCGAAATGGGCCTCAAAGAATCTGTCGTAGTCGAGACTTCGATCATGTCTCCTGCGCAGGCCGAGAAGGCGCTTAAAAAGCGCTTTAGCGAACTGCCAGAAGGCTTGGTCAAGTCCGAGTCGTCAGGTACCACGATGGCACCGGAGAGCGATCCCCGGCCAGCCGTCCTTCAACTGGGCGACCTTCGGGAAACCCTTTCTAAACTCCAGTGAAAGTAAAGTATGCAACTCGCAACATTCTCTAAAGCAAACCTCCCCGCAGTCTCTACACTGTCTAACTCCCTGCGCAGCATCGCTGCCGATGTCGGTCCTGCTGGTGGCGTTGCCATCATTAAGATGGACAAGGGTGGTCACTGGGTCTTTGGTGCAGACCAGACCGAGATCGACGCTGACAGCACATGGGCCATCAACCCCTTCTCTTTTGTCCACGGCTTCATCGCCTGGGGCGACGGCGAGGTGTTGGGCGAGAAGATGACCAGCGTGGCTAACCCACTGCCTGAGCTTGACGAAGCGCCTCCCGGTGCTAAGAAGGGCTGGGAGTCGCAGGTGGGCATGAGCCTGCAATGCGTCTCTGGCGACGACAAGGGCCTTGAGTGCCGCTACACCGTGACGTCCGTCGGCGGTAAGCGTGCAGTGCAGACCTTGGCCGTGGCCTTGGCTGACCAAGTGGAGAAAGACCAGTCCAAACCAGTCGCCATCGTGCGCCTGAAGAAAGACAGCTACGCCCACAAGTCCTACGGCAAAATCTACACCCCGGTCTTTGAGATCATCGAGTGGGTGAGCATGGATGGTGAGCCTGCCGAAGCTGCACCAGCAGACGAAGCACCGCGCCGCCGTACCCGCGCAGCGTAACCTTTTCTGATGCCCAGTGACAGTGGGCATTGGAAAAGGAACCGACTATGATTCTCTGGCTAGATTTCGAGACCCGCAGCCGCTGCGATCTCAAGAGCAAAGGCGTTTACAACTACGCCCAGGATAGTACGACTGACGTCTTGATGATGTCCTACGCCTTCGACGATGGCGAGGTCGTCACATGGTTGCCGCATGAGCCGTTCCCCGAGGCCGTGCGCAACCACAAGGGCTTGATCTACGCGCACAACGCCACCTTCGAGCGGCTGATCTTCTGGTACGTCCTCCAGATCAACTTCAAGTTGGAGCAGTTCTACTGCACCGCCACGCAGGCCCGCGCCAACTGTGCCCCCGGCTCGCTCGAAGACGTGGGCCGCTTCGCTGGCGCTGACATGCGCAAGGACCACCGTGGCAGCCAACTGATCCGTCTGCTGTCCGTGCCGCAGGCCAACGGCCAGTTCCGCGAGGACGCTGCGCTGATGGCCGAGATGGTCCGTTATTGCGAGCAGGACGTCCGTGCGATGCGGGCGATCAGCCAAGCCCTGCGCCCGTTAAGTGATGCCGAATTACAGGACTACCACGTCAACGAGCGGATCAACGACCGTGGCATCTTGGTGGACGTGCCGCTGTGCCACGCAGCCGTGAAGTTCGCAGCCGATGAGGCC
>Ga0222713_10002044_pt1 | contig 21807 bp, 12 predicted proteins | sample C33_649DmetaG_FD_165061 | JGI IMG/M metagenome (GOLD analysis project Ga0222713, IMG submission 165061) | Estuarine water microbial communities from San Francisco Bay, California, United States - C33_649D | ecosystem: Environmental > Aquatic > Marine > Unclassified | place: USA: California...
AAACCTGTTTATGCTACTTTAATGCGCATGCCAACCACCACTCCCCTTCGCGACTTTCTTGAAATCCCGTACGACAAGCTGGAAGAGATGAATCTGACCACGAAGGAGGCGCGGGTCAAGCGTACTCCGGCGCACAAGGCGCGCGAGCGGCAGATGAAGTACCTGACCGACGAAAAGCGCATCAAGGCCGTGACGGTGGTCTTTTCCGATCTTGAAGGGCGCATGCACGCCCTCGACTACGACAAGAAGTTCCTGCTCAAGTCGGCCGACAACCTGACGTTTGACGGATCCTCGATTCGGGGGTTCTCGCAGCAGGCGGAGTCGGATCTGCGGCTCGCGATCGACTGGCCGGCGTTTTACATGCTGCCGTCGGACGTGTTCGGCCCCGGCAAGGCGCTGGTGTTTGCCGACGTGCTCGAAAAGGACGGCACGCCGTACATCGCCGACCTGCGCTCGCGGCTCAAGGCGTTCACCGAGGCCCGGTTCAAGAAGGACAACTCGGTGTTCAACGCGGCCATGGAAATTGAGGGGTTCCTCTTCAAGGGTCGCGATGCCGAGCGCCACTTCCATGAGACGGGCGCGTTCGACCTCATCAGCACTGGCGGCTACTACCACTCGCTGCCTGGTGATGCGCTCCGCCTCTTCATCGACAGCGCGGCGGAAGTGCAGCGCGCGATGGGCTTTGAGAACGAGAAGGACCATCCCGAAGTCGCGCCGTCGCAGTTCGAGATGAATTACTCGTACAGCGAAGTGAGCGTCGCGGCCGACCAGGTGCTGCTCTACAAGTTGCTCTGCCGACAGGTGGCCGCGCGCATGGACCTCACCGCGAGCTTTCTGCCTAAGCCGATGACCGGCGTCAACGGCAACGGCATGCACACCAATATTTCGATTTCAAAGAACGGCAAGAACACGTTCTTTGACGCGAAGGGACAGGACCAGCTCTCCAAGGCCGGGTGGAGCTTCATCGACCGCATCCTCGCGAGTGGCCAGGAGATCTGCCTGACGCTCAATCCGAGCGTCAACGCCTATCGCCGGCTCGACCCGCACTACGAGGCGCCGAACCAGATCAAGGCGTCGGCGGTGAACCGCGGCGCGATGGTGCGCATCCCGCTGGGCAACGAGAAGTCGGCGCGTGTCGAGGTGCGGTCGATTGCACCGGACGCCAACCCGTACCTGGCGCTCTACACGTTGCTCCGCACGGGACTGGAAGGGCCGCTGGGAGACGAGGACGCCGAAACGCGGCGCACGCGCACCAAGTTCCTGCCCGACAACATCTATGACGGCATCCGTCTCTTCAAAGGCAGCAAGTTCATGGCGGAACTGCTCGGTGCCGAAGTGCACCAGCGCTACGTGGACGTCAAACAGGCGCAGGCGGACCGCTGCCCGAAGGCCCTCGGCACACGCATCAAGACCGCGGAGGTGCAGTTCCACCACGAAGTCACGAATCAGTACCTCTGGAGTCAGTTCTAGAGGTCCAGGAGTCCAGGGGTCCAGAAGTCCAGGGGTCCAGGGGTCCAGGGGTCCAGAAGTCCAGGGGTCCGGTGAAGAACAACCCGTTCGGAGATTTGCGCAAGCAACTTGGCCTCCCGGACCCCGGAACCTCGGAACCCCGGGACTCCGGCACTCCGGAACCCCGGAACCTCGGAACTCCGGAACTTCGGGACCTCGCGGCGCCGGGACTCCGGAACTTCGATCCGAAGGATTTCGATCGATCAGGCCCCGCCAGAGCGGTCGTCAGGTACGAACGGAGCGGTCGCGGCGGCAAAGAAGTCACGGTGATCGAACAACTGGGTTTGAGCCAGACGGAGTTACTCGCCTGGCTCAAACAACTCAAGAGCGCGTTGGGATGCGGAGGGTCGGTTGAGACCGACACCATCATGCTGCAGGGCGATCACCGGAAGCGCCTCCCCGCGATCCTCAAGGACCGCAGGGTCCGCAAAATCATCGTCAGCTAGATCGGCCTTCGTAGGGCGCCGGCTGTAGCCGCGCCAAAACGACACCAGGAAGTTGCCCTGCTTCACCCACGAGGACTTGCCCTTGGACCACGTCACCTCCGACAAATTCGCTTTGTTGGCCTGCACCAGGGTGCCGTCCGCCAATCGGTCTTGACCCGATGGCGACAACCGCCACTGGGAACACGCGCCATAAGCGTCGTGGACGACACATTGTGGTGGTGCAGGGTTGGACGCCCGGTGGTGACGTCCTGTTCACACGGTACAAGTTTGGAGAGATTGCGACCGTGATTCCGCAGCAGATGTGGCGAGTATCGATGGCCGGCGACGATGCCGTGGATACGACGCTTCGCATTCCAGGATTCACACAAGCGTATTTCACCGCTCCGAGCCCGGACGGCCGTCGTCTCGCTTACACCCTCGGACAAACACCGGCCGAGCGGTGGGTAATGAAGGGGTTCCTCCCGCGATTTTAACGGGACTCAGCGTGGCAGCGGCATCAATCGCCGTGTGCGCGCGACGTACGCCTGATAGTCGGGATTGCTGCCCCACTTCTTGTTGGCGCTTTTCTCGAGCGTGGGAATGCCCGTCACCTTCAGCAGGATGTAGGTAATCGACACAGGTCCGAGGATGCCCAGTGCGTTCCAGGCGCCCAGACCCGGTGCGACGAAGGCGTAGACGCCCCACCAGCACAACATCTCGCCGAAGTAGTTGGGATAGCGGCTGTACTTCCACAGCCCTTCATCCACCCAAGCGTCGTTGCCGCCGGGCCGAATCTTGGCCGCGAACTTCTGGGCATCGGCGACGGTTTCAATGGTCAGACCGACCGCCCAGATCGTGCCGCCGACCGACATCCAGAACGAGTACGGCGCCGGCGCCGCGAACCACAATGTGACGGGCAGCATGATCACCCACACGGCAATGCCCTGCCCGAACCAGAACTTGAAGAACGGCCAGAAGTGTTCGCGAATGCCGTCAAACCGCGCATCGCGCCCGATGGTGAGGATGCGGTAGAAGAGGTACCCCGCCAGTCGCACACCCCACAGCACGACCATTGCCGCCAGCGCCACCTGGGCCGGCACGGAGACGTCGCCGCGACTGAGCAGCCAGCCGGCCAGCAGCACAAACGTCAGGCCGTACGACAGGTCGGTGACCTTGTCGGTCTTGAGCGTGGCCGCAAACGCAAACAGCACCGCCTGAATACCCAGGCTCACCCCAAACGTCACGAGGAGGAGTTCAGTCATGTCCACGGCCACCATACGACAATCACGGCGAGAATCACATACCCCGCCATGTACAGCCTGAACCGCCGCGCCATGCGACGTTCGTCATCCGTCCGGAAGTAACGGTTTGTGAACAGGGCCGCCAGGTCATGCCCAAACCATGGCAGGACGTTGATCTTCCAGTCATCCCGGCGATACACCGTGGATCGCCACTGGTACCGCAGCTTCCAAAGCGGGATCCCGTACAGCAGGAAGGCGACGATGGCGGCGGTGCGGAGGGACAAACAGCTTTCCTACGCCCCTTTCAGCCGTTCGGGGCGCATGACGAGGTTCTCGATGAAGAACTCCATCATGCGGGCGTTGTTGACGCCGGCGTGGCCGATGTCGGGGCCGACCTGCACTTCGAAACTCTTGCCGGCGGCCTGCAGCGCCTTGATCAGCTGCATCGAATTGTTCGGGTGCACGTTGTTGTCAGCCGTGCCGTAGAAGATCAGGAGTCGGCCCTGCAGGTTCTTCGCGAAGTTCATCGCATTGCCGGCCTCGTAGCCCTCCTTGTTCTCCTGCGGAATCCACATGTAGCGCTCGGTGTAGATCGAATCGTAATGATGCCAGGACGTCACGGACGACGAAGCCGAGGCGGCCGCATAGACGTCAGGGAACCTGAGGATGGACAACGCCGCGCTGTAGCCGCCGTACGACGTGCCGTAGATGCCGACGCGATCCTTGTCGAAGTACGGCCGCGACCAGAGGGCCTTGACGCCGAGCGCCATGTCGTCCATTTCGGTGATGCCCAGTTTCATGTACGCCTCGTCGAGCACCCGTTTGCCTTGCCCCGGTGCCGACCGTGAGCTCAGCTGCAACAGGAGGAACCCGTAATGCGCGGTGGCATTGGGCGCCGCGAAGTTTTCGTTGGTCACCGCCGACCCCGGCCCGCCATAGACCGACGCGAGCGCCGGATACTTCTTCGACGGATCAAAGTTCGCCGGAAAACTGATCATCCCGTACAACGTCGTCCTGCCATCCGCCGCCAGGTACGTGAACTGCTCACTCCTGCGGAGTCCGAGTTGCTCGAACTTCGTCATGTCGCTCGCCGCAATCGCCTTGAGCACCTTGCCGTTGCCGTCGAGCAGCTGGGTGGCCGGCGGATCCTTGTGCGTCTGATAGGTGTCCACGATGAACGCGTTGTCGGGCGAGATCGACACGGTGTGCGTGAACCGGGGATCGGTCAGGCGCACGTCGCCGGTGCCGTCGATCCGCACGCGGTGCAGCTGCACCTTCATCCAGTTGTCGCCCGACCGCGCGGTGTAATACACCACACCGGCCTTTTCATCGATCTTCGTGATACCCACGACTTCAAACGTCGTGTGTTGCGTCAGCGGCGCAATGAGTTTGCCGGCCTTGCTGTAGAGGTAGATGTTCCGCCAGCCGTTGCGTTCCGAAATCCACGTGAACCGGGTGTTGTCACTGAGCCACTGAATGGGCGGCGAGTTGACCACCCAGCCGGTCGGCCATTCCTCGGAGAGCATCACGCGGCACTCCCCCGACGTCGCCGAGCAGCCGGCCATTTCGAGTTTGTTCTGACGACGATTGGTGCGATTGACGTAGAGCTCCGTGTTGTCGTGTGACCAGTTCACGCGGTACACATAGTGGCCGACGTTGTCGTTGGCGAACACCGAGCCGTCCTCGGGAATGTCCGTGAACGGCCGGCCATCACGCACATCCACCTTCGTCGTCACACCCGACTTCACGTCGTGGATGAAGATGTCGGCGACCGGATTCGGCGCTCCGGCTTTGGGATACGCCTCGATGTCGAGCGCGCTCTGGATGCCGGTCTGCGACATCTGGAGATAGAAGTCCTTCACCTGGCTCTCGTCGAACCGGTAGAACGCCACCTTTGTGGAATCCGGCGACCACCAGATGGCCGACGTCTGGCCGAGTTCCTCGCCGTACACCCAACTTGCGGTGCCGTACTTGATCCGCTTCTCCACGCTGCCATCGGTGGTCAGGGCCTTTTCGCCGGTTCCGTCCGCGCGGGCGATCCAGATGTTGCTGTCCTTGTAGAACGCGCGCATCGAGCCGTTGGGCGCACCGACACAACTCGCCTGCCGTCCGCGCTCGACCTGTTCGGGAGGACAGCCGCCAAGTCCGGGCGCATTGCCCCCGCGGCCCGCGCGACCGCCACGCCCCGCACCGGCACCGGCCGGCACCGCGCCCTCATTCACGGCCGTCATCGTCGCGGTGTCAAAACGGTAGCGCGAGCCGTCGAACGTGTAGGTGAAGGACCTGGCGTCTTCCGCCCACGAGGCCGTCACAGCGCCGGACACAAAGGCCCCGCCCGCCAGCGCCTTCTGCATGGTCTGGAACTCGGCCACGCCCGGCATCTTGCTGAGGCGATCCTGCGCACTGAACTGCACCCCACACGCCACCACCCCGACGACGACCACCACCACACTTCGAACCACTCGCGTCATAGAAGAGACTCCCTCGCGAGGGCATCTTACTTCAGTGCTCCCTGGACCCTGGACTCCGAGTAGACTTCGTCCATGCCAGTACCACCCGTGCGCGTCCGGGCGCTGAACGCCCACCCCGCACGTCCGAACGGCGCGTATGTCCTGTACTGGATGGTGGGTTCCCGACGCCTGCGCTCAAACTTCGCGTTGCAACACGCGGTGGAACAGGCGCGCGCGTGGCACAAGCCGCTCGTGATTCTCGAAGCCCTGCGGTGCGACTACCCGTGGGCCAGCGATCGGCTGCACCGCTTCGTGATCGACGGCATGGCCGACCACGCCGCAGCGCTCGCCGGATCACCGGTGACCTATCTGCCGTACGTGGAGCCTTCGCGCGGTGCCGGCAAGGGACTCCTCGCCACTCTCGCGGCGGACGCCTGCCTGGTGGTGACGGATGACTTCCCGTCGTTCTTCATCCCGCACATGATCGCGGCAGCGGGCCGATCGATCGACGCGCGGCTTGAGGCCGTGGACGCCAACGGCATCCTGCCGATGCGCGGCACCGACAAGGTCTTCCTCACCGCGTTTTCCTTCAGGTCGTACCTGCAGGGGACCTTTCGCGACAGCCTCGCCGCGTGGCCTGAAACGATCAGTTTTGCCGGCCTCCCATCAACCACTCTGCCGTCGGCGTTGGCGAAACGTTGGCCGGCCACCCCCCTCGAGACACTCCGGGCGCCGGAATCCCTGCTGGCGACGCTGCCGATTGACCACTCGGTATCGCCGGCGGACACCCGCGGCGGCACCGTCGCCGCCGACGCGGCCCTCGCGCGATTCGTGCGCGATCGATTACCACGATACGTGGATGACCACTCCCACCCCGATACCGAGGTGACCAGCGGACTGTCGCCGTATCTGCACTTCGGGCACATCGGTCCTCACGAGGTGTTCGCCGCGGTCATGACCGCCGAAGGCTGGACCAGCCGCAAGCTCGGTGCGGGCAAACGCGGACAACGCGAAGGCTGGTGGGGCGCGTCGAACAATGCCGAAGCCTTCCTCGATCAACTGATCACGTGGCGCGAGCTCGGCTACAACATGTGCGCCTGGCGGCCCGACGACTACGCCCAGTTCGACTCGCTGCCGGCGTGGGCACGCGCGACACTCGACCGCCACGCCGTGGACGAACGTCCCTACATCTACACGCGCGAGCAGTTCATGAGCGCCGACACACACGACCCGGTCTGGAACGCCGCGCAGCGCCAGCTCGCGGCCACCGGCACCTGCCACAACTACATGCGCATGGTCTGGGGCAAGAAGATCCTCGAGTGGAGCCCGTCAGCCGACGAAGCACTCGACACGATGATTGATGTGATGAACCGCTTTGCGCTCGACGGCCGCAACCCGAATTCCTACACGGGCTACTGCTGGACGCTCGGCCGCTACGACCGCCCCTGGGCCCCGGAACGCGAAATCTTCGGCACCATCCGCTACATGAGTTCCGCGAACACCGTGCGCAAGTTGCGCATGAAGCAGTACCTGGCGCGCTGGAAATAGAAAAAAACCCGACAAAGCCTCCCGACGTCATTTCTTGAGGACACGGCCGGCGAGTACGCCGGTCGCGATGCCATCGTCGATGGCGATGCGGCCGTTGACCAGCACCCACCGCATCCCCGTCGCGTGCTGGTGTGGATCCGCATACGTCGCCAGGTCTTTGACGGCAGCCGGGTCGAAGACAACCACATCGGCGAACGCGCCCTCGCGGAGTTCACCGCGATCCGCAAATCCAAACACCCGCGCCGGCAGGGACGTCGCCGCGCGCACCGCGTCGCCAAGCGTGACGACACTGCGCTCGCGCACATACACGGCGAGCTTCCGCGCAAAGGCGCCGTGACCGCGCGGATGCGGACGGCTCGGCCCCGGCACCGACAGGTCGCCGTCCGACGACGTCATCGTCCAGGGCTGCTGCATGAAGGCCACGATGTCCGCCTCGGACATGTTGAAGGACACGATCGACGCGCCCCCGTTCATCAGGATGTCGATCGCCGCTTCTGCCGGTGTGACCTTGCGGGCGTCTGCAATCTGCTGCAGATGCTGACCGGCCAGCGCCGGCGCGCCGCGGCCGGAGGCGATCACAATGGATGCCGGTCCTCCGCGTCGACGAATGTTTTCCGTGACTTCCTTCAGCAGTTGGTCCTTCGAATACGGCTCGGCCAGTCGCGCCTTCAGCGCCTCCGGGCCCGACGGCCCCGGCAACACCGCCGCACCCAGGCTGGTGGACGACGCGTCGTAGGGGTACTGGTCGGCCCACATCTCGACACCACGCGCGCGCGCGGCGGCGATGTCGGCGATCACGGTCTTCGACAGTCCCCACGAATCCGGTCCGAGGGCCTTGATATGCGTGACAACCCCGCGCACGCCGGCCTCTTCCGCGACACGAATGACTTCCCGCACCGAGGCCACCACCCCGATGTCGTAGTTCCCTTCGTCGCGAATGTGACTCGTGTAGACGCCGCCGGCCACACGCGCCAATGCGATGACTTCGTCAAGCGCAGCGTTGCGGCCGGGTTCGTAGAACAGACCACTCGACAACCCGAACGCCCCGTCGGCGACGGCGGTGCGCACGAGCGCGGTCATCTGTTCGAGCTCCTCGGGGGTCGGCGCGCGTCGGGCGGAGCCCATCACGGCGCCGCGCACGCTGCCGTGTCCGACAAGGAGGGCCGTGTTGACGCCGACACCGCCGGTCTCGAGCGTCGTGCGCTGGGCGCCGATATCGACCGGGCCGCCGCCGTCGGGGTTGAGCACCACCGTCGTGATGCCCTGGGCGAGCAGGCCCTCGCCGTCACGCAGGGCCTCGCGGGCCAGCGACCCGCTCGCATGGGAGTGCACATCAATGAAACCCGGTGCGACGGCCAATCCCTGCGCGTCGATCGTCCGTGTAGCTGAGGCGCCGGCCAGGCGGCCGCGCGCCACAATCCGGTCACCGCGAATTCCCAGGTCTTCGCGCAGCCATGGGTTTCCGCTGCCATCCAGCACGCGGCCGTTCAGGATGAGCAGGTCGAACGGCGCCGGCTGACGAAGGACACGAGCCGCCAGACTGCCCACCACCGCCAGACAGAGCATCAGGACGAGCGCGGCGCGCATTCGCATGGGCGTTACTCTCCTGCTCCGGTCGAGACACTGTCAAGGGCGACGTGCGCATACTCCCCCCCACCTTGAACGGGTTTGACTGCGTCTGATTCCGTCTCCTACAGTGAGAATGTTCGGAACCTTAACAAAGGTGTCGCATGCTCGACACACGCGTGAAGGCTACGAACATTTGGAGGATAACGTTACCAATGACTGCAAGACTCGTTCGTGTACTACTGTCTGCCCTGCTGCTGTTCGGTGTGAGTGCAAATGCACTGGCGCAGAGCAGTGCGGCCTCGTCCCTCTCGGGCGTGGTCACCGATACCGACGGCGGCACCATTCCCGGTGCCACCGTTATCGTCAAGAACAACGCCACCGGCGTCTCGATTGAAGCTGTCAGCAACTCGACCGGACGCTTTGCGTTCCCGAGCCTGGATGCCGGCACCTACACCGTGACCGTGTCGCTCACCGGCTTCAAGACCTACGTCGCCAGCGACGTCCGCCTGCTCGCCGGCCGCCCGGGTGAATTGACCGCCAAGCTCGAAATCGGCGCGCTCACCGAGACCGTCGAAGTGAAGGCCAGCGCCGAACTGGTGCAGACGCAGTCGACCGCCGTCACCTCGACGCTGTCGACCGAACAGCTGACCGAACTCCCGCTCGTCTCGCGTAACGCGCTCTACGCCGTCGCGATGCTGCCGGGTGTGTCGACCACAGGCGGCCCGCGCGCCGCCCTGATCAACGGCCTGCCGAACAACACCGTCAACATCACGATCGACGGCGTCGGCACGGGCAACGCCCTGCAGTCGGGTGACGGCTTCTTCTCGATGGTCACGCCGCGTATGGACGCCGTCGAGGAAATCACCGTGACGGGCGCCGTGCCCGGCGTCGGCGCGGGTGCCGGCTCGGTCCAGATCGCGTTTGTGACGCGCTCGGGTTCGAACCAGTTCGACTCGTCGATCTATCACTACTGGCGTCAGCCGGACTTCAACACCAACGCGTACTTCAACAAGATCAACAACCTGCCGAAGAATCAGGTCACCGTGCACCAGTACGGCGGCCGCCTCGGCGGTCCGATCGTCCTGCCGGGTTTCGACGGTCGCGGCAAGGCATTTTTCTTCCTGAACTTCGAACACCAGTATCAGCCGTCATCGGCCACACGCACGCGCACGATTCTGCGTGATTCGGCCCTCAATGGCATCTTCACCTACGACCGCGTGGTTGGTGGCGTGACGACGCAGCAGACGGTGAACCTGTACACGCTCGCGGCGGCCAACGGCCAGACCGCGGTCGCCGACCCGACGATCGCCGCCGTGCTGGCGATGATCCAGGCGTCCACGGCGACGACGGGCCGTATCAACGAAACGACAAGCCGCAACACCCAGTCGTTTGTGTTCCAGGCTGAAGGCAAGGGCAACCAGTACGCGCCCACCGGCCGCCTCGACTACAACATCACCGATCGCCATCGCCTGAGCGGCACCTACTACTGGCAGCGCTTCAAGAACAGCCCGGACCTGCTGAACAACGTGGACCCGGCGTTCCCCGGCTTCAAGAACCTGGGCAGCCAGAACTCCTACCGCACCACGGGCTCGCTCGGCCTGCGCTCGACGCTCAGCCAGAACATGGTGAACGAGTTCAAGGGTGGCTGGCAGTGGTCGCCGAACGACTTCTTCAGCAACGTGACGAAGGACATGTTCGATGAGATCGGTGGCTACGGCCTCTCGTTCCCGATCGGCACGTCGCCGTTCGTGGTGCGCACGCCGCAGCCGCGCAACACGACGACCTGGAGCGTGAACAACGACGTCAACTGGCTCAAGGGTGCGCACAGCCTGACGTTCGGCGGATCGTTCTCCGGCGTGCACAACCGCACGAACGCCTACGACGTGGTGCCCGGCATCTCGCTCGGCTTCAACACCACGTTTGACCCGGCCTCGGCGATGTTCAACACGACGAACTTCCCCGGCGCATCGGCGGGCAACCTGACGGATGCGCGTGCGCTGTACGCCCTCCTGACCGGTCGCGTCAGTGCCGTCACCGGCACCGCGCGTCTGGATGCCGCCACCGGCAAGTACGTGTACCTCGGCGACCTGACGCAGAAGGCGCGTCAGTTCTCCTACGCGCTGTACGCGTCCGACTCGTGGCGCGTGACCCCGACGCTGACGATCAACGCCGGCCTGCGCTGGGACGTCCAGATGCCGTTCACCCCGGTAACCAACACGTTCTCGACGATCAAGCTCGAGGACCTGTGCGGCATCTCCGGCATCGGCTCCGGTCCGGATGGCCGCGCCTGTAACCTGTTCCAGGCGGGCAACGTCTCGGGCAAGGCGCAGCCGCAGTACTACCCGTTCACGAAGGGCACGAAGGCGTACAACATCAACTACGCGAACATCGGCTACAACATCGGCCTCGCGTGGCGCCCGAACGTGCAGGACGGCATCCTGCGGACGATCCTCGGCAGCCCCGAGCAGGCGACCCTGCGCGCGGGGTACTCGATGACGTTCAACCAGGAACGCTTCGACCGCTTCACGGTCAACGCCGGCTCCAACCCCGGCGGCACGACGGCCGCGACCCGGAACGCCACCACGGGCTACTGCCTCGTGTGCCCCGGTGAATCCTGGCCGTTGCTCTTCAGCCAGAAGAACCGCCTCGGCGCCCCGGCCTTCCCGGAGGCTCCGGTGTACCCGATCACCGCGACGACGGCGAACAGCCTGAACATGTTCCAGGCCGACCTCAAGCAGCCGCGCGTCCACTCGTGGTCGGTCGGCATGCAGCGTTCCATCGGCGAAGACATGGCCGTGGAAGTCCGCTACGTCGGCAACAAGAACATGTATGCCTGGGCCGAAGAGAACTGGAACGAACGGAACTACTTCGAGAACGGCTTCATGGATGAGTTCAAGCTCGCGCAGGCGAACTTGAAGGCCAACCTCGCGGCCGGCCGCGGCGCCACGTTCGCCTACACGGGCGCGCCGGGCACCTCGCCGCTGCCGATCACGCAGGCGTACTTCAGCGGCCGTTCGGGCGCTGGGGTCACCACGCCGGCACAGTACACGCACGCCAACTACACGAACTCGGCGTGGCACGCGCTCCTGGGCGACCTCGAGCCGGCACCGTTCACCTACGCGAACAGCCTGGACACGACGGCGCTCCGTCCGAACGCCATCGCGGCGGGCTACCCGGTGAACTTCTTCGTGATGAACCCCTCGACCAGCGGCGCCTGGATTGTCCAGGACCGCGAGGGCACACGCTACAACAGCCTGCAGGTCGACCTGCGCCGCCGCCTCTCGAAGGGCCTGCTCGTCACCGCGAACTACACCTACGGCATCCGTAAGTCGCTGATCAACAACTCCATCCGGTTCGACCGCATGGAAGTGGACAGCACCGGCGTGCCGCACGAGTGGAAGGCGCAGTGGACGTACGAAGTGCCCGTCGGCCGCGGCCGCCGTTTCGGCACCGACATGAACCCGATCCTGAACGGTATCCTCGGCAACTGGGAATTCTCGGGCAACGCCCGTGTCCAGACGCAGCGGTACCGCATCACCAACTCCAAGTTGGTCGGGATGACGCGTGATGAACTCAACAAGGAGTTCAAGATCCGCATCTACAAGGACGCCGCCACGGGCACGACGAGCGTGTTCAGCATGCCGCAGGACATCATCGACAACACCCGCCGCGCGTTCAGCACGGATCCGACCACGGCGACCGGCTACTCGGCGGCACTCGGTGTGCCCTCGGGCCGCTACATCGCACCGGCGTCGTCGGCCAGCTGCATGCAGCTTTACCGTGGTGATTGCGGCGCCGAGGACATCAACCTCAACGGACCGCTGTTCACGCGTGTTGACCTGCGCATCAAGAAGGCCTTCCCGTTCCTCAGCCGGGGCAACGTGGAACTGACCGTCGAAATGCTCAACGCGTTCAACAACATCAACTTCAACCACGCGATGAACCCGGGCGAAGGCTCGACCATTTTCCAGGTCACGTCGGCGTACACGGACATCAACACGACGTTCGATCCCGGTGGCCGTATCGGCCAGGTCGTCTGGCGTATCAACTGGTAAGCTCCCTCACGGGACCTGACCGGTTTTACACACACAACCGCGTGGGAGCTTCGGCTCCCACGCGGTTTTTTATTGGGGGTTCGGGTATCCTCAGTGGATGTTCTCGACCACTTCACGACGCCGGATGGCCGTTGCTGTCGCCGGTGTGGCTCTGCTCACCGCGGCCGTCGCGGCGCAGCAGCAATTCGTGCTTTCTTCACAGGATCGCGCACGACTGGTGGCCGTCGACTTCACGGCGTTTGGCCCGGATGGCCTGCCCGTCACCGACCTCCGGCCTGAGGATCTGACGCTCCGGATTGACGGGCGTACCCGCCCGATTCGCGCACTCGACTTCGTGCCCGTCTCCGCAGGCACCTCGATGCGGGTGCCGCCCCCCTACGGCAGCAATGTCATATCGGGCGACGCCCGCACCATCCTGCTCGTAATCGACGACGAGACGCTGCGTCCTGGTGCGGAAGGGATCCTCAAGGACGAGATCAGAACGTTCCTCTCGCAACTGGGTCCCGCCGATCGGGTGGCCCTGGTCACCGTGCCCTTCGGCGGCATGAAATCGGATTTCACAGGTGATCACGCCCGCCTGCTCAAAGCGCTCGATCCCATCGTCGGCCGTGCGCCGCAGGGTGGTCCCGGCACCAATGCCGGCTGCAACACGCGGAGCACCCTGGTGGCGCTGGCGGGCACCCTCGACAGCATCAACAGCGCCGAAGCGCCGCTCACGGTGGTCCTGTTTACCGGAAGCCTCGTCGCGCCGAAAGGTGTGGAGAGCCTGAGCCGGTCGACCGTGGGGGGCGTGGACTATTTCAATCCGATGGGCACCTGCGAAGTGCTCGTCGAGCACTACAACAACGTCAACGCCGCTGTGGCCCGCTCCCGGGCGCAACTCTATGTGGTGCTGCCTGAGCTCAGCGCAGACAATTCCGGCCGCGCCGGCCTCGAACACCTGACGGGCCAGACCGGCGCACCACTCTGGAACCTGCGCAGCGGGACGGAGACCGCGCTGGGCCGCATCCTCGTGCAGTCGGCCGGGTATTACCTCGCCCGGATTGAACCGGAGCCGAACGAAGCGCCCGACACCGTGCGCGGGTACAGCGTGTCCTCGAATCGGCCGGGCATCACCATTCGCCATCGGCCCCAGATGCAGGTGCGGCGACCTGCGGGCGCCATCGGAACGGCGGCCACGAAGATCACGGCGCCGCTCGACATGATGCGTGAGGCGCGCCTGTTCACCGACCTGCCGCTGCGCGTGAGTGGCGCCACGTCGCGCAACGCGGACGGCAGCCTCAAAGTGCTGGCGATGTTCGATGCGCCGGGTATGGCCACGATCGCGACCGCCATGCTCGGTCTGTTCGACGGGACCGGACGGATGGTGGCGAGTTCGACCGCCACGTCCGCTGAACTGGCCACGAACCCGAAGGTGGCCGCGCTCTCGGCGCCTCCGGGCGACTATCGCCTCCGGGTCGCGGCCATTGACTCGCAGGGCCGTGCGGGCGCCGCGGATGTCGACGTCACCGTGGCCCTGACGCCCGCCGGAGCGCTGCGTCTGAGCAGCCTGCTTGTGGGCCAGAATCGGCCCGAGGGCTTCCAGCCGCGCATGGAATTCACAAGCGAAGTCACGGCCCTCGCCATGCTCGAAATCTACGGCGGACAACCCGGCACCCCCGTGGGGGTGGCCTTCGAAATCGCATCGTCACTCAACGGGCCGGCGCTGGCCACCATGCCCGGAGCCTTTGTCGGAACGAACGAACCCGACAGGTTCATCGTGACCGCCGTTATTCCCGTCGGCGCGCTGCAACCGGGCGACTACGCCATACGCGCAATTGTGGCCGCGCAGGGCCAGGCGGGTGGCCGGGTCGTCAGGACCATCAGAAAACTGCCGACGGTCCGGTAGGAACGTAAGCAGGTCCACGGTCACGAGGGTATTGATCGGGATGCGTGTGCGTTCTCTCGCGGCTGTTTGTGTGCCTGCCTGCCTCGCGGCCGCGTCGGCCATGTCCGCGGACGCGCAGCAGTTTGTGCTGTCCTCCCAGGATCGCGCCAGGCTGATCGCGGTGGACTTTGCCGCGATTGGTGCCGATGGCCGACCGGTCACCGACCTTCGCCTCGACGAAATCACGCTCCGCATCGACGGGCGGACGCGGGCGATCCAGTCGCTCGAGTACGTGCCTGTCCAGGGCATCGGCGGTACCGATGCCGCGCTGCCCTACGGCAGCAACGTGACGACCGCCACCGGGCGGTCAATCGTGATCGCGGTCGACTTTGAGACCATTCGCCCCGGACGTGAAGCGGCGCTGAAGGAACACATCAGTTACTTCGTCAAGGCGCTCGAGCCCTCCGACCGTCTCGCGCTGGTGACGGTGCCGTACGGCGGCGTCAAGGTCGACCTGACGACCGACCACGCCAGGGTGGCACAGTCGATTTCAATGCTGAGCGGCCAGGCCTCGTCCGGCGGCGAAGCCGGATGCCTGGCGCGCGACACGCTCGTCTCGCTGCGCGGGATGCTGGATGACCTGCGCGGCGGCGAAGGTCCGGTCACCGTGGTGTTTGTCTCGGGCGGCATGGTCGGACCGCAGGGCGTCATCTCGATGCAGACCGGCGTGTCCATCGGCCGCTGTCAGTTGACACGAGAGCATTTTCAGCAGGTCGGCGCAGCCGCCGCCGGTGCCAGAGCGCAGCTGTACATCGTGCAGCCGGATCTGTCGCCGGCCGGGAGCAGCATCGCCGGCCTGGAGCACCTCACAGGCGTGACCGGCGCCCCCCTGTGGCACCTGAGCGGCGTCGGTGACGGCGCCCTGTCGCGGGTGATTCGTGAAAGCGGCGGCTACTATCTGGCGCGTTTTTTCCCAGAACCTGAGGAGACGCAGGGGTCGGTGCGTGGTCTTGGCCTGAGTGTCTCTCGTGCGGACATCGTGCTTCGGACGCGCCCGCAGATGACGGTGGAGCGTCAGCAGCCGAAATCCCCGGCGGCCGCGCCGGCGACGACGATTGCGATGATGAAGGAGTCGCGCACCTATCGCGACCTGCCGCTCCGCGTCACGGGCTTTACCTCGCGCGAGGCTGGTCGCGGCGATGTCCGTGTGGTCGTGTTGTTTGACTCCCGCGATCCGGCCGCGGTCCTCAATGACGCGCTGGTGGGCCTGTTTGCGGAGGGCGGCAGGATGGTCGCCAGCCGTGTGCTGAAGTCCGACGAGCTGCAGGGCGACCCCGTCGTAACGGCATTGAGCGTGCCGGCCGGCACGTACCGGGTTCGAGTGGCAGCCGCCGAGGCTTCAGGTCGCGGGGGCACCGCCGATTTCACGCTCGATGCGGGTCTGGCCGCGGCCGGGTCGCTGCAGTTGAGCGATCTTGTGCTGGGGCTGTCCCGCAATGGACAATTTCAGCCACGGCTGGAGTTCGGCTCGGAAGCCTCGGCGATGGCGCATCTGGAAATCTACGGCGGCCGCGAAGGCACCCAGGTGGGCGTCATGTTCGAGGTGGCTCGCACGGCGAACGGTCCGGCCCTGGTGACGATGCCGGGCGCGTTTGCCGCGACGACGGAAGCCGATCGCTTTCTGGTGACGGCGGCGATTCCGATCGGTGCGCTTCCGGCCGGCGACTACGTGGTACGCGCCACGGTCGCCGCCGAAAATCAGACGGGCGGACGCGTGGTGCGTCCGCTCCGAAAAGTGACTCGTTAACCTTGCCACACGAAGGTCCGGACTTTATGACTCGACGCCCCCTGCAGTCCCTGTTCTCTCTGAAGAGCCTCCTCGCCGCCGCACTGACGATGACCGCGGTGACCTCGGGTCCCGTGCTGCGCGCGGCTGACGCGCCGCAGGCCGGGGCCGCGGGTCCGGCCACGGTGGAGTTCATCGCCCTGACGGCTGACGGCCAGCCGGTGACGGACCTGACCGCCGCGCAGATCACGCTGCGGGTCGCCAACAAGGACCGCGCCATCTCCTCTCTTGCGTTGGTGCGATTCGGTGCGGCGACGCCGGCGTCGGAGCTGCCGATGCCGTTCGGCACGAACCACATCGCGGATGCCGGTCGTTCGTTTGTGGTGGTGATCGACGAAGAGACGCTGCGCCCGGGCCTTGAGATCGGGGTGCGCCAAGCGCTGACGGACTTCGCGAAAACCCTGTCGGCAAATGACCGCCTGGCGCTGTTTACGATTCCCCGCGGCACGATCTCGCTGACGCCCACCACCGACCGCGCGGCGTTTCGGTCGGCGCTGGACCGCGTCCAGGGTCGCGGCAAAGCGTCGATGTCGGCCTCCGAACGCCGCTGCCATACCCGTGACACCGTGACCGCCCTGGACTCATTGCTTGGAGCGACCGGCAACACCGCTGGCGGGCTCACCCCGGTGTTGTTCTTCACGACGTCCCTGACCGGCGCGGCCGCCAGCACTGCGGCGATGGACAGCCCTGATGACTGCGTGGTGCAACCGAGTGTGTTCCAGCGCGTGGGGGCGTCCGCCGATATCGCCAACGCGCAGTTCTACGTGATTCGTCCTGAGCAGAGCCCGGACCGCACGGCCGGCGAGGGCCTTGAGAACCTCGTGGGCGTGACCGGAGGCCAGATGCTGTTCCTCGAAGGCGACGGCGGCGCCATGCCGCGTATTGCCCGTGAAACGATGGCCTATTACACCGCGTCGTTCGCCCCCGAGGGCAATGAGCGCAACGGCACCAGTGCCCGTCTTGAACTGCGCACGTCGCGTCCGGACGTGACGATTCGCGCGCGGGCGAGCGTGAATATTCCGCGCGCGGCCGCGGCGCCGACACCGACGTCGATGCTGCGCGAGTTGACGGTGCATCGGGGTTTTGGCCTTCGGGTGGTCGGCATTGCCTCTCGGAACGAGGATCCCAAGGCCGACATGAAAGTCTTCGCGCTCGCGGAGACCACCGACCCATCGGTCAAGCTCAAGGCTGCGGCCGCGGCATTGTACGACCCGCTCGGCAAACTCGTCGCGCAGTGGACCGCGCGTCCGGAAGAACTGCAGCGCTCCGTGCTGGCGGCGGCGATTCCCGCACCGGCCGGCACCTATCGGTTGCGTGTCGCGGCGGTCTCGACCGACAACCGCGCCGCGACGGCCGACTATGAGATGAAAGTGATGACGACCGAAGCAGGTCCCGCAAAACTCGGCGGCCTGATGATGGGCACGGCGGGTGCCGGCGGTTTCGCACCGCTTGTGACCATCAGCACCGAAACGGAAATCATCGCGGTGTTTGAGCTCTATGGACGGCCGGCCGGTCCCTTCGGAGCACTCGTTGAAATCCTCCCGGACCTGGCGGGCAAGGCGCTCGTCACCGCGCCACCCCAGCCGTCGGCGACGCCGATTCAGGACAAGTTCCTGTTCATGGCGAAGCTGCCGGTGGCCGACCTGAAGCCGGGCGACTACATCCTGCGCGCGCAACTGGCGTTTGAAGGCCAGCCGACAGGCACGTTGACCCAGACCATCCGCAAACGGTAGATGAAACGGTAAAAGACGTCGGGAGGCTTTTTCGCTCTCAGAGGCGAGAGCAAGCCTCCCGACGTCTTTTTTTATTCTGGCAGGCGCTTGAGCCACGACTGAATGCGCGATTCCCAGATCTGCTGCAGGCGCGCATCCGTGCCGTACCCGGTTTCTCGATCGTACCGGCGCTGTGTGTCCGCGTCGTCCTTCTGATATTTCACGTACACGGCCCTGCGGACCTCGTCGTTCTCGCCGCACGGTGACCGCAACTTACGCAACTCGGCCCGCAGACGCCTGGCCACGACCTCGCTCAAATCGAAGTGTCCCTGCTCATGCCGCAACGTCGTCTCGGCCCGGCGATTCACGATGTAGGCCGACTTCACCCATGAGGACTGTGGCAGAAACGTTGACGTGACGCGGGAGACAAGGATGCCATCCGCACACTCCGTGCTGAGCGAGATGGCATAGGCCGTCATGGCCACAGCCCTACTGCCCAAGTCCGGCGGTCCCTGAAAATCGGGCCACGTCAGGCGGCGCTCGGGCGACCACGTAAAAGGTTCCATGGTCGCAGGATTCGACGCGGGCGCCTGAGGGAGAGAGGCAGGCGTCAATAGTGCACAGGCACAGACGACCTGAAGGCCAAGGGCTCTAGCCCTTGGCACGACGCGAGGGCTGAAGCCCTCGCGCTCCGTTCGGACGCGCCACCACATCGCTACATGAACCCCCTGAGTGTCTCCAGGACCATCGTGCGGGCGCGGATCACACCCGCCAGATCGCCCCTGTCCGTGGAGAATACCGCAAACAGCGACACGAGCAGATCCCGTCGATTCTGGCCGGCCGCCAGCGTCGCCAGCGTCGACGCCGCCGTCGAACGTCGAAGCCGCGCACATCCTCGGGCGCCTTGAACTCGTCCTTGATGACGCCTTGCCAGTAGGCCTTGTCACGGACGACGCCCTGGGCAGACGCGGGCGCGGTCGTGAGCAGAACGCCCAGTGCGAACCACGCGGGCATGACGGGGGCGAATGAGCATGGTAGCCTTCGCAGCAACATGACAATCAGTATGTGGTGTGCATGATGGCAGAACGCCCATCCTCGCCAAAAGGCCTCAGGCGCAATGTCTGTCTGATGATGATCGTCGTCTTTCTGCTCACTCCGGTGTCGGCGCAGACGGACGTGACCGCCCCGGTGTGGGCCAAATCCGGACACTTCTGGTTCCGAAAAGCCGTGACCGGGGGCCATCTGTATTTCACGGTGGACGCACAGCACGGCGTCAAAGAACCGCTGTTCGACCACCAGCGTCTGGCCATCGAGCTCAATCTGCGCACCGGCTACGAGTTTACGCCGCTGACGCTGCCCTTCGCCGACCCGGCGGCCCATTTCGCGGTGAAATACGACGGCAGAAACGCCTACATCCAGGAGGGCGCGATGGCCGTCGAGTTCACGCTCGACGCCATGCACTGGCGCTGCGAACTGCAGATCAAGTGGGACTGGAACAAGGTGCCGCCGACCGACTACGAGTGCCTGCCCCGGCGGCCCGCCGACGTACGGCCGCCTTTCAACCCAGGCGGCCCTACATCGCCAGGCGGCCCTACATCGCCAGACGGCCGATATGCCGTCGAGATTCGCGACCACAACGTGTGGCTGCGGCCACTCGTCACGCGCGAGGCACCGCGTGCACTGACGACCGATGGCACCGCCGAGTTCGCGTACGACGCCGGGTCACTAATGTGGTCGGCTGACTCGCAGACCGTCAGCGGCTACCGTATTCATGCGAACGTGTGGCGGTCGGCGAGTATTACGGCGTCGGTGAAGGGAATGGTGGAGAAGAGAGAGATGAAGATAGGAGCGAGTTATTGAGGATGGAGGATTGAGGATGGAGGATTGGCAATTGGCTCGATTGTGGATTGAGGGATTGAATGCGCCAATTCCACAATTCCACAATCCCTCAATCCGCCAATCCCTCAATCCCTCAATCCCTCAATCCCTCAATCCCTCAATCCGCCAATCAATCCCACAATCAGCAATTGAGTGGCGCAAGCCACCCAAATTGCCAATCCTCAATCCTCCATCCTCAATCCTCAATTCCCATCAGCGTCCCTGAAGTCGATCGCTGACCGGGCTCACGCGCCCCGCGTGAGCCCGATTAAACGCCTCGACCTCTTTCATCAGCGCGTCGAACGCTGCCCGAGCGGCGACCATTTCGCGCAGACGATCTTCATAGACGCTCTTGGCCGCATCGGTCGGCGCGTAACCCTGGCCGCCGGCCACGTCGCCGCCACTTCCGCCGATTTCCGACAGCAGCCAGACCAGGTTCAGGTAGAGCTTGTACTTCTCGACGTACCACTTGTCGTCGGAGTGCATCTCGGTACGTGAAAGGAAGTGGAGTTCCGTCTCATACATCTTCGCGGAGAGCGCTTCGAGGGCGTTGTCCACCTGGCGGTTGGATGCGTGGGTCTTCCGGAGGTCCTCCACCTGGGCGCGCATGATTTCGATGCGGTTGATCTTGTCGACCACCTCATTGATGGTCTTCACCATGTCGACCTGCATCGTCGCACTCTCAATCAGATCGTCGTCATCCGACGGCAACGTGACATCGCGCCACACTTCGAACGGCTGGGTTTGTGACTGGCCGTTGTAGCTGAGCCGCACCTGGTACTTCCCGGGTGCCGCGCGCGGCTGCCAGCGCTGGGCACCGAGGCCCCAGTGCGTCACCGGGCGTTCACGACGCTCCCACCGGCCCGCCTCCCAGATGTAGGGATTGTCGGGCGGAATCGATCGCAACACCGGCTGATCCGGCATCGGATAGAGGAGGTTCCACGTCGCGACGTTGGTCCCCTGCTGCGCGGTCACCTGGCTGGTCGAGACCACCGTCCCGCTCGAGTCAACAATCTCCATCGTCAGTGGCCCGGTCGGCGCGGTCTTCATCACGAACGGGAATGTGGCTGTGCCGCCGGTCGCGGTGACCGTGGCAGGACGAGGCTTGTACATCTCGAACGCCGCCTGTCCGCGCCCCACCTCGGGCTGCTCGAGCTGCCACACGTCGCGAAGAATCCAGAGGCCGCGTCCGTAGGTCGCGATGGCGACTTCAGCCGCGTTCTTCGGAACCTCAATCCAGTTGACGGGGGTCGCGGGCAGCTTGTCCTTGAACTGCGTCCACGTCCGGCCGTCATCCAGCGAGTAGAAGAACGCGTGGCCCGTGCCCGCGAAGATCATGCCCTTGCGGTTCGGATTTTCGGCGATCGACAGCGCGTAATCGAGCGAGTGACCTTTTGGAAGCCCCGCGTCGATTCGGCGCCATGTCTGACCGAAATCTTCTGTCTTGAAGAAGTAGGGATCACGGTGATCAACAAGGTGATAGTCGACCGCCATGTACGCCGTGCCCGGATCGAAGTGCGACGCATCGATACGGCGAATCAGCCCCCACGGCGGCATCTGGATGTTCTTCGTCAGGTCGGTCCAGTCTTTCCCTTCGTTGCGGGAAATCCAGACCTTGCCGTCGTTTGTACCGACCCACAATACGCCCTTCTGCGTGCGCGACGGCGCAATGGCGGCGATCGTCGCGCCATAAAACTGGCCGAGATT
>Ga0222713_10002046_pt1 | contig 21802 bp, 17 predicted proteins | sample C33_649DmetaG_FD_165061 | JGI IMG/M metagenome (GOLD analysis project Ga0222713, IMG submission 165061) | Estuarine water microbial communities from San Francisco Bay, California, United States - C33_649D | ecosystem: Environmental > Aquatic > Marine > Unclassified | place: USA: California...
GGATGGAGTAGGCGACTGGCGCGATACCGATTCTGATAACGATGGCATTGATGACGCCACGGAAGGCACCGTTGATACAGACGGCGATGGCACAGGCGACTGGCGCGATACTGATTCAGATAATGACGGCATTGATGATGCAACAGAAGGTACCGTTGATACAGACAATGACGGCGTAGGCGATTGGCGTGACACAGATTCTGATGATGACGGCATCGATGATGCTACAGAAGGAACCGTTGACACCGATGGTGATGGCGTAGGCGATTGGCGTGATACCGATTCTGACGATGATGGTATTGATGACATCATTGAAGGCACTGTTGACACCGATGGTGACGGCGTGGGTGACTGGCGCGATACGGATTCAGACAATGATGGCATCGATGATGCCACCGAAGGCACCGTCGATACTGATGGTGATGGCGTGGGTGATTGGCGTGACACTGACTCTGACAACGATGGCATTGATGATGCCACCGAAGGCACTGTTGACACCGATGGCGATGGCATTGGCAACTGGCGCGATACCGACTCAGACAATGATGAAGTGGATGATTCCATTGAAGGAACGGCAGATAGAGATGGAAATGGAATTCCGGACTACATAGATGCCCATGTTTTCATACCTGAAGGATTCTCTCCAAATGGTGATGGAGATAACGATATTTTCTACATCAAGGGTTTGAAAAACTTCAATCTTGCTGAAATCATTGTTTTCAACCGTTGGGGCCAAATTGTATACGAATCTGGTAAAGGATACAAGAACAATTGGAATGGTACGTACAATGGCAATATGCCTGCCTTGAGATCAGGAGAAGTATTGCCAGAAGATGTTTATTTCTATGTTTTCAAATACAATGGAAATGGCAACAATGCTGACATTTCTGGAAACCTCTACATCAAACCTTAAGCTTTAATAGAACAATAACATGAACATGTTTTCGAAATACACACTCGTTCTAATGGGTCTATCCTTCTTTGGAAGTATGGAAATCCAAGCCCAACAGGAACAGATGTACACGCATTATGATTTCAACTCTTTGGCATTGAATCCGGCTTACGCAGGCACAAAACGCACTTTGGTTGCTACGGGATTATCCAGGGTTCAATGGGCCAATTATCCCGGTGCTCCACGTTATCAAAATTTTGGAATTCATAGTCCATTGGTAGGTGATTTTGCAGTGGGCCTGAATGTACAAAGTGGAACCATAGGCAAATTTGAAGTAGCAAGTCCTGTAAGTGAAACACATATCGGAGCCAATATGGCCTATCACAAACAACTTGATAAAGATTTGCGGCTTGCTGTAGGATTGCGACTAGGAGCGTATAATTATAAATTCCAATTATCGAAGTTGCGTTTAGACAATCCCAATGATGTAGCGTTTCAAAACAATGACTATTCGATTACGGCACCGATGGCTGGATTTGGGATTTATTTGTACAGTTCAAAAGCGTTTGCTGCTCTTTCTGCTCCGCGTATGGTCTTTGTTGCAGAAGATGTTCGCCAAAATCAGAATGTTGCTTATGCTGCTGAGATGCACTATTATTTAAGTGGCGGGTTGGTTTATGATGTGAATGAAAGAATGAAATTGAAACCAACAACACAAATAAAAATTGTCAATGGTGTGCCCGTTCAGGCTGATCTAAATCTACATGCCATTTTTGACGATGTATTCTCGATCGGAGCGTTTTATCGAACTCAAGGGGACATTGGTTTAATGAGCATGGTACAGCTTAATGACCAGTTCAATTTTGTGTATAGTTATGACAGCAAATTGTCCCCATTAAATGAGTACGTGCGAGGTTCTCATGAATTTGGGTTGCAATTCATGATACCGTACACCTCTAGCCACAGAGTTACAGTTCCACGATATTTCTAATAATTACGAAATGAATTTTATTAACCAGCCGTTGCGTTTATTGTGCTTAGGCCTTTGCTTTTTTGTAGGCACTTTGTCTGCCCAAAAGAAAGATGTCAGCGATATTTTTCAATTGAAATATTCCGACATCATTGCTAGAAATGGTGGCTCTTCAATTGCTAAAAATCCTAATTATTCCAGTCAGAAGGCTCTAGCTTATGCGTGGAATCAAAGCCAATATCCCGAGAAAGCATTTGATGCGTACCTCGAATTGATGACTCAATACTCTGATCAGATTGATGACTTTGATCGATTGAGTTTTGCACTTGTTGCGAGAAAAATGGAGTTGTATGGGTTGTCTGACAGCATATTGCTGGAGTTGAAAGACAGCTCTTATGCTAGTGAGAATTTCTTTGAGACGTTGAGTCAAGAGTTTTATGATGCCAACAAGTCTCTGCGTGATGATTACTGGTCAGAGATGAACTATTCAGAATCTTACGTGATCAAACCATTTGCATCGAATTCAGAACTCGGTGAATATGGAGTAGTTATTGATCCAATAAATAGAGTTGCTTATTACTCAACCCATAAGGATATAGAATTGAGAAAAGCGACAAGCGGTTGGTATGGAGAGCCCTACTACACTTTATATAAAGCCAAGTTTATGGATAGTTTCATGGCGATGGGCAAAGAAATCAGTCATACCGTTCGCAATGCTCACCATGCCGCTAGTTTTGTAGATACACAAACAGGCTTTTTGTATATAACGAGAAATGTTCCCAAGCCCAATAGCAGCAAAGAGAGGGTTTTGCAAGTATTCAGAATCAAGCAAGACCCAATTACCAAAGTCTGGGAAGAGCAAGCATTTCCCCTGAATAATATTGAGTATAATATCTCGAGTCTCGTATTTTCTCCAGATGGAAGTATGGTCTATTTTGCCTCTGATATGCCTGGCGGATATGGAAAGTCAGATATATACAAAGCGGCCGTTTTGGTTAACGATGACCAGACCTTAAAAATCGGTGACCCCGAAAATTTGGGACCTCATATCAATACGATGATGAGGGAAAACTTTCCCACCTTTGATGCCAACGGGAAATTGCATTTTGCCTCTGATGGCCACTTGGGATTTGGTGGGTTGGACTTATTCTCAGTTGAAAATGAAATGTCAAGTCCGGAGAACTTGGGTAAACCCATGAACTCCAATATGGATGATTTTGCGCCGGTTTTATTTGATAATTGGGGAATTATTTCTTCTAATCGAAAAGCGGTTGGGTTTGATGATAATATTTATTTTGTTAGGTGGAATAAAACCAAGAAACAGGAAGAACCAACGATTGAACCCGGTAATGTTCTAGTCAAAATAATCGACTCCGAAACAGGAGAACCGTTGAAAGATGCAGCACTAGCATTTGAAATTTTGTCGGATTCCCTGGGAACACAAATGGGTGTAAGTGATTCAGCAGGTACCTTTCTTTTCAAGGGTTCAGTTGATCCTAGAGTTTCTAAGCAATTCCGGCTTTCAGCGCATCCTTGTGGTTATATGTATGCCATGACGGAAGAAGTGGAAGTGGTCGACAATGTGAGTACTATGGTGATTCGTGCTGATAGATTCAAGATTGGAGATGATTTGGGTGAGCTTTTTGAAGTCGAACCAATTTATTACGAGTTAAACAAATTTGAACTGACTTCAGCCTCTAAAACTGAATTAGACCGAGTAGCTGATGTGTTGATTGATAATCCTGGTTTAAGCATTGAGTTGGGTTCGCATACAGATTCACGAGGTAGTACCCAGTACAATCAAAATTTAAGTGAGAATCGAGCCCAAGCTGCTTATACATATCTTCTTGGAAGAGGGGTTTCAGACAAGCGAATGACTTTCGTTGGCTATGGTGAAAGCCGATTAATCAATCGTTGTACAGATGGGGTGAGTTGTTCAGATGAAGAACATGCGGCTAACCGAAGAACAGAATACTTGATTAATGGTATTATACCCTGCGAGATGTTGCCTAAAGCTACAAAGGCTAGTTTGAATGGGCCAGAGTTGCCCAGTGCTTCTGATACCGCAACTGAACCGGTAAAGGTGGAGTTGCCTCTAGAGGAACAAAATAAACTGGCTCTTAAAAATCATGATGGCCCAATAGTATGTGGAGATGCAGATGGTGATAATATTCCAGATTATTTGGATACTGATTCTGATAATGATGGATTGCCTGATGCTGCAGAGGGAAGATTAGATACAGACGGAGATGGGTTGCCAAACTTTCTTGACAAGGATTCAGACAACGATGGAATTGCCGATGCCATTGAAAAAATGATGGATTCTGATAAAGATGGCAAAGCAAATTGTATAGATTCTGATTCAGATGCTGATGGCATTGAGGATAAAATAGAAGGTCTTTCCGATACTGATAATGATGGGCTCTCGAATTATTTAGATACCGACTCTGACGGAGATGATATTCCCGACAAAACAGAAGGAGCTGGAGATCAAGATGGAGATGGGATCCCAAATTTCTTGGATTTGGATAGTGACGGAGACGGCATTCCGGACAAGGTGGAAGGAACCAAAGATGTTGACAGAGATGGCAAGCCTAATTACTTGGACAAGGACTCTGACAACGATACCATTGGCGATGATATCGAAGCCGGAAAAGACGCTACAAATCCGAATGACACTGACTTGGATGGAGTGCCAGATTATTTGGACTCTGATAGTGATGAAGACGGGATACCTGATAAAATTGAGGCGCCAAAGTGTCTACCAGGTATGGGTGAAGAAATACCTGTTGAGGATCCCATTGAAGCGGTAGAAGTTGAAGAAACTTCGTTAGCTGATAGTTCTGCAGTAGTAATTGAAGAGCCTGTAACAGAAACCACATTTACACGACCAAGGTATATGCCAACAACAACGGCTGCGGGTTCTGTTCCCACTACAAGCAATTCATCAGAAGAAACGGCTGATTCGGGGAGTGGCAATGAAAATTCGACACCCCTTACCAATGAGAGCATTCCCGCAACTACATCAGCCATGGAGTACCGGGTTCAAGTGTTGGTCAACAAGACCCAATTGAGCCAGTCAGAATTGGCTGCCAAAGGAGTTCCCAATGCTTTTGAATACCGTGAAAATGGTTTCTACAAATACACCACTGGTGAAGCATTTGGCACCATGGAACAAGCCCGTGCTCAGCAAGGAGTTCTAAAAGCGGCAGGTTTCCAAGATGCCTTTGTTGTGAAATTCAGCAACGGTCAGCGCGTACGTTAATTTGCCCCATGCGGGTTTTTGAAAACATATCTAGAGGGAGAGCAATCTCCCTCTTTTTGTTGGTCTATGGCCTAGTGGCGCTGTATCCAAGTCTGAGGAACTTGCTGCTTCCTCTGAATGGGCAATTGGTTCCGGGCCAGTGGTACACGGAGTACAACAATTACGTCATATTCAAACAGTCTTTCTGGCATTTGTGGCAGGGTCTTGATCTGTATGCGCCCTATGCTCAGGAACATTATGACCTATTCAAATACACCCCCACTTTTGCCTTGCTGTTTGCTCCATTCGCCTGTTTGCCCGATGCGATTGGATTGGTCCTGTGGAATGCGCTGAATGTGTTGCTGCCGCTGTGGGCTTTGTCTCGTCTGTTGCCAAGCAAGGGTCAAGTGTTGTTGGCCTTGAGTCTGTTTGCCATTCCCGAAGTACTGACCAGCGCCTTCAATAGCCAAAGCAATGGCCTTGTGGTGGGTCTGTTACTTGTAGCTCTCGGCGATATGCAACGAGAGCGTTGGGGCAGGGCCTCATGGATGATTGCCCTGAGTGCGACTATTAAGTTGTTTGGAGTGCTGTTTTTTGCCCTGTATTTGCTTCGGCTCGATGCTTGGAGACAATGGGTGAAACACGCATTCGCTGCAGCCATTGTTCTATTGGGTTTGCCGATTTTATTGGGTTGGGATTCTTTGGCTCAATATGGCTCTTATGCAGACTTGTTGAGTAGGGATCATTCAGGTGAGCTGAAGCATTCCATCTTTGGGTGGATGCAATCCTGGTTAGGAAGCGTGGGCATTGATGCGGGTTTGGCTGATTCTGGGTTTAAGACTTTGGGCCTGATGCTGGGCTTGGCCATTCAATTGATTCCTTTGCTGCGGGCGAAGTGGGGGCAACAGCTCTTGCCTTATGCGGCTTCTTGGCTCATGTTTATGGTTTTATTCAACCACATGGCTGAGTCTGCCAGCTTTGTCGTTGCCATCATGGGAATCGTCTTGTATCTCATGGTAAAATCTGAGCCTACATACCCTTATTTCTCTAAAAGTGTTTGGGTGGCCATGGCATTGCTGTTGTTTGGAACCTTGTTAGGGCCCTCCGATTTATACCCCAAATCCATTCGAGAGTTCATCGTATTCAAAGCTCAGTTGAAAACCTTTCCCGTGGTTTTGTTCTGGGTAATGGCTTGGTGGGATAGCATAAAAAAAGGCCCCCAATAGGAGGCCTTATTTTAAGAATAATTGTGATTAGTTGCGAGGTCCGCGATCGCGGTTTCCTCCGCGGCGATCGCCACCGCGTCCACGGTCACGGTCACCACCACGGCGGTCACCACGGTCACCTGAGGGGCGACGCTCACGTGGCTCTGGCTCAACGTATCCTTCGGGCTTTTCCAACAAGGCTTTACGGCTCAAGCGAAGCTTGCCAGACTTGGCATCAACCTCGATGAGTTTTACCTCGATTTTGTCGCCTTCTTTGAACACGCCTTCCATGCTGCCCAAGCGCTCCCAAGTGATTTCGCTGATGTGCAACAAGCCGTCTTTACCGGGCAGGATCTCTACGAATGCACCGAAGTCCATGATGCTGCGAACGGTACCTTCGTACACGGTTCCAACTTCGGGAACGGCGATGATGCCTTCGATGATGCCGATGGCGGCTTCCATGTTCTGAGCGTTGTTAGACAAGATCTCCACGTATCCTTTGCCATCCTTCTCTTCGATAGAGATAGTGGTTTCAGTGCGTGCCTGGATGTCCTGGATGACCTTTCCGCCAGTTCCAATGATGGCACCGATGAATTCTTTGTCAACCACCAACATTTCTACGCGAGGAGTATGGGGTTTCAAATCGCTAGCAGGAGCCGTGATCGACTTGTCCATTTCACCCAAGATGTGCAAACGGCCATCGCGAGCTTGTTTCAAGGCCTGTGCGACCATTTCCCACTTCAAACCGTTGATTTTGATATCCATCTGGCAAGCGGTGATACCTTCAGTAGTTCCTACTACTTTGAAGTCCATATCACCCAAGTGGTCTTCGTCACCCAAGATGTCAGTCAATACTTTGTAGTTGCCAGTCTCGTCAGTGATCAGACCCATGGCAATACCGCCAACAGGCTTGTTCATTTTGATACCTGAATCCATCAAAGCCATAGAACCGGCACAAACCGTGGCCATTGAAGATGAACCATTCGATTCCAAAATGTCAGAAACGATGCGAATCACGTAAGGAACGTCAGAAGGAATCATGGCTTTCAAACCGCGAAGGGCCAAGTTTCCGTGTCCAATTTCGCGGCGACCAGGGGCGCGATTTGGGCGGGCCTCACCTACAGAGAAGCTGGGGAAGTTGTAATGCAACATCAAGCGGCTGTGGCCGTGATACATGGGAGCATCCAACAACTGCTCATCCAACTTGCCACCCAAGGTAACAGTGGTCAAAGACTGAGTCTCACCACGGGTGAACAAAGAAGATCCGTGAGCGGCGGGAACCACATCAACTTCGGTATAAATGGGGCGAACCTGTGTGGTGGAGCGACCGTCCAAACGCTTGCCTTCTTCCAAGATCATGGCGCGCATTTGGTTGTACTCCGCTTCGTGGAAGTACTTTTTGGTCAAACGAACCATGCGATCCTTGTCTTCAGCTCCGTCGAACTGGGTCAAGTATTCGTTCAAAACAGCTTTGAATGCGTCTGAACGCTCCTTCTTTGATTTGCCGCTCTGGGCAATCTCGCGAATGGCAGGAGAAGTCTCAGCAATGACGCGTTGGCGCAATTCCTGGTCGTTGTCTTCGTGGTTGTACTCACGAGCAGGCTTGCGGCCACCCAACTGCTCGCACAAAGCCAACTGCTGTGCACACTGCAACTTGATGGCTTCGTGGCCAAACTTCAAGGCTTCCAAGAACTCTTCTTCAGACAATTCTTGCATTTCACCTTCTACCATGTTCAAATCGTTGGCGGTACCACCGACAACCAAGTCAACATCTGAAGTTTTCAATTGCTCGGCGGTGGGGTTCAATACGAACTGACCGTCAATGCGACCTACGCGAACTTCAGAAATGGGTCCCAAGAAGGGAATGTCTGACAACATCAAAGCGGTAGAGGCAGCCAAACCAACATAGGTATCAGGTAGAATGTTCTCATCTGAAGAGATCAGCTGAATCATCACTTGGGTGTCAGCGTGGTAGTCTTCAGGGAACAAGGGGCGCAAGCAGCGGTCAACCAAGCGAGAAATCAATACCTCGTAATCGCTCAAACGGCCTTCACGGCGCAAAAAGCTTCCGGGTATACGGCCAACGGCAGCAAATTTCTCTTGATAGTCAACGCTCAATGGCAAAAAGTCAATGCCTTCACGGGCATCGTAGTTGGAAACCACAGTGGCCAACAAGTGGGTTCTTCCCACTCGGATCACACAGCTGCCGTGAGCCTGACGGGCAAGGCGGCCGGTTTCGATTTCGATCATGCGGCCATCGCCGGAATCGAAGCTAAGGGTTTGAATATTCATCATATCGATATGTTTTTTTAAGCAAAAAGCCCCGTTTCGCGTAGGCGAACGGGGCTTTTCTCCAATAAATATGGGTTCAAGGATTACTTACGCAATCCGAGTTCCTTAATCAAGTCTCTGTACTTGAAAATATCTTGTTTGGCCAAGTAATTCAACAAGCTGCGACGCTTACCAACCAACTTAATCAGCGACAATTCAGCGCTTTTGTCTTTGCGTTGGCCTTTCAAGTGAGCGCTGATGTGGTTGATGCGCTCGGTAAACATGGCGATTTGTGCCTCAGTGCTACCGGTATTGGTATCGGCACCACCAAACTTGGCAAATAGTTCCTTCTTTCTTTCAGCAGTCAGATGCATGGTATCTCTAAATGGGTTGCAAATATATGAACAATTCACTGCATGTGGAAATCTAAGGGGAAAATTCCGAGCATTTTCAACAGAGAAATCGCGAACGCTCATGGGTACGATGGTCCAAGCGGTAAATCTGCCGTAATTTAATCCAAGAAGGCCGGGCTCCGGCTTACCTTTGTATCACTTGTTTTGAAAGCTCTTTTCGCCCTCAATGTATACCTGAAAAAGTACCGCTGGCCCATGCTAGCCGGTATACTCTTTGTGGTGCTTTCCAATGGATTAGCCGTTTTGGTTCCCTCGTTTTTGCGCCAAGGCTTGGATGATGCCCTGTTGCAATCTAAGTGGATGCGGGGCGCAGGTTTGGGTGATTTGCCTGAGCGAATTGGGCACATTGCCTTGGCATTTGGTGTAGCCTTGGTGTTGGCCGCTGCAACAAAAGGGGTCTTTATGTATTACATGCGTCAAACGCTTGTGGTCGTTTCTAGACGGGTAGAGTACGATTTAAAAAATGAATTGTACGCCAAATATCAGCGCCTGGGTGAAGGGTTTTACCGACAGCACTTCACAGGTGATTTGATGTCGCGCATAGGTGAAGATGTATCCAACGTGCGCATGTACATTGGCCCGGCCATTATGTACTTCGCCAACGTGCTTTTCACCTTTGTGGCGGTTTTGTATCAAATGCTCCGTGTGAATGCAGAGCTTACCCTTTGGGTGTTGATTCCTCTGCCCATCTTGAGCATTTCCATTTATCAGGTTAGCCGCTTGATCAACCAAGGAAACAAGCGCATTCAGGAGCAGTTGTCTGTATTGACCACTTTTGCCCAGGAGACCTTTTCAGGAATTCGGGTCATCAAGTCTTTTGGAGCCGAGAATGCCTTCAATCGACGCTTCTTGGAAGAAGGTCAAGAGTTTCAACGCCGCAATTTGAAACTGGCCAAAATCAACGCTTTATTCTTCCCCCTCATGCTATTTCTGATGGGACTGAGCACCTTGCTCGTTCTCTATCTCGGCGGATTAGAAGTTCAAAAAGGCACCTTCACTCCTGGAAATATGGCAGAATTCATCTTGTACTTGAACATGTTGATTTGGCCGGTAGCCTCCTTGGGTTGGACCACGGCCTTGGTCCAAAAGGCAGCGGCCTCACAAAAGCGCATCAATGAATTTTTGGATTATGCAGAACCCGAGACCGGATCTGGCGTTTCTTACAAATTTGAACAGAAGCTATCGGTCAAGGTTGATTCTTTTGTTTACGCTGGTAAATCCAACCCAGCCTTGAATGGAGTTGAATTTGAGGTACAGAAGGGCAAGATTTTGGGAATTACGGGACGAACCGGATCTGGAAAATCTACCTTGATTCAATTGATCGCTGGCCAGTTGGGAACCGACAGCGGGGCACAATTTTCCGGGAATGTCTGTCTGGATGGGATTCCAAGTTCCACCATGCAAAAAGTTGATTTTCGACGTCACTTGGCCTATGTGCCTCAAGATGTTTTTCTGTTTTCTGAAACCATTGAAGAGAACATACGCTTTGGAGCTGTCGAAAGCGATTGCGACGAATCCTGTTTGCAGAACGCCATTGACATCGCAAATTTGAATCGAGACCTGGAGCAGTGGCCCAGTGGTCTTGCCACGGTGTTGGGCGAAAGGGGTGTCTCCCTATCGGGAGGTCAAAAACAACGGGTTTCTTTAGCCAGAGCTTTGGTGCGACAGGCTGACTTGTTTTTGTTGGACGATTGCTTGAGTGCCGTCGATGCTGAAACTGAACACGAAATCATTGAAAAACTTAAACAATTCCTAGAGGGTAAAACAGCTATCATTGTGAGTCATCGAATTGCTCCTCTGCAGTTTACTGACGAGGTAATGGTGTTGGATGAAGGGTCGATTATTCAAAAGGGAACACACGAATCGCTTTTGAAGGAAACGGGTTTGTATCGGCAGCTTTACGAGCGGCAGTTTGAAGAGGAGTAGTGTCGGAAAAATGTCATTGAAACTCTGAAATATTTTCGCATATTTGTTAAGCCTTGAAATAGAGGTCCTAATAACTACCCAAAATGAACGAAGACAATCGCAACTTCTCTAACAATCAAGACGATGTTTTTACCAAGCGGGTTAGGGCCGGTAAGCGTACCTATTTCTTTGACGTAAAGGCGACGCGAAATCAAGATTTCTACATCACCATTACCGAAAGCAAACGAAGCCGCTTCGATGATGGCAGTTTTGTCAAAACCAAGATACACCTCTACAAAGAAGACTTTCACAAGTTTGCCGATGCTTTGAACGAGACCATTGGACACGTGAAGTCTGATTTGCTCCCAGAGTATAATTTTGACGAATACCAAAGAGATTCAGACGAGGACAATTCCTAGTCGAACAAGTTCCCCCTAGGGGCCCAAATTACCTATAGAGTGTTTATTCAGGCGGCCGTCTCGGCCGCCTGTGTTATTTTTGTTCAGTGTTTAAGCGAGTGTCTGTATATGGGTTGGCTTTTGGTTCCATGAGCGCAGCCATGTTGTTGATCCAATACCTCAATGGTTTGTACCGAGAGCGTAGCTTGGTGTCAGCCATTCCTGTCATCGCCAATATGGTCATTCCTGCCATCGGGGTTTATTTGTTCATGAAGAGTTTGTATTCCATGGTTTCGGACAAACCCATGAACTTGGGTAAGGCCCTGTTTGGTTCATTGTTGGTCTCTGTCCTAATCGCTCTTTGCAACGTAGGTGCCTACCAACACATTTTGACGGGCCAACCTGCCATCGTTCAGGATTTGACCACTCGAAACCACGCGGCCATTGAAAAGCATTTTGCTGCCCCTTATGTGGAATCAGAAGAAGACGGTGCAATGGCAGAAGAAGATCGTTTGCAACGAGTTGAGGAAGCCAAGGCCAACTTTCAAGAAAACATGTCGATTGGCTCATTTGCCAGGGCTCAATTCATGATGTGCCTATCACTAGGTATGGTGGTGAGTTTGTTGGTGTATGTGCGAAATCAAAACAGAGGAGTGCCCGCATGAAGTTGAAATTCATTCTGGGAAAGGTTTGGTTGGTGTACGCTATGGGTTTTTTCTGTCTGCTGTTCTTGGCGATGTATCCCTTGTTTTGGTTGACCCTTCAGCATAAGAGCACCTATCGATTGGCTTCCTTTTTGCGCAAAGTTTGGGGTTACACCACCCTCATCGTGGGATGCATGTTCCCGGTGGTACGATACGAAGATAAACTGGACCCCAAGCAGCGCTATGTATTCGCGCCGAATCACGCGTCTTATTTGGATATCATTACCAATGGTACTTTGCTGCCGGGCTTCAACTTTTTCATGGCCAAAATTGAATTGACCAATGTTCCGTTGTTCAACATCTGGTTCAAGACTCTTGATGTATCGGTGAAAAGAGAAAGCATTCGCCACGCTCATAGAGCGTTCATAGAGGCCTCTGAAAAGATGGATGACTTGGACGCCAATTTGGTGATTTATCCCGAAGGCCGCATTCCCGATTACACGCCTAAATTGATTTATCCCTTTAAGCCGGGCGCTTTTCGTGTAGCGATTGAAAAGCAAATTCCTATAGTGCCTGTTACCATGCCAGATAATCACCGTTTGATGAACAATTTCAAATGGTTGGCAGCTCCTGGTCGAATGCGCATGATTGTTCATAAGCCGATTCCAACTAAGGGTTTGTCGAATGACGATATACCCAAATTAGCAGAACAGGTGCACGAGGTTATAAATTCACAGTTGGAACGCAGTGGAGCGTTCAAAAATTACCCCGCTTGGACATGAGCATAAGTACAGAAAAAGTAGAAGCTTTGGCGCATTTGGCGCGTTTGTCATTCACCGCTGAAGAGAAGGAGAATATGCGCGAAGATTTGGAGAAAATCTTAGCCATGTGCGAGGCCTTGAAGCAGGTTGATACAGAAGGTGTGGAGCCGCTCATTTACATGACCGAAACGCACAACGAATTGAGACAAGATGATGTGATTCAAGAGATTAGCCACGAACAGGCCTTGAAGAATGCGCCCAAGTCTGATAGCGATTTTTTCAGGGTGCCCAAAGTCATCGACGGCCAATAAATGAATTCTAGCGCATTGATATCGTTAGAAAGTATACGCAAGTCGTATTCTTTGGGTGGCAATGTCGTACATGCGCTTCGGGAAATTGATTTGAAAATTGAAAAGGGCGAGTACACCGCCTTGATGGGTCCAAGTGGTTCGGGTAAAAGTACCTTGATGAACATCATCGGATGCTTAGACAGCCCATCGCAAGGTCAGTATTGGTTGAACGGAAAAGAGGTAAGCCGCATGAACGATGTGGATTTGAGCCAGGTTCGAAACCAAGAAATTGGTTTTGTGTTCCAGACCTTTAACTTATTGAATCGATTGAGTGCCCTCGACAACGTGGCCTTGCCATTGGTCTATGCGGGCATGAAGTCCAAAGAACGTTTGGCGCGTGCCGAAGAAGTTTTGGAACAGGTAGGGTTGAAAGATCGCATGCACCACCGTCCCAATGAGTTATCGGGAGGACAACGCCAACGAGTGGCCGTAGCGCGTGCATTGGTCAATAACCCGTCCTTGTTGTTGGCTGACGAGCCTACGGGTAACTTGGACACCAAGACCAGCCATGAGATCATGGCTTTGTTTGAAGAAATCCACCAACAGGGCAATACCATTGTCTTGGTCACACACGAAGAAGACATTGCCGCCCATGCAAAACGCATTGTTCGTTTGCGTGACGGGCTAATTGAGGGTTAAATTGCTCGGGTGATTGCACCGGTCATTTCCTGGTATTTCCGGCAACGGCACGATGAGTTGTGGAGTCTGATTTCGCAAGCAGATGAGCAGCAAGTATTGTTGTTGGAGCAGCTCAGTGACAAATTGAGTTTGACCCAGTACGGTCAAAAACTAGGAATTAAGGAATCCTTGAAGTATGCGCAGTTTGCGCAGCGGGTCCCCATTGTGGAGTACGAAGATCTCCAACCCTATATTGAAAGGAACATGAAAGGCGAACAGCTTTTGCTGTGGCCAGGTGATGTCACCTGGTTTGCCAAAAGTTCGGGGACGACGTCCAATTCGGCTAAGTACATTCCCATCAGCTACGAGAGCTTGGAGTATAGCCATTACATGGGTGGACGCGAGGCTTTGACCCAGTACCTTTCTTTTTGCCCTGAAAGCCGTTTGTTTGAAGGAAAAGGATTATTGGTGGGCGGTTCTCATCAGGTGAATCAATTGTCAGATCGAAGTTACTACGGTGACCTATCGGCGGTATTGATGAACCATTTGCCTACTTGGGCCAACTGGAAGAGCACTCCCGATTTGGATATTGCTTTGATGGAGAACTGGGAAGAGAAATTGGAGGCCATGGCACAAGCCGTTTCCAAAGACAATGTGACCAGCATGAGTGGGGTGCCCACCTGGACCTTGATTCTGATGCAACGCATATTGGAAATCACAGGGGCTAATCACATGCACGAGGTTTGGCCGAACATGGAATTGTTCATTCACGGTGGGGTGAGTTTCACTCCCTACCGCGAGCAATTCAAATCGCTGTTCCCCGAAAAGCACATGCATTATGTGGAGACCTACAATGCAAGCGAAGGGTTTTTTGGGGTTCAGGCCTATGCGGGTAAACCCGAAATGCTATTGATGACCCATCATGGGGTCTTCTATGAATTCTATGAGCCCGCAAAAGGACCTGAATCGGCGGTGCCCTTATGGGAGGTCAAGACCGAAACTCCTTATGCCGTCGTGATTACGACCAATTCGGGCCTATGGCGTTATTCTCTTGGTGATACAGTCGTTTTCCAAAATCTAAAACCTTATACATTTATCATCACTGGCCGGGTGAAGTTATTCATCAATGCCTTTGGAGAGGAACTGGTGATTGAAAATGCTGATTCGGCCATGGCTGAAGCTTGTCAGCAATTGGGGGTACGTATGCAGGATTACACGGCTGCTCCTCGGTACATGGATCAAGGAAATCCAGGCCATGAATGGGTCGTTGAATTTGAAGGTACTGAGCCTGATCCACAAGAGTTTGCAGACATTTTGGATCGTGAAATCCAAGCGCGCAACGGTGATTACAAGGCTAAGCGACAGGGTGATTTGGCTATGAAGTTGCCCACCCTTCATTTTGCTCCGACTGGTACTTTTCGAGCTTGGTTGAAAAGCAAGGGTAAGCTAGGTGGACAGCACAAAGTTCCTCGCTTGGCGAACAATCGCGACATCTTGAATGAAGTGCTGGCGCTCCTAGGCCATTGATGCATTATTTTTGCTTCATGTACGGAGCCATCAAAGACCATTTAGCGGCCGAATTGCAAGCCATCGAAGAAGCCGGATTGTACAAGCGCGAGCGCGTGATTACTTCTCCTCAAGGAGCGGTTATCACGTTGGAAGACGGCAGCGAAGTGATCAACTTCTGCGCCAACAACTATTTGGGATTGAGCAGTCACCCAAGAGTGGTGGAAGCAGCCAAGCGAGCCATCGATAGTCATGGTTTTGGCATGAGTTCCGTGCGGTTCATTTGCGGAACCCAAGACATTCACAAAGAATTGGAGCGCAAGATTGCCGAGTTCTACGGCACGGAAGACACCATTTTATACGCAGCTGCTTTCGATGCCAATGGCGGTGTGTTTGAGCCCTTGTTGGGTGCGGAAGATGCCATCATTTCAGACTCTTTGAACCACGCTTCAATCATTGACGGGGTGCGTTTGTGCAAAGCCATGCGCTTTCGCTACGAGAACAACGACATGGCTGACTTGGAAGCCAAGTTGAAGGAGGCTGATGCTGCCGGTGCCCGTTTCAAATTGGTGGTAACCGATGGTGTGTTTTCTATGGATGGCTACGTGGCTCAGTTGGACAAAATCGTGGCCTTGTGCGATCAGTACAATGCCATGGTGATGACCGACGAGTGTCATGCAGCTGGATTCATTGGAGCTACTGGAGTGGGTGTTCCCGAGCACTGTGGCGTCAAAGGAAAAATTGACATCATCACCGGTACCTTGGGCAAAGCTTTGGGCGGCGCCATGGGCGGATATACCACAGGTCGCAAGGAAATCATCGAATTGCTTCGTCAGCGCAGTCGTCCTTATTTGTTCTCCAATTCTCTCGCACCAAGCATTGTGGGTGCAAGCATCGAGGTGTTGAACATGCTCAGTGAAACCACCGAGTTGCGAGACAAATTGGAAGAGAATGTTCGCTACTTCAAATCGGGGATCAAAGCCAGCGGTTTGGATTTCAAAGATGGAGACAGTGCCATTGTACCCATCATGTTGTACGATGCCAAATTGAGCCAGGTGATGGCAGATCGCTTGCTAGAAGAGGGCATCTATGTAATTGGTTTCTTCTATCCCGTAGTGCCTAAGGGGCAAGCGCGCATTCGTGTTCAATTGAGTGCTGCGCACGAGCGCGAACACCTGGACAAAGCCATTGCAGCCTTTGCCAAGGTGGGCAAAGAATTGGGCGTGATCTAAGGATTATTATTCGTTCCCGCTTGCGGGTTTTTTCAAGACTTTCCAGAAGAAGTATGCGGTTACTGCCGTGACGAATACTTGTGTGCTGATCATCATAATGATGGCTGACTGGCTCATGCTGTATCTCCTTTCTTGTTGTAGTGGGCTTTGCGCACCAAAATACCCAAATAGACAAATAAGCCCAGCAGCATAAAGCGAGCGAGGTATCGGTAGAAAATGGGGTTGATGAATCGCCCTGAGGCGATTGATTGACCGGCCTTGACAGAATCGCCCTCATTGACCATAGCCGTTTGGGATCCGCTTAATTCATAGGTGCTTAAGGAAGTTCCATTTTCATCTTGAATCAGCAACTTTCCCTCTTGGAATGACACGGTACCGTTATTGTCTGCCTGCAATTCGCTGGCTACCGGGCTGCGGTTGTAGGCAATATCGACATTGCCGATTTGGCCCAAGATGCTGCCGGCATCGAATTCCCATTTTTCATTGAAGGCTTTTTTCCAGTCGTTGTCTTTGGGAGAGACTAAGCTGAGCACAAAAATGATGGCTAGAATACTAGGTGTTACGTAGCGAATAATGGGTTTGTATATTTTGGGTAGGCGTATATCGGCTCCTTCTTTAATCTCTTGCCATCCATTGTGAATGTCAAAAATCCAAGAGAATAGAATGGTCTCGGCCAGAGCAAAAATGACCAATCCAACCGTACCAGCCCAGTAATCGTATTGATCAAATACCCCTTGTTGGAAGAAGATGACCGTGGGTAAGCCCATGATTAAGGTCACCAATCCAAAGGTCCAGGCTGCTTTCTTGGTGCTGTATCCGTACTCGTCTTGCATGAAACCCATCCAGGGTGTACCCATGGCGAGTGAAGAGGTAATACCGGCGAAAAACAGCAATCCAAACCACATGAATCCGGCTGCAGTGGCTAGCGCGGATCCCCATTTGCCAAACAAGTAAGGCATGGTTTGGAAGGCCATGGAAAAGGAGGCGTTTTCTTTGACCCAATCAAGTCCTAGGTATCCGACGGCAATGGGAATTACGATTGACGCACCCAAAACGACCTCTACGAATCCGTTCATCCAACCGGCAGCCATGGCGTTCAATGCGATGTCATCTTTGGAGCGCACATAGGCGGCGTAGCAGTGAATGGTTCCCATACCTACCGACAGGGTAAAGAAGATTTGACCGGCAGCAGCCAACCATACTTTTGGGTCCCATAGAGAGGTGAAATTGGGTTCCCACAAGAAGTTCAACCCCGAGAAGGCGTTGCAATCCGTGCAACCTTCTGGCGATCCAGAATCGCCTAAGGTCAGGCCTTTGATGGCCAAGAATATGCCGAACAAAATGAGAAGGGGCATGCCAATTTTGGCCACTTTTTCAACCCCACCTTCCAAACCTTTGGACAGGATGTAGATGTTGATGACCAAACAGAGTATGTAGAGCAATACGGGCTCCAACGGGAGGCCAAAGGTGCTTTCACTCAGGCTAGTGTACTGCGAGAAAAAGGCCGCAATTTCCAATCGGTCCATGCCCGTGAAGGTTTGACCCAAACTATGAATCACATAGCTCAAGGTCCAGCTTTCAATGTAGCAGTAATAGGCGGCGACCGCAATGTTGGTGAAAATGCCAAAGACTCCGATGTACTTCCAAAAACGCTTGCGACCCATCTCATCCATGATGAAGGGTGTGCAGTGGTGTCCGTTTTTACCTCCGAATCGACCGGTTGCCCATTCGATCCAAAGCAGAGGAATACCCATGATGAAGAAACAGACCAAGTAGGGAATGATAAAGGTTCCACCCCCGTTGTTTACAGCTTGTACAGGAAAGCGAAGAAAGTTACCGAGTCCTACAGCATTTCCAGCCATGGCCAGAATCAAACCGACTCGGGTTCCCCACGATTGCGTTTGGCTACTCATAAAGAGCCGAAGATACGATTTAGGGACTTAAATCCTGACCTTTTCTCGGGTGTATCCGAATCGACGATTGTCCAATTTTGCAATCTCTTCCAACACGGGAAGCATGTCGGCAAATTGATCCAAGTACAAGCTTTGGTCGCCATCTGACAAAGCCTCTTTGGGTTGGTTGTGAACCTCGATGATCAAGCCATCAGCACCAGCCGCAATGGCGGCCTTGGATACGGCTGGAACCAAATCGCGAATGCCCGTTCCCTGAGAGGGATCCAAAATCACCGGCAAATGGCTCAGAGATTTGACCAACGGAATGGCCGCGATGTCCAAGGTGTTGCGGGTAGCATTTTCAAAGGTTCGAATGCCTCTTTCGCACAAGATGACCCGCTCGTTGCCACTGCTGACAATGTATTCGGCGGCCAACAACCATTCCTCTATAGTGGAACTCATTCCTCTTTTGAGCAAAATAGGTTTTCCCGCTTTGCCCAATGCGCGCAACAGCGGATAGTTCTGCATGTTGCGGGTTCCTACTTGTAGAATGTCGGCGTATTCCACGAGCTCAGAGATTTTATCCTCGCTCATGATTTCTGAAACGACAGCCATTCCGTATTTGTCTGCGGCTTCTCGAAGAAGAATCAACCCTTCGGTTTTCAAACCCTGAAAGCTGTAGGGGCTGGTGCGAGGTTTGTAGGCTCCACCGCGTAAAAACCGAATTCCCAATTTGGACAAGAATTCAGTTATGGTGCAGATCTGTTCCTGATTTTCAACGGCACAAGGCCCGGCAATCATGACGCGATCCCGACCAATGTGAACCCCGTTTATTTCAAAGACGGTGTCTTCGGTCTTCCATTCTCGGCTAACAAGCTGGTAGGGTTGACGGGTACTCATTGGTTTAATTGGGCTTCGTATAGGTAATGATCAGTTTGGTCTTGGTATGGTCGATGATGGATCGGGCACCCAAGACAGGTTGATCACTGGGCACACACAAATACAAACCACCATTGTAATCTACAGAATCAAACCAAGAACGGTTCAAAAGGTTTTGAAAATGGCGGGTAATGGTGAACTTATATGTTTGATTGGATTCGTTGTAAATACCTCCAAAGCCCGCTGAAGTTCCGTCTTCGATCAGAGCGTTTCGATCTGAGAAAATGCTCAAATTTCCAGCGGCATCTTGGCCAACAGTAAGGGGTTGAAACAAATTCAACCGGGGTGCGCTGTAGAATGAGTTGCTAGTGCTGAACCATTCTGATGCGTGCAAGACCAGCTCTGCCTTGTTGATGGCTACGTTGCCATCTTGGATCAAACTATACAAAGAAGGGAAGCGCAACCAAGTTTTCAATCCGCCCAAGGCTTGAACATAGGTTTGGGGATAATGGGCATTGGGGTTGTTGATTTGAAGGGTTACCGCGCTTGGGTGGGGTCCAACTTGCCCAGACGTAGTGGTTTGTGTTTTGCCGTCAAAGCCAAAAACAAAGGTGCTAGTATCGTCGTAATAGAGCAGAATTTTGGCTCTGTAGGCCAATGAACCGATGGTGTGCAGGTCAAAAACCCCAAAGCCTCCATTTCCGGGAGCTAAATCGGTGTTTTGAGGAACGATGGCAATGCCTGGGAAATATTTAGCCAATTCGTCATTGGTGGTGTAAGCTGATTTGGGAAGTGTCATCAGCTTTTTGGCCATATCGGCAGAAAGGGTGATTCGCAGACCTGACTCAGGGGCCAATTTGGTCTTTCTATAGGGCAAACTATCGCGATACAGGCTGAACAAGGTTCCTCGGTACTCACTGTAGATAGCCGCATCGTAAGAGGGGGCAAATTGCTGGTAGTAGGTCTTGCCGCTTTCGATGTCTTCCAACAGCGGATGAACACGTAACACTTGCTCCGTGCTGCGGTTGCCATAAAAGTTCAATCCTTCTACTACGGGTATGAATAGAACGGCAGAGTCAGGATCTTTTGTGTTTGGGAAGTCGCTGTTGGGCTCAATCAGACTAATGCTGGCAAAAACCGAGGCCTGACTTGGGCCCAGCGCTGGATCATTCATGGCCCCCAACAACGCATAGCTCAAGCCATTTCCGGGCAGGGAGTCTTCGCGAACCGTGCTGGCGTAAACCGAGAAGGTATCGCTTCTGAACAAGGTCAATTGATTGGCATTGCCTTGACCCTCCAAGGAAATGTTTCCTGATTCAGGTTTGCAGGCTACCCAATTCAAGAGAAGCAGGCTAACAAGAGCGATCCTACTGGAATTCACAGAACAGGGTCTTAGGCCAAAATTTGATCGTAAAGCTGCTCGTATTGTTCAGCTAAATCTTCCCCTTCCTTGTGGTGGATAGAGGGCTTGCCTTCCAAGGCGTTCTTGACCAATTCCATGGCTTTTTCGCAACCGGCTACAATGGCATCAGAGTGCTTTACGGCTCCGGAGTGAACCCCATTGGTGCTGGCATTGCTGAAACAATCCATGCAATCGCTTTCTAAGGAGTTCAAGGCCGCTTTGCGAGAGAATTCACTACCCAAAGACTGGTCACAATCTTCGTGGTATACCGAATAAACTACTTTGGTGTTTTTGAATACAGGTTCGTCTTTGTAGATGGTTTTCAGGTACAAAGGAATCAAGGAAGTCATCCATCCTTGACAGTGAATGATATCAGGAGCCCATCCCAATTTCTTTACCGTTTCCATCACTCCTTTGCAGAAGAAAATGGTACGCTCGTCATTGTCGTCAAAGAATTGACCCTTGTCGTTGTTGTAGACGGCTTTGCGGTGAAAGTAATCTTCGTTGTCCAAGAAGTACACCTGCATTTTGGTGTTGGGAACAGAAGCCACCTTGATGACCAAGGGGTTGTCGTTGTCATCGATGCTGATGTTGATTCCTGACAAACGAACCACTTCGTGCAATCGATTTCTACGCTCGTTGATGACGCCAAAACGGGGCACCAAGATGCGGATTTCGTTGTCCTTTTCTTGCAAGGCTTGGGGCAACATGCGAGCGATGGTTGAGTGTGGTGATTGCTCCAAGAAAGGAGCCATTTCCGAACTTACATACAGGACACGTTTTTTCTGGGTCATAAAATTCTGAGGCGTAGGGGTTGAAAAGGGTTTACAAAAGTATAATAAAAAAACGGGATATTCAAAACACCAAAGGCTAAAAAGCCTTTATTTGCAAGGCTTTTCGCTCTTATGAAGGTCATCCAATCGGCTTCAGAACTCGCCCAATTTTGCTTAGAAGCAAACCGGGAAATAGGATTCGTTCCTACCATGGGAGCCTTGCATGAAGGTCATCTGGAATTGTTGCGCGCCGCTCAGGCTGCGGGTGACTTTGCGGTGGTATCCGTATTTGTGAATCCCTTGCAGTTCAACAATGCCCAGGATCTGGCCAAGTATCCGCGCAGTTTGGAAGCCGATTCATCTATGCTGGAGAAAGCGGGAGCCGATGTGTTGTTTGTGCCTAGTGCGGAAGAGGTTTACCCCAGCAGTCCCATGGCGTCAGGTGTC
>Ga0222713_10002047_pt1 | contig 21793 bp, 35 predicted proteins | sample C33_649DmetaG_FD_165061 | JGI IMG/M metagenome (GOLD analysis project Ga0222713, IMG submission 165061) | Estuarine water microbial communities from San Francisco Bay, California, United States - C33_649D | ecosystem: Environmental > Aquatic > Marine > Unclassified | place: USA: California...
TAGTCCTGCGGTTAAGAAGGCAATCCAAGATTATAGAGACTTATTTATGGAAGACCTTTTTAAGGTTACAGGAGATTTAAAAAAATTCACTAAATACAAACAGTACTTCCCACAAGATAAGAGAGACATTAATAAGTTTACATCTGCGGATGAATTATTTAGATTTTTAAGTGATTTTAAGTTACCTGAAAAGAAACAAAAAGAGTTAGATAAGAAAGAACTTAAGAAAGAAATTAGAAAAGAAAGAGAAGGATTCTCTCACCCTGGAGCAACTATTGAATTTACGGGGGATAAATGGACTGTGGTTAAGATTGAAGGTACTGATGAAAAAGCTCAAGAGGCAGCAAGTTGGTATGGAGGTTATTACGATTATGACCAAGGGGAGTCAAGATGGTGTACCTCACCTCCAAATTCAAGTTATTTCAGAAATTATGCTAAAGACGGCCCACTATATGTTATCTTAGCAAATAATGATAACGGTAGTGTTGGTAAAAGAACGGGATTACCTCAGGAAAGATTTCAATTCCATTTCCCATCTAACCAATTTATGGATAGAGCAGACCATAGAATTGATTTGATTCAATATTTGAATGGTGATATGTCCGAATTAAAAGAATACTTTAAACCTGAGTTTGCTAAAGGTATGACATCTGGTGGTGGTAAGAAAGTGGAAATCGAATATCCTAATAGTAGTGCAGGTAAATTTATTGCATTATATGGGTTTGACGAGTTTTTCGGTAGTTTACCGTCAGACATTACTAACTTGTTATTCAATAATAAGTCTAACGAGAAGATTGCATTAAAAGTCCCCTCAACTTTGGGAAGATTCACAAATCTTGAAGCATTATTATTAATGAACTGTGTTGAGTCATTACCAAATGAAATCATACAATTACAAAATTTATCATTCTTAGCGTTACCAGATAACCCATCAATGAAATCATTACCTGATGGTGTTACAGAATTACCTAATTTAATGTTTGTTAACCTTAAAGGGTCCAAACCAACATTGTCACCCGCATTCTTAGAGAAATTTGGGGAAGAAGGTGCTAGTGGAAGTGGATTCTTTACTAAAAAAATGTAATTAAAATTATGAGTAAAATTGACGTAGAAATCTATGTCAGTCAAATGATAAGGTTTTTCGAGTCAAATCCGAAAGACCTTTTTACTTTGATTGGTGATTTAAATAAAGAAATATTTTACGAAAGAATCAAATTATTATCTGATAAGAATTATTCAGATAATGGGGATGCTGCTTTAACTAAAACACAGATGGTTGAGATTGTTGTTGAAATGTATAAAGAAGCTAATAGTCCAGTCGAAGAGACAAAAATTCACAACATTTTTATTGAAACTGATTTTGGTCAAATTTGTTTGAATTAAGTTTTGGATATTCAAGATTTATTTATATCTTTGTATTCTAAAACGATAAGATATGACTCCATTAAATTTTGAAACACTTAAAACTCAAGTACCAGCCATTTTCACAACCTCACCATCTCCAAAGATGTCAGACAGATATACGTTTGTCCCGACTATGGATATTTTAGGAAACTTTGAACAAGAAGGGTGGAAAGTTTATTCTGCGAAACAAACGGGACGTAGTCAATATGCAACTCACGAAATTCGTCTTCGTAATGGTGAGTTACCTGCAGTTGGGGATTCGTTGATTGAAGCGGTTATTCGTAACTCACACAACGGTTTAACTACGTTCTCAGTAAGTTCTGGTCTACACCGTTTGGTATGTTCTAACGGGTTGACAGTACCAACTTCATTAGCGGAACAATTCAATATCCGTCATCAAAACTTTGATTTAGGTGAAGTTCGTCGTCTAACTGACAGTTTTGCATCACGTCTTCCAGTTATCCAAGAATCATTGGTTAAAATGGAAAGCAGAGAGTTGACTATGGATGAGAAAGTTGGGTTTGTTAAAGGAGCCGCCGCAATTCGTTGGAGAGAAGGTAATATGCCATCAACAATGTCTATTGAAGAAATCCTTAATCCTATGAGAGATGGGGACGTTGGAGATAGTTTATGGAAAGTATTCAACGTAGTACAAGAAAAAATGGTACGTGGTGGGGTTTCATACCGTTCAGGCCGAGGTCGATTGACTTCAATGAGAGAGTTAAAAAACATCTCAGTTGTGAACAACGTTAATACTAAACTTTGGGAATTGGCTGAGTCTTATTGTTAATCTAACAGGGGGGTAACACCCCCTTTTTACTAAAAATCTATGGAAGTTTTTTTTAAAAGAAAATACGAAAAATTTAATACGGTTTATCATAAAGACCATAATGTACTACCCACATTAATCTCAAAGAAGACTGATGATGATACTTTTGATATTTGGAGTGGTGACCTAAATGTTGTTACGGGCAGAATTAGTGGTACTGAAAAACACCCAATGTTTGATTATCTAAAATCTTCAAATACTGAAGAAGATTTTGTTAAAGAGTTTGGTAATCCTATGTGTACTGTTCATCTTGAGAGAGTAACATTAGTGGTTGAAGGAGACGATACTAAAATTTCCATTAAGTTGTTTCAATATATGAAACACAGAGACGTTGGTCGACCTTATTTCAGAAAACAATCCCAAATAAAATTCATTACATATAAGTTTGACAAAAATGATTTATTCTTTGGTCAAATAACTAATGGGTTTAAAAAACGGAAACACTCAAGTATGGTTAGACGAAATAATTTCTCATCAAGTCCATTTATGTCTATTGAGTCTAGCTTTCATAATGTATTCTCACCATATAAGAAGGATAGTGACGAGTCTGCGAGAGAAGTGTTAGTACACGCTATCAATGCGTTTGTAAGTAAAATACCAAACTTTAATATTGTACCTGGTCATAATTGGGATGATATGTTTTATCTTAATTTTTTAAAGACAAGAGATGTTAAAGTCCCTAACAACTGTTTAGTTTTTAGACCTACAATACCTTTACCGAGTAAACGAGTCCTAAAGAAGACTGGTGGTAAGTTATTGGATTCGTATATGTTAAATAAAGGTTTTAAAGGGGATAAGATACGTAAAGTACTTCACGAGGTTAACTTCCTTAATGATTTATTTTATAAACAAGTTGAGAATTTTTTTGGTGAGAAGTTTTTGAAACATCAGAGTGTTGAGTCACTTAAGAATATTTTTCAGTTTAAGAGTGGTTATCAGATGCCAGGTGATATTGAAACATTAACGGATACTGAGAAAAGAAATGCCTTCAAAGTGTTTGAATCAATGATTAAAAGTACTGAGAGTATACAGACATTCATTGACCACGTTAATTTCTATACAATGTTAAAACCTTTGGAAGAAATCAAGTGGAAATCATTTGACTCTACAACATTTAGAAGAGAGCACGAAGATTGGACTGATAGATATTCTCATTATACTAAAGGGTCGTATACTCGATATTATGACGAAGAATTTGTCAGAGGTGTTGAAAAACCAATATATAATGTAAACTCTATTGAATATCATCCTATTGTTTTAACGGATTCAATACAGTATAACTCAGAATCTAGTAGACAACATAACTGTGTTAAGACATATATCGATAAAGCATCGTCAGTAATTATTTCATTTAGAGAAGGTGACAAGGATTCCGATGAAAGAGCGACAATTGAATATATGATAACAAAGAATGGTGAGAACGGATTTAAATTAAAGAGAGTTCAAACTTTAGGTAGGTTTAATAAAAGTTTAGATACTAAATGGGATTTGGTTATTGAAGAACTTGACAATAGAATTGATTCGGTAGTTAAAAAAAGTTTTAAATTACCTAAAGTTATTGTAAATTTTAAACACCAATCAATTGAATCTGAAAGTGTTTTTACAACAGGTGAAAATACTTGGAGACCTGTAGAATGGGTTAGTCCTTTTCTTAAGAATGGTATACGAAATGTTAATGTGATTAATTTCGGGGATGAGTTGAATTTTTAATAATTAATCTTATAATTTTTAATATGAAAGATATCTTTGAAAAATTTTACAATAATTTAAACGATGGGGTTTATTCTGTAATGGATATTTCCGTGGAAGTTCTAACCCCAACGGATTTAATGTCTGAAGAAACTTTCGCAAAGAATTATGATACAATATATTTGAATAGTGTATACGTAGACAACACTTTAAAACACAACCAAGGTATTTTTAAACACCCTAGTGGATTTTATTTATGTCTTTCTAGAAAGGGAGTTACTAATGTATTTACATTAAAGGTGATATATAAATTTAAACAATACGAAGAGGTTAAAGTCTTCATTAACGCATTAAAAAAACTAAAAAAATAACATATGGAAATCACATCACAAGAATTAAGAGAAAAAATTAAAAACGGAAATAAAATTATTGTAGACTTTTGGGCACCTTGGTGTGGACCTTGTAAGGTAATGAAACCATTATTTGAAGCTGCTAGTGAAAAATTAGTTGAACAAAACTCAGACGTTGAGTTATACACATTCAACATTGAATCTGATAGAGATTTTATAGCTGAAGTTGGGATTAGAAGTGTGCCAACTATTAAAGGGTACTCAAATGGTACTGAAACCTTTTCAGAAGTTGGTTTAAAACAAACCAATGTTATTATGGAAATGACTAATAACTTTTAACGATATGACAGAACAATTAATAGTGGTTTACACTATGGAAGGATGTCCGTATTGTGTAATGATGAAGGAAGAACTTGAAAAATTAGATATTCCTTTTGTAACAAGAGATATTGATGAAGAACCTGAAGAGTATGACTTATTTGTTAAAGCCGTTGGAGGTAATGAATATGTACCAGCTTTTATGACCATTGAAACAGATGGTAAAACTCATAAAACTAATTTTTATGCCCCCGAAAGAGATTACAATGAAATCACTGACGGGGTAAAAATAATTAAAGAATTTTATAGTAAGTTTAATTAAAAGACTATCAAATCTTTTGGATTAACATCCCTAACCAACCAAGGTTTTACTTCGGTTGGTTTTTTTATGTCATCACAAAAATCATAACCCTCAAGGTATGTGTTAAAATCTGATAGATTAAAACTAAATACGTCTAATATCATAGACTTGATTGATTCAGTCGATATTGGAGAGTTAAATCTTACATCTATGATTTGTTCCCCATCCTCATTTTTTTTGTTAGTGATATATAAATCAATTTTATTAGCCATTGAAGGTGAAATTATTTGATTTGCAATATATTCGGAATAATAGAACAAGTTTCTATCCATAGACAGACTATAACCGTGAGGGAACTCTGAAGAAACTTGGAAAGGGGTTGTAAAGAATTTAGATGGGGTGATTATTGATTCATAGTTTAACTCATAAATTAAACCATCATTATAATCTACTGAATAATAATCTTTATCAGACAAACTAGCCATACAAACATCAGTGTGGTAAATTGGTCTAGTTGAGTTATAAAAGGTCGACCATAAGTGTCTATTAGGAGTCTCAACTATTTTCTTATTATATTGGATTAAATCCATTAAGTTAATTGTCTCACCATAACCAACATCGGTTAGTAATGAATGATATTCGGAGATGAATTCGTCTTTTATTTTGTTTAAGTCTAATAGTTCTGATGATTCTGTGATTCCATTAATTACTAAGAAATGGTTTAAGTCTGTAACTTTGATGACCGTATTTAAAGAATGGTCGATGTATTTTAATACAAAGTCTGCGAATAGGTTAACAATACCCTTTTTTGAATTTAAATTGATTAATTTCATTTTCTATGTTTTGGTTAAGTATAGAAAATTGAAATGAGATGTTAAATAGAAAATTAGTTATTTAAGATTTCTTTTATCTCGTCAGACGCTTTATATAACATACTTAAAAATCTTTTCCAGTCTGAGCCACTATACTTCTTAACAAGTTCAAGTACAACTAAATATTCCAACTCTTTATCTCTTTGACTTAGTATGTCAGAAATCTCAGGATTATCAATTAATATATTATTTAAAACTTTTCTTGACCTTGTCATCTCTTCTGAGCCATACATATCACCAATAATATCTGAAGATAATGGAGATAATTTCTCACCGATTGAAAAATGATTTATAATATTGTCTAAGGATTTTTTAAGAGACTCAATACTAGTTTGGGTTTTAACACGAGACTTTCTAAGTGTAAATTCGTTTATTAACCCCTCAATAAATTCGTTACTGATTGCTCTAAATTCGACAGGGTGTCCCCAATATTTTTCATCCATCTCAGGGTCATAAGTATCCCAAAAAGATTCTGTAGATTTAGTACTAAACATTGGGTCAGTGGCGTGCATTATTTCGTGGTATAATGTTTGGTATAACCCTTTTTTACTTTTAACTTCGTTAGGGTTAATTTTGATAATAAAATCGTTAGGGTCAGTACTGTCCTCAACTTTAACGTCAAGTATACCATAATGTTCTAATTCTGGGTCAACAACTATCTCCACAGTACCTGGTGTACCATCGGCAATTTCAATAGGAATGGAAGTTATTGGTGTGTATTTTTTAAAACTTGTTTTTCTTTTTTTGAAAATAATATCCACAACGTTATTCAGGACTCTTTTAAAATCAGGGTCCATTTTAACTCTTGTTGATTCGTTTAATATGTCTATAAGTTTAATCATTAAAAATAATTTCCAAAATCTTCGTTAATACAGGCATCAACTCTACTTGAATCTGGGTAATCAGGGATTCTAAAATCAAGGTTTTCCCATACACCATTCTCCATACCATTTTTTAACATACCCATATATGAACCGTAATATTCTAAAGAATCCTGTGAATAGTGAGAACCCTTCATATCGTAAAGGAACTTTTTAATATCACCTTCAATGTCTCTAATTTTTATTAAGATATAATGTTGGGTTTTAGTTGGGTCTGATTTAAAAGGTCTTGACCTCCATTCACTTTTACCCTCAAAGAACCGAGATAATTCGCTCCAAATATCATCATAAATTTCACTTTCATATGATGAGTTATAACAGTTATTATGAACACTATATAACTCTTGTCTTACCTCATCCGCATATTCTTTCAAAATATATCTAAGGGTTTCTTCATCCTGAAACATACCACTAAAGTTTTCTTTAGTTACTATTACTTCACCTGAGCCTGAATCGTCCAAGTCTTCCAAATATTCTGTATTAGTATATAATGTCTCCCCCTCAACCTCTTTCAATACTCTATTATAAAGAGTTTTTAAGTTTTCTTTATCTAATTCCTCAACAACATCCCTATATACATCATCAGTGGTATCCCAATAGGGCTCCCAATGGTCTTCACCTAGTATACTTTTAACTAAATCTCTTGTTGAATCACGATTTCCGTGATAAAACAAATCACCTAAATCTTCTTGGTCGGATAAATAAAGATACCAATTGTCGCCTTCTTTAACTAAGTCACTGTTAATGACAGACTCACAAATAAAATTAACCCATTTTTCAGGGTTTTCGTTTACTAAGGTATATAAAATATCGTTTTGATAATCCATTAAGTCATCAGACATTGGGTCAATCAAATCAATTAAACCGTATTTAAGTATGACCTTAATGAATAACTCCATATCGTTATTAAAGTATTGAGAATACTCATCCCAATTACCGTCATTAACTTCTTCAATTATTTCTTTTAGTTTTTCGATATTCATATTAATAAATATAAAAAAAGGGGAAATAAATTCCCCCTTTTGATTTTTTTAAACACCCAAACCTATTAGTTTACGATTTTTGTTTGTTAACTGTATAGTATTTTTCGATAGTTTTCTTAATGGCGTCCTGAACTGACTCGTTAGTTGGTGTAACAGTACTGTTAGTTTGAACCTGTTGAGTTTGTGGTGTTGAGGTTGAGTTTGTTTTATTTTTGCATCCGCATCCCATAGTATGATAATTTAAATAATGGTTTATTTACACATAAATATCGTCAACTTGGATTTAATGTCAAGTATACTATTCAATTATATGATAATAGTTTGTAGTTTTAATATATTTATTAATAATGAAAAGACCTTTTAAAATAACAGAACATTATTTTAACAACTTAGTAAAACGAGTTATTAAAGAAGAAGAGCAAGACGAATGGGTTAAAGTAACACCTGAACAGTATCTTGAGATAATGAAGTATGCTAGTTATAACGCAAAAGGTGTTAGTATGTTACCACAATATCGAGGTAAAAAAATATGGATAACGGGTAACTTAGATGTTAGAAACTTACCAATAAAAAGTTTGGAGGGTATTGGTTATGTAGAAGGTAATTTAGATATTAGTAGAACTGATATTAATGACGTATCATTTATTAATGTTAAAGGTAGAGTTAGTGATTGGGAAAGTGGGGTTGATAGAATTAGAAAACAAAAAATCAAACAAGAAAAACTTGCGGCCGCTCAATTAAGACGTGAAGATAATGAATGGTCACCTGAAAATGGTGATGATACGGGGACCAGAGCAAGAGCCGTTATGGAGTATATTAATGATACTAATACTCGTGTGACAATTAGAACTGAAGAGGATGATATTCGTTTAAAAGAACTTGAAAGAGAGATGGAAAGTCTTCTTGAAAAAGAAAAACAATACGATGATGAAGGTAAAGACTTAACTGATATATATGCCGACATTGAAGCCGTTGAGGACGAAATTAATGAGATTAATGAAAAGATGGATTTGTACCATTTAATCCCTGAAGAAGGTTATGGTTTTTATCGTATGAGTAAATTTGAGGTGGTCGGTAATGATGATTTAGAAGGGGCTGAATATGCGGTTGGTACTGAAGATGAAGTAGAAAGGTCTTGTAGAGATTATTTGGACGACCAATTTGATAGTCCTGAACAATATTTCAGTGAATCTTTTTTAGAGAACCATATAGATGAAGAAGAAGTTTTAGATTATTTTAGGGACCACTACGAGTACGATGTTGCAGAAAACCCCGAAGTGTATTTCAATGAAGATGATTTTGAATTAACTTCAAAACAAGAAGAAGAGAAATCAAGATTAGAACAGGAAATTGCTGAATATGAGGAAAGACAAGAAAATCTTGATAGTGAGATAGAAGAACCTGAGGAATATTCAAGGATGTATGACCAAATACAAGACCATATAGATTCATTACAAGAACAAATTGACGAAATGGAACCTGATGGGGAGCCGAGTCAAGATATGATAGATAACAAAGTTGACGAGATGTTATACGATGTTAAAAGAAACCTTATTGATTATATGAAGGATTGGGGTATGAAAATTAGTGAATACATCAATAAAGAAGATGCTATTCAGGATATAATTGATAGTGATGGATACGGTCACATTTTAAATAGTTATGATGGCGAATACGACACTGTTGAGATGGACGGAGAGACTTTTGTAGTTATGAGAGTTGGTTAACAACTATTCAAATTTCCTCAAGTTCTATTATTATTTAATAAAACAACCTAAATATGGATACAGGGGAAGATATCAAAATAAAATTTATAATGGATACCGATTGGTTAATTCAAGAGCCGATTGATTTTGAACATAAAAAATATGTTTTACTTGGTTATTTTAAAAAAATAGACCAATTACTTGACCAAAATAAAATTTACCCAACATTTATTGAATTATCGTTACATTTAGCCAGTCTACAAACATTGGTTAAAGAAAACGCTATACTTTATACTAACAAACATTTTAAAAGTTTTGACGATGAAGTCTTAATGAAAGATTTATTAGTTAAACAAGCTCCAAAATTTTCACCCGAAGAAGTAACAGAAATTGATAGTATAATCAATTATTCTTCATCCAAATTTTTTGAATACTTTGGAATTGTTAAATCCTATTGGAGTATTATTTACGATACAATTTCAGTATCCGTAAAACGAAATAAGAAAAATATGAAAAATGGTGTCGGTTATATGACCTATAACGATAAGAAAACCGCAACCATATATGTTTGGGAATATCAAATATCAAAAATAGTACCTGAATTAAACGAATATAATAATGATTTAGTTTTAATATATTCAGGTGGTAAAAAAGAACACACTTTTAATGAAATACTTGAAAAATATTCAAATCTGTCTGAAAAAGAACAAAAAAACTCACCAGTGTTTGAAATGAAGTCATCTGAAGATTACCCTATGGATGAAACTTTAATACCCCTATTCAAAAGAAAATTAATGTCATACATTTTACAAACAGTTAGACTCGAACATATAAAAAAATATGAGGGATAACTTTGACATTGTAGAAAAAAGATGTTATTTTTAATTAAAATTATTTATTATGGGGTTTCACAAAAGATTTGTAGATAAAAATGTGGTTGACACATATCTAAAAAACGGGTCACCTTTAAAAAACTTATTTAAAGCCGACGCTTTTATCTTTATGGATGAGGTTGCGTCTAAAGTCTTTAAATGGTTTGAAAAAGGATTATCTGATGAAGAAATTAAAGTTAAATTATTAGAATATGATGAACCAAAAGACTAATAAAGAACTAATGTCTAAGTTAAGACAACCAATACACATTGACTACATTTCAAAATATATTCTTCGTAAAACAACTAAAGAGAGTAAAGAAATACTAGTTAATTTAGTTAATGAGGGTATCCTTGAAGAAAGTAAAATATCAAAAGACTACTATGTTGTTAAAAATCAAAACGTATAATATAGGAGAAAACTCCAAACAGTACGTCATTACTTTTTTTAAATCATTTATCTTAATTGGTAGGTCACCAAATCTTTTTTATATTAGATTTGGAGATTCTAATAAGGGGTTCCAGGTAACCTCTAAACCACTATTTTCTATTAGAAACGGACATAAAAAATCAATAAAATTAAAAAGGTATTATTTTAGTAAATTATGAAATTAAAATTAGAGTATATTTGGCTTGACGGTTACAAACCCGAACCAAATTTGAGAAGTAAGATTAAAGTTATTGACTATAAATCAAGTAATGTTGTGATGTCACTTGATGAAATCCCTGATTGGGGGTTCGATGGTAGTTCAACTATGCAGGCGGAGGGTTATTCTTCAGACTGTTATTTAAAACCTGTTAGATTATATTGGAGCCAGATTAAAGACAATAATACTTATCCTTTGGTGTATGTTCTTTGTGATGTTTATGATAAGAACAATAAACCACACGAAACCAACCAAAGATTTAAGTTAGGTAATGAAGATACTGATTTTTGGGTTGGGTTTGAACAAGAGTATTTCATTCGTTCAGGTCATAATAAAAACATTATTGGTTTTGATAATGGTGGGATGATTGACCCCCAAGGAAAGTACTACTGTGGAGTTGGAGGACAAATCTTTGGTAGACATTTAAGTGATGAACATTTAAATTTGTGTCTTGATTTAGGGATTGATGTTGAAGGTACTAATGCTGAAGTGGCTTTAGGACAATGGGAATATCAAACATTCTCTAAAGGTAAATTGAAAGCCGCTGATGACCTTTGGATGTCGAGATACCTACTTTATAAGTTAGCCGAGAAGTATGGATATCAAATTGAACTACACCCAAAACCAATTACTTTAGGAGATTGGAATGGTTCAGGGTTACATACTAATTTCTCAAATAAGAGAATGAGAGAAAAAGGGGGTGAGGAGTATTTTAATTCAATCTTTAAAGTATTTGAATCAAGACAAGATATTCATATTGAAAACTATGGTTCAGATAATAACCTTCGTTTAACTGGTAAACACGAAACACAATCTATTGATAAATTTAGTTGGGGTATTAGTGATAGAGGTGCGTCAATTAGAGTACCTAAATCAGTTGGTGAAATATGGAAAGGTTACTTAGAAGATAGAAGACCTGGTTCAAATGCCGACCCATATAAAATCCTTAATGTTATTTGTGAATCATTAACCTTATCTGAGGAGTTGGACACTACTCTACACGCAATGTATAACAATGTTGATGGTAAAAAATTAAAAGTACAATTCACAGGTATGATATCTAATGAAGAATTATTAAAAGAATACAGAGAAGATTAATATGTCAGAACAAGTAAATCACCCACAACATTATGGAGGGGAAGATAATCAATATGAGGCAATCAAAGTGATTGAAGCTTGGGATTTAGATTTCCATTTAGGAAATACTGTAAAATACATCTCAAGAGCAGGTAAAAAAGGTACCGATAAAGAATTACAAGACCTTAAAAAGGCTTTGTGGTATTTGGAAAGAAAAATAAACAATCTTGAAAATAAATAACAATGAATATTATTGAAAAATTAATTAGAAAGTTTTTTAGTAAGAAAAAAACTGAAACACCAAAAGTTGGAGGTAAAACAATAACGGAAGTGATTGAGAAATCCTTAGATGAAAAAAAACAAAAAATTGTTGACCAACTAGATGATACTGAACACATTGAAGTTGATGTTGTTGGTTTACCTAAAATGAAATCAAAACCTAAAAAAAATAAAACAAAAAAAGTAACAAATGAAAAAAAGTAGAGTATTCTCAGCCTTGAAAGCACAGGCTTTAGCGGACAAAGAAAAAGCATTAATGGCGTTAGACCTTTTAGAAAACCAAGCCGTAGGTATCGGTGACCATACCGCAAACGATTTCCTTAAAGACGCTACAGAAGCATTAACCTTATTGGCGGACGCTGAGGACAAATTGGAAATCATTGAAAAATATTTCTCAACGAAAGAGTAATGGAAATCACTGTAGATATTGATGAATACGCTGAAGGTGCCATCTTATTAGACGGTCTTGAAGAAGCAATTATTGGGATTGTTGAGGAATTCGGTAATGGAAGAAGAATCCTATACTCAAAACCAAAAATTTTGTCTATACTTTGTGAACGAGATTTAATGACTATGAGTGAAGCGGAGGAATTTTACGATTATAATATTGTGGGACTCTATGCTGGTGAACAAAACGCGGTGTTTTTAGATTTACATATAGAACCAATCAATAAAGATAATCAGTGGGAGTACCACGTAAAATAAAAAATATGATAGAAACACAAAAAATAATTAATGGTGACTGTGTCGAAGAAATGGGTAAATTCCCTGAGAACTCGATAGATTTAGTTGTCACTAGTCCACCATATAATGTTGGGATTGAGTATGATTCTCATAATGATAGGATGACTATGGATGAGTATTGGGAGTTTACCAAACAGTGGTTAACCGAGGCTTATCGAACTCTTAAAGTTGGTGGCAGAATTGCGGTTAACATCCCTTATGAAGTTAATGTTCAGGACAGAGGTGGTCGTATTTTATTTATGGCTGAGTTTTGGATGATAATGAAAGAAGTTGGATTCAAATTTTTTGGGTTGGTTGACTTAGACGAACAATCTCCACATAGAAGTAAGACAACCGCTTGGGGTTCTTGGATGTCACCGTCATCACCGTATATCTACAACCCTAAAGAGTGTGTAATATTGGGATATAAAATTAATTCCAAGAAACAGGATAAGGGAGAACCTCAATGGGTTGGAGAGCCTGTGGATATGGAACAAGCCGATGGTACATTTAAGAAAAAAATTATGTACACTGATGATGCGAAGAAAGAGTTTATGAGTTTAGTTTACGGTCAGTGGGAATATTTTGCGGACACAAAACAAATGACTAAAGCGACATTCTCAATGGATATTCCTGGTAAAGCAATTAAGATTTTAACATATCGTAATGACATTGTACTTGACCCGTTTGCAGGGTCGGGGACTAGTTTAGTTGCTGCAGAGGTTAACGACCGAAGATGGATTGGTATTGAACTTTCTGAATCATATGCAGAAGTTGCAAGAAAAAGGGTAAATGAATTTGTACTACAGAAAAAACAATTAGTAATTGAAGGGGTTTTATAACCCCTTTTTTTATTTCCTGAATATTTATAACTAAAACAATAACAATGGGACAAAGATTAATAATTTCTGAATCAGAAAAAAATTCAATTCTTAATATGCACACTTCAGCAAAAAAAGGGATTTCACTTAATGAAGGTATTGAAGACTACGAACACAATATGTCTATACAGTGCTTTTTAATTAAAAAAGGTATTACTGATAACGAAAATAAAAAAATTGTAAAAGATGGAAGTATAGGTCGATTACCTAATTCAAAAAGTGCTCAAGCAATTGCAAAATATCAATCAAAGATTGGTGTTTACCCTACAGACGGTGTTTGGGGGTCTGATACAATGTCTAAGATGCCAAACGCAGATAAAGTTATATTCAAACAATGTGTATCTGATGAGGGTGACCTTTTCGATAAATTTGTACATTGGATTGGAATGGACTAAAAACTAACTATGAAAAAATTAATTAAAGAAAGTGGTATCAGAGATATCAATAAGTTAGCCAAGAGATATCCTAAGGCTGAAATATATTTTCACCAAGATTTAGATGGTGTGACTACCGCAATTGCGATGAAGAAGTATCTACAAGATAACGGAATCAAAGTTGTTGGGGCTCATATTATTCAGTATGGTGATAAAGAATTTGCCGTTAAGAAAAACGATGCTCAGGGAGATACAATGCCAGTGTTAGTTGATTTTGCTCACGGTAAACCAATGTTCGTAATTCATACAGACCACCACGATAGACAAGCTGGTGCTGAGGATACTAAATCAACATCTTTTAAATCTTCACGTTCAAACGTTGAAACAATTTCTCAATCAGTATCACCTGGTGATATATTCCCAAGTAAAGATATTGCATTGATTTCTATGGTTGATAGTGCTGACTACGCTAAGAATGAAATTACACCTGAAATGGTGATGAATTACATTTACAGATTTGATAAAGATGCGGGATTACAAAAAAACAAAACAGTTATTGGATTGTTAACTAACAAACTTTTGTTGGCGTTTAAAAACAAACCAGGGTTCTTAGAACAATTGGTTATGAAGTGTCAACCATCCTTAATGAGTATCTTTAACGAGATTAAAACTATTATGGTTGAAAAAGGATTCCCAAAAGAATTTGAGTTAGAGAAAAATAAGGAAGGATATGTTGACCAAATGAAGTCACATCCTAACGTTAGAGTTGATGATAATATTATTGTACAGTATGGAGGTGGTTCTATGATGAAACCAGGTTCATACGATAGATACACACCATTTAGAAATAATCCTGAAGCGGATTTCTTGGTTATTGCTTGGCCATTAGGTTTGGTGCAAGCCTCTTGTAACCCTTTTAAAAAGGAAAGAGAACTAAAAGGTGTAAACTTAGGTGAGATTGCTCAAGAGGTATTATCCAAATGGGAATCTCAATTAAAAGAGAAGAAAGTTTCTCTTTCAACTATTAAATGGATTTCTGAATCAGGTAAAGATTTCAACCCTGAATCAGTTGGATTTACTTTCAGAGACTTTACCGCACTTTACGGTGATAAGTTTAAACAAATGGAAGGTGGCCCTGAATTATTACTTAAGGCAAGAGAATTAATGACTAAACCATTTACTGAATTAACCGAAGATGAAATGAAAATTTTGGATTCAATAGGGGTCTCAACTTGGGATTTAATTCAAGCTAATAGTGGTGGGCATAAATGTATAACAAATATTTCGGGTCTTAATTACTTAGGAAGGTCTAAGAGACCACCTGAAGGTAAGTACAAATATAATGCAGATTCAGATGACGCTCCTTATGTTAAATTCACTAAGATGATTCAAAATGAATTTGTTAGAGTTTTAAAAGAAAAAATAGGTCAATAAAAAAACCCTCCGATTGGAGGGTTTTCTTATTAATATGACTCCCAGTTCTTGGTATAGTCTTTATTGTTTACACAAAAAATTGCGTAATCGTTAACTTTAGGATAACCCGTATTATAATAACCACAGGTGATTGCCCAATTTTCGTATTGGTTGTATAGTTTATTGAGCAACTTCATACTTGTTGATATGTTCAAATCTAGGTTAGTTTTTAGAGTATTTCTATTAATATCAGTTTTATTAACATACTCCGCGGTTTTAACCATTACTTGCATAGGACCTACCGCACCCGCTGAAGATGATTGGAATGGATTATAGTTCCAATCAAATGGGCCTTGATATCTGGTTTCTAAAAATGCGACATTATAGGCGATATGTTTGGGGATGTCGTATTCGTTAGAGTACTTTTCAATTAAATAATACATCTGTAATGACAGAGGTGAATTCTGTTTAAGTGATGCCTGATGAAGACGTTTAGAAGGAGATAGGTCCTCCTCAGTGAGTGATGTTAAACTAGTTATTAATATAAAGGTACACGCAATTATGTACCAATATTTAAAAAATTTTAAAAACTTCATAATTTCTATTTCTTAGGTTGAGATATTGATGTGTGTTGTCCCCAGATATTTTTTGCGTAGAAGTTAAAGATTACATATCCGATACTGTCTTGATATACAACATATGTACCATCCTTCTTATTAATGACAATCATATTGTTTGACTCGTCTATCGCTAGTGTGATATCTTTTTTCATAACCACTTCAGGTGCGTAGATGTTTTTCTTATAAGACTTAATTGTGTTGTAGTAGTACCCAACTGAGAATCCTACTGATAATGAAAGTACAAATACCACATAAAACATAAAATGTTTGACAAATGTTTTAATCTTCTCTAATACTAAATTTAATTCTAATTTTTTCATAACGTTAATTTTTATTGGTTTGTTTAGTTAAGTATAAGATATTAATTTAATAACGACAACTTTATTAACAAACCCAACGTATTTACGGTTGAAAAAGTTCCAAAACGAAAAAAATATGAATTAAATGGTTGACAGAACAAAAAAATGTGTTACCTTTGTATAACTTTACAAAACAAGAACATATTTATAGAACACGTAAAATTTTCGAAAAAAAAAGTTTGACAATTCAAAAAAAGTTCTTACCTTTGTAAAACAATTCGGGAAAATGATTTAATCACCTCGAAAAAAAAAACAAAAAAAAGATTTGGTAAATTGAAAAACTTTACCTAACTTTGTAAAACAAATCGGAAGAGTCCGAAACGTTCTTTGAAAGAAATTATTTATCCATCAGATTGTTGATGATGAGACCTTCGGGTTGATTCTGAGATTTACTTCTGAAAAAGATAATCGGCCGTATATGGTCGTTAAATAAACCTCGAAAGGGGGATAAAGTGGAATCATCTGTGTTAATGGTTCTGCGGTTTGGGAAACCGAACTCGAGTATACAAGTGGGATATCAGTGAGCCTGTAGTACCGAGGATAACTTCGTAGGGAAATGGAAAACTGAACGGGCAATGTGGATTGTCAGTTTGAGGTGGGAACACCAATAAGAATAACCCATAGGAATCAAGTAAGAAGTGTACTTCCAAATACACAATTGCGGGTTCCAATATAAAAGGTGACTTAAAACCGAAGGGGTAATACCTGAAGGTAAGATAGAGAACGAGTGGTGTCGCTACTATCCTTACCAAAGACCCACCAAGGTCTTGGTACGAAGTAATCTTGAAATATGAGAGTGGGGACACTCTACCGAGTAGAAAAGTATCTTGTTGTTCAAAAGATAGCGAGGCTTAAGACGGACCTCTACTTGGAATCATCCACGACACTAAAACTTATACTGAAATTAAGTAAAATTAACTAAAGATAAGCAAAAGTGTTCGTCAGGGTTTGATGAAAGTCGCCTACACAGTCACGGGTTGTCCGTGGCATACCGAGACCGCAAGTCAACGTATATTTTTACCAAAAACCTCTAGGGTGTCGAAACCCGAGTTAGTTCGCAAGACTGAAGAGAGTAGAGTAGTAAAAGAGTAGTTAAACCCTTTAGGAGTGATTGGTCTAACCAATCGGCGATGAGGATTACCATTCAAAAGATGGTGGAAACGAAGGGAAACAATAATCCTTCTAAAGATTCTCACAAAACGGTGTATTCTCAGCCTTTTTTTTAAATTACCCAAAATCTATAGAAACACAAACTTAATTAACCTCCAACTATTTGGGGGTTTTTTATTTTAAAGTTGTTTGTAAAATAAATCTTTTACTCCGTCTGATTTGTAAACTTCGTACCCGTGTTTTCTGTATAAGTTTTGTGCTACAGAATTAGTACAATCTGTGATTAAGGTGATGTAATTAACTCCCATATTTTTTCCTAAGTTATGACATTCGTCCATTAGACGATTACTTAATCCTTTACCTCTATAAGGTTCGAACACTTTTAAGTCGTGTAGGTATACCGAGTTATTATTATTGAAGAAATTTTCACTACAGTTTGATTGACAATATTCATTAACGTCTTCTAAGAGTCTAGGTAAGTCGTAATCGTAAACATTCGCGTCATCAAAATTAATTAAATTAGAGTGTCCCATCTTAACTTCACCTTCATTAATTGATATATGAATACCAGGTGCTATATTAACACTACCTGATGTTGAAATAGTGAAAGGGTCGGAGTTTTCCAACATCAGACCTTTTATTCTTTTTATTTCTTCGTTAAGATTCATACTAATAAATATATCAAACTTTAATTAGTTTTTCTGTTTCTTTTTTTATATCTTTGTACCTATGAAAATTCAAGTTACACCAGAATGGCAAATGATTGTTACGAATAAAGTTCGTAGACGAAAGGTTTTTAGTATTTTACCGTTTATAATTGTGAATGGTATGACAGGGGACTTTCATTGGACAGGTAAATGGTTTAAGTTTATCACTATTGAGGAAAAGAAAGTTAAGAATAGATATCTTGAATTTGACGACGGGTGGTCTTATCAACATTATTGGGGTAAGTGGAAAACAAGTTGGGTGATGGTAAAAATTGTTATATGAAAACTAAAGTGAACATTGTTAATAAGAAAGTAAGATTTGAGTATGAAATTCTTCGTACAGAAGTTGCTGGTATTATGTTAATTGGTTCTGAAGTTAAATCCATTAAAGCTGGTAAGGTTTCTTTATCTGAATCGTATTGTACTTTCATTAATGGTGAATTGGTATTAAAGAATGCCAACATAACTGAGATGTCTTCATCATACACTCACAAATCAACTCAGGATAGAAAATTACTTTTAAAGAAGGTTGAGTTGGGTAGACTTCAAAAAGAGTTAGTTAAAGGTTTGACTATAGTTCCTTATCGTATCTTTGAGAATGAAAGAGGTATGATTAAAGTTGAGGTGGTTTTGGGTAGAGGTAAAAAACTACACGACAAAAGAGAAACGATAAAAAACCGTGACATACAAAAAGAATTAGGTAGAACCTTAAAATAAATTTGTTATTTCAAAAAATAATTGTATCTTTGTATTCTAAAACGGTAACTATATGAATATGTCGACTAAAACTATCAAGATTCAACACGAGAAATTCGGTGTACTATTGAATGAGACCTTTGTTAACCCAACACAGTTCAAGTTGTTCTTGAAGATGGTTAACGGATGTTTGAATAACGATGAGGCTTTGACGTTCTTTAACGGGGAAGACTTCTTGGTGAACATCCCAAATAAAATCTTGAAGGATTCCGTAATCACTACTAACGTAGACGCTTACACTTTGACTGACCATATTATGTCTAAATCTAAAATTGAACAACCTGCATAATGAAACCATTAACTAAAGAATATATCATTCAAAACTCAAAGCCTCATAGTTTGGCTTTGAGTGGGGTTGGGGGCTATAAACACGCTCGTCAATTCATTGAAAACATTGGTGAATACACTTTATCAATCGTTGGGGGTGCGAGTGGTTTGTACGGTAATTTCAAAAACACTTTTGAAGTCGCATTAATTGATAACACTAATGGTGAATTTGTAACTGGTAAGTACAGTAATAATATAAAGAGTGACGATGTTATGGGACACGCAACCATTGATGAGATTAATGAGTTGTACTTTAATATCCCAAGGTAATTGTTTCCTTGTTTAGAAAAATAAGGTGGTGGATGCGACACAATCCTGTCGGCCCTAAGTGGAGGATTAATTTCCTCCACTTTTTTTCATATTGGAGTATTTATATTAAAACTTATTATGTCAAAAAGTATTATAATAACTGAAGAACAGTTAGCAAAAATAGTTAATAGGGTTAAACCTGTTAATGAGTCCGAGATTGAAGAAGGTAAGGACGGAAATTATATGGCCAAACAACAACTTTTCACTATTGCTACTTTGGCATATAAAATGTGGGAGATGTTGGAAGAAGGTGAGGAATTAGATGATTGGATGGAGAGTAAAATTGCTCAATCTGAACAATCGATAACGTCAGTAGTCAAGGCGTTTATGTATGATGAAGTAACCGATGCCCAAAAAGGTAAAAACGGTGTAAATTATGATGATTTAGTAATTGGAACTTAAAACCCCCGTAATAATGACAAATGAAGAATACCTAGAAGAACTACTTTGGAAAGCCCACCAAAAAGGAAACAATGTTGAAGTTTTAGAATTGGCAAAAAACTTAATATCTGAAAACCCTAAATTAACATTTTTTGAATCAGTGTATAAGGCGGTTCACATCTTAAACTCTGAAGAGGAAATGGTTATTTAATTGAGGATATCTTTAATTATTAAAACCTTTATCTATATTGTAGGTAAAGGTTTTTTTATTATGTCAAAAATTAAATTAAAGTTCAATACGAATGATATGATTATATATCATTTGATTCAAAGATTCGTTTATCAATATCATTCTTTGTTTTCAATCAACCCAGAACATCCTAGTATGGATGACCTAACTCGTTTATGGTATTCAAAGTTATTCTACGAAAACCCATACTTTCAGCATATGCCTAATTCGGTGTTACTTGATTATGAGATTAGAGAGAACAAAGATTTGTTAATAGTTGTTCGAGCTCCTTTGTATTATAAAAGTTTTTTAGTATCTTTGGGAAAAGATATTAAAAGTTGTATTACTTACGTTGATAATGAGGGAACAATCCCTGATTTAGATATCTTTTCGATAGAATACGAAATGTGATAAAATATGAAATGGTTTATAGATACAAATAAATTTGTTATACATAATGGTTACTTTATGTTCATACCGTGTATTTCGATTTGGTATGATAAATACCGATTCTTGGAGACAGGAGTTTACACACCATCATTTGGGTTACAAATAGGGTGGTTTAAATATAGTTATGGTCTATCAATACAAAAAGGATATTAATGGATAAGAAACCTGATTTAGTAGTTTGGGATAAGGTTAACGGTTATGATGCTAACTTAAAATCATACCCAACTAACTTAGGAGCACCATCATTTGATTTACCAAAAGTATCCTTAGTAAAAACTGAGGCATCTAAAAAAATGTTGGATGTATTTGAATCTGAGAGGGATGAGATTATTAAACGAATTGAGAAGTTATATGAAGAATATAATGATTCGATTATGGTTTGGGAATCTAAAATATCTTTTGAACCTGTGGTTGGTCATACTTATTACTTATATGAATTTAATAATGTTAAAACACTATCATTAATATCTCCTGAACAATGGGATAAGTTTGATAGTTTTATTGGTGAATTTAAATTAACTTCGGATAGAAAATGGATAAAAATATGAGAACGATATTAATACTTTTAATTGGGTTGTTAACCTTTTCTTCTTGCGAGAAGACTGAGATACAACCAAACAATCAGACTATTGTTGTACCACCTTATACAGGACCAACTGTTACACCACAAAGTATGGTAGGGACTAAATGGGTTATTACTAGTTATCGTGTTGGACCGTTAGGTACACCTATCACAATTAGTGATACCTTAAAGTTTGAGACAATTACCAATTACAAATACAATAACATACCTTACACATATAGTTTTTATGTTACAGGTTCGGTATATAATCTAACAATGAATTACACACCTTGGGGTAACCTGTCAGGAAGTGTTAATGATAATAATATGACTTCAGGATTAATTCAGGGGGTTAAGTTCGTTGATATATCTTTAGGGTCATCT
>Ga0222713_10002048_pt1 | contig 21786 bp, 15 predicted proteins | sample C33_649DmetaG_FD_165061 | JGI IMG/M metagenome (GOLD analysis project Ga0222713, IMG submission 165061) | Estuarine water microbial communities from San Francisco Bay, California, United States - C33_649D | ecosystem: Environmental > Aquatic > Marine > Unclassified | place: USA: California...
TGGCGAAGCGCGCGGCGCGGCCGCGGTGCGAGCGGTGCGGGTTGGATTTCACGAGCGACGCGCAGTACGCCGAACACTGTAAGGGGAAGAAGCACGCGAATGCGGTGCGAACGAGTGTTGGCGGGAGTGCCGATCGGCGTTCGTCGCGCGCGCGAGCGGTGAAAGCGCCGCTTGGGGCGCACTGCGCGCTGTGTCGAAAGATATTCACGAGCGACGCGCAAAAGGCGGAGCACGAGGGCGGGAAATGGCATCGACAGCGCGTCGAAGGGAAACTCGCGCCGTCGAATAAGCCTTACGCGTGAGAACATCGTGCGAAGTGGAGTGCGATGTCGCCGCGACGTGCGTGGGGCGGGAAAAGGAACAGAACGCGCGAGCGCGCGGGACGTCGAAAACATCTAGTCTAGTCTAGTCTAAAACGGAGCTCAGTCACCATTCGTCGTCGCTGTGCAAACGTATCGTCCGCGAACGCCTGCGCGTCGCTGGTTCGGGGGTCCAATGTAAAACCATCGCGCTCGCCACGTCAGAGTTGCTGCGGTGCATCTTTTTTTTGTGCACCGCGTCGTCGTCTTCAAAATCGCACAAGAGGGCGTTTTCGCCGAGCGACGCCAAGGCGAGCTCGGAATCTCCTGATTCCGCACCCGATTCGTCCGCGAGGGACTCGTAAGAATTCGTCGCGCTCGGAATCCCTATTTTCCTCGAGCGGTGCGCGCTCGCACCGAGCAGTCCTTTACGAATTTGCGACCCTTGCTCGAGGAGCAGCGCGACTTCGGGATTTTGTGATTTCCATTCGCGGGCGAGCTTCAATCCTGCGGCGTACCCGGCGGCGACGATGTGCGAGTACTTGTTGAATTCGAGAATGCCGTATGAAGCTACGGCGGGGCGAATGTATACGTCGATGTCTTCGAGCCGCGTTTGGTGCTTGAACGTGTCAGAGACGAACGGGAGATGGCCTTGCATGTCCACCATGGTTGGAATCGAGTGCCCACCGCCGAGCCGGCGCGGGAGAAGCGAACGCAAGAGGAGCGCGGTGCCGCTGAGGCCATCACCCCAGGGCTTGAGCTTTTGTCCGGGCAAACCTTCGCCCGCGACGTCAACAGCGATGACGTAGTGCGCGCCGAACGCTCGCATCACGTCCGTGGGCAAGTTGTTCACGTACCCGCCGTCGACCAAGACGTGCATCTTTTTATTATCCCCGGGCTCGGTGTCGCACACTGGCGGTAAGAACCCCACGAGCGCCATGCTCGCGCGAACGTAGCGCCATAACGTGCCGTTGCGATGAACAATCGGTACGCACGAGATCAAATCGAGCGTGCAGCAGAAAAATGGTAGCCAGCAATCTTCAATCTTTGTACCGCCAAAATTCATGCGTAATCCGACGTTCATGCCCCACCCGGTGAAATAGCTCACGACGGGGATGGTGATGTCCATGAATCGCCCCCAGGTGCTGGACATTTTCTTGGCAAATTTACCCGCGCCGATGCGTACAAGGAGCGCGCTCGGGTCACGCGCGTACATGCCGCCGACCATGGCGCCGATGGACGTGCCGCCGATGGCGTCGATGGGCACGCCTTCCTCCTCGAGCGCCGCGAGCACGCCAACGTGCGCTAAGCCACGCGCGCCGCCGCCACCGAGGACGACACCCACGGAGATCTGACGAAGTGAACGGGCGAGGCGCGCAGCGTGCGATGGAACTAATCCCGATTGTGCGTGCATCGCCATGTGATGGTGCCGACGGACGCTAAATGCCTCGAGCCACGCCTTGGTGTCCTTGGGCGTGTTCTCGCTGTCTTGATGCAGAATCACAAGCTCGCGCTGGGCGAGGAGCGTACGCTGGAGTTTCGTCGCACCCTGGCCATGAAGAAGACGTTCTTGAAGCGTTCGTCCCTCATTCGGGAGAGGGGCGGCGTCTTCCGCGCTTGCGACGAGGAGCACGGTATCGCTGTGTCGCGCGCATTGCGTGCACCACGGCGATGGGAACGGGTCACCCTTGAGGATCACGACGTCGTACGTGGACTCGAGTTGTGATAACCAGTTCGCCGTGGCTTCCTCTGCGAGGGCACCAATCGCGGTTGGCCCGAGCTCGGTGAGACGAGAGGCCGAGTCCACGGTGCGCACGCGGCAAATTTTGCTCAACGCGTACGTCAGCGAGTGGCAGAATTCATCCAAATTGAGCGCCGCGCCTTCGGTGACGGGAATGACTGATACCGTTTTCGGTGCCGTCGATCGCGTCGATGCGGTTTGAGGCTGACTGATCCCAGGAATGGTTTGCGCGACGTGCGCGCTCGAGTGCAAGGCCACGCTTCGGTTCGCTTCGCGCACGCCCAAGCCTCGCGCTAAGCGAACAAACGCCACCGGCGCAGCTAACGCGAGCGTATCCAGACCCGCGGATGAAATCCACAGCACTTGCGAGTCGCGCACGGCGCGAGCGACGACGTGAGATGGCGCCCAATTAGACGCTCGTCGGAGTTTGGCCGACGTTAAATCCGTCGCGTACGATTCGGTAAGCACCGAGTCTTCTCCCGTAGCTTCGCCAGGGATCACCATGTAGCCAGGGCCCATCGAGATGTTTGATTTTACTTCGCCGACGGAATTTCGGCGCTTTAAGAGGTTGATGGTCGAGTTGACGCGCGAAAGCGCAGCGCGATCTTCCACTTGTTCGCGCAAGCAACCGGTGACGACGATGTGCACGCCGCCGTTCTGTCGTTGTAAGCTCTCACCCGCTTCGAGCATCTCAATTTCGGCGCCGCATCGATCCCAAACCAGCGAACTCGGCGCGGCGCGAACGCGACGCGCGAGAGACACGGCGGACACACGATGGATATCGGGATGAGTTCGAGCCAGACGCGCGGACGTACTGAGCGGCAAAAAGACGACGACAGCGCCGTTTCTCCCGGCGCGAATCGTCAATCCACTTCTCTGGCCAGTGAGCAAGAGATGCCCTCCAACAATGTCGCCCGAGTGAGCGGTAAAAATGGCATTGCCGCCTGAATGGCGATGAGAAGCGCCCGTCGGAGGCGTTTTCGGACGCGGAGGTTTGTCCAGACCGTGTCGAACGGCCCCGTAGTACGCATCCAAAGAGCCTTGCTCGATGATTAGCGCCGCAGCCGAAGCGCCTTGCTCGAGAACTATCGCCCCGGGTGGATAAATTTTCGCCTCGAGCGCGAGAGATGCATCAGTACCAAAAGTTCCCACCTGTACCACAGATTGTGCCGCCACCGCTGTTGAAGAACTCGATTTTTTCCCACTAAAGATCCCACCACTCTTCGCCGGCTCAGCGTGTTGGCGGTAGCCAGCGCGCTGCAACGTCTCGTGAACTTTGGAAGTATCGATCACGCGCGCCGCTTCGCTGCCTAAAAATCGTACCAACGCAGAAATGCACGCCAACGGTGCGTCGTCTCCGGCAAGTGACGTTTCTTGATGCTCATCGTCAACGCGTGGGTCCACCCAAAGCGCATTGATATCGCTCGCCATACACAAGTACTTGCAAACTGCAGTGAAACCCGAGGCGAGCTTCAACGCCACGCCTTGAGTGCCGACGACGAAACCCGCACACTCGTGAAAATCAGCCAAACTCACGACGACGAGCTCGCACCCGTGGTAGCCCGCGCAAGCGGATACGCGCGTCGGTTCGCGCGATTTTGCCGAAGATTCACCAAACGTCAGGCTCACGCGCACGCAGTCGGACGATAGCCGCGGGGATGAGGGCGATTTTGCGACCGGCGTCGACACCGCACTCTCCGGTTGCGAGTTTTCGTCCCAAGTTCCTGCGCGTTCGGGAATGTATTCTAAAATGTCCATCAACGAATTCAAAATCAGCCCGGGCCGCGAACACGTCGTCGTCATCGCTCGCGCCTCGCCGCCGCCGCGCTTGCTGACGTCCAACTCCACGAATCCGCGAAGTTCAATCTCACCACCGACTAAAATTGCCAACTCATTCCGTTTTACCGTCGCCCCCACGCGTTCTCTCGCGCGCACCGTCACCGTTCTCGATTTCGCTCGCAGCGCGGTCAACTGCGCTAAAGTCAATCCTCGGCACACCGACGCCGCTTTCAACGCCTCCATCGCGTCGTCCACGTCGACGCCATTCCCTTTAAAACTCGTTTTCTCGCTCGTGAGCCCGTGCGCGGTCATGGCGTCTCGCCATTCTTCCTCCGCTTGGTGCAACGCGCTCAACCCGTCGCCTCGCGAGTCATCCAGCTTCGCCTTCAATTTCGTCTGCTCGCGCCACGTTCGCCATATCCTCACCGCCTGTCGCATCCGTCGCGGCTGGTGGGGTAAGTCAAACAACTTCAACGACACGCTCTGAAACGCCTTGACTTTATATTCCTCCAAAAGCATGTCCCGGAGCTCGTTCGAGCGCTTCGCCGCCGCCGCGCGGAGTTCCTTCAACCTGCGAATCGCGCGAATCGCGCGTTTCAGCACGAAAAACCTAAACCAACGTCATCGCGCCCTCGTCGTCGTCAGTCACTCCTCACGATCGCCCTCACGCGAAATCATTCGCGTCGCTCGTCGTCTCGCGCGCTCGCGCGCGTCCTCACCGCGCGGCGTAATACGCCAACACGAACCACACCAGCGCGGTGATTCCGCGATCGATCCCGTACGCCCCGACGAACACGAGCGCTACGAACGCGAGTTGTCCTCGTCTCAGCGTCATCGCTCGTGGGTTTTCATCACACTTTCACGTCTTGAGCTTCACTGTGACGCTCGCTCGACGATGAGCTCAAAGCTCGAGCTCAACGAGCGAAAGCTCGATCGATGATGACTCCAGCGACGCGATCGCGCGCGCACTACGTCGGTTTGTTTCTCACCGATGACGCCAAACGCGCGGTCGCGAACGTCCTAAACGTCGTTCGTGGGTCATCACACGCGCCGGAGGGATGTAAATCATCCGCCGACCACGCGACGTGCGCGTACGCGCCGACTCGCGCGTCGATCGAGGCGTACGACCTCGATCGCCGTCGCGATGACGTCTACGTCATGCGCATGACGCACATCGCGTGTTGTGATGCAATAAACGCGTTGGTGATCGCGATCGACGTCGATGATTGGGTCGTACCGTTTGACGTCGCGACGCCGCACGTCTCGGTGTTCGTCGACGCGCGCGCGAGCTGGGGGGAGTGTCATGACGTCATCACTCGAGCGCTCGCTCGCGGAGAGGCGATGGATTTACGCGCGATCGACTGGTTGGAGTTGACGATCGAAGGCACGATCGGGGTGATGATGGTGAGGGACGACGGCGAGCGCTGGGTGGCGAGGACGACGCGCGAGGCGTTGGACGGCGAGGCGCGCGCGAGCGACGGAGTCGAACGAAGCGCGTGTGACTTCGACGTCAAGGCGTGGGAGGACATTGACGACGTGGCGAGAGAAGAGCGCGAGTACATGGAACTGTGCGAGATGTTTGAAGGGGAATGTGTGGAGTGGATTCACGACGCGTACGTGGAAAGCGGGCGCGCGAAGGACGTCGCGGCGGAGCGAATCGAAGTCGCTCTCATCGCTCGAGAACTGAGTGACGTCCCGCACGCGTCGTCGTCGTCGAGAGCGAAACGCGATTCGATGGCGATGAACAAGCGCGAGGTGGTGAAAGAGACGATTCGCATGGGATCGTCGCTCACGGAGTCGCGGCGTAATTTTGGCGACGGCGCGGGCGTCGGAGCGTACTTCAAATCCGACGGTCCCGCGATTCGCGGACGTTTGGACGTGGAGTGCGCGGTGGGGAAGTGGAAAGCACTCCAGGGCGAGCGCGCGCGCTCGGTTTTAGCCGCTCAGCGCGCGGCAAACGCGGTCGTGAAGGAGGCTTGGGTCGCCGAACTGAGCGAGGATTTGGAAAAGTTGCGATTGCGACGCAAGAAAGGGAAGGACAACGAGGAGTTAGAAAAGCGCATTCGCGACAAGTACAACCAACGCGTGGCGCTCGAGCGGTTGTCGATCGCGAAAACGACGCCGACTTTAGACGACGAAGCCGAGTTCAACGTCGTTCTCGATTTTCATGGCTATACGCGCGCCGAGGCCGTTCGCGCGTTGGAAGCCGAACTCATTCGAACCGGACCGCTCGTGACATCGACGTGGTCGATGAAGCTCATCACTGGGCGCGGGATTCACAGCGCGGGCGGACCCGTGATTCACAAGGTTTTGAAATCTTGGCTCGACCAGTTCGGCGTCGCGTATGAAGAATATCCCTCCTCTGGCCACATCGTGGTGCGCGCCGACGCCTCGGTTTTGGGCACCAAAGTTCGCAAATAAACGTATTAGCCTCATATACAGAATTCATAGTTACCCACTACTCCTACGCCTACCACACGTAATACTACGTCATACTCTTTCCCCTCACCTATCGCCGAATCTTTTGAAAAACAGACACCGAGAACGCCTTCGTGACGTCCCGCGGCGGCGCCGAACGCACCCGTTCGATCGCTTCGGCGTCGTTATGGTACCCCGACGGTCCCATGGCGATTAAATCCGCCATCGCGTCGCCGTCCAGGCGCATCACTCCACGGATGATTTCTCGATCGACGAGTTCGAACCCCGCCCGTTGCATCTGTTCCTCCACGCGTTCCTTCTTCCCTTCCTCGATAGCCACCACGCGCGCCCCCAACTCGCCGTTTTCTCGCAACTCGCCCATGTGCTCCGGCTCCGCGCTCGCGATCACCACCCGACCGTTCCCGCGTAAAACCCTCGCCAACTCTCTCGGCACGCGCGGCGCGAACACGGACATGATCGCATCGATCGAGCCGTCGTAAAACGGCAGCGTCGCCATCGCGTCGACTTGGGCGACGAACGCCTCCGGATTCGTCTTGGCGCACCGCTCGCACGCCGCTCGCGACGCGTCCACGCACACGAGCTCGAACGCGAGACCACTTTCGCGCGCGCACGCGCTCAGGAATTGCGCGTGATGCCCATCGCCGCACCCGAGATCGAGCGCGCGAAAACTTCGTTTTCGTATCGGTCGTATCGCCGGCGTCGTCGCCCGCTGACATTTTCGTCGCTCGCGTTTCGCCGCCAACTTGCGCTGTCGCGGTGACGTCGTCTTCAGCGAATCGCGCGCGTGCGCGCGTTCATCTCGCTCGACTTCGTTTTCCTTTGCCTCTTTTCTTTCCAAGTCGTTTTCCGTCACGTCGTCCTCGTCCTCGTCCTCGTCCTCGTCGTCGTCGTCGTCCTCGCCGCTCGCGCGTTCGCTCGCCTCTCCCGCTCCTCGCACCATCATCTTCCCAATCGTCGCGCTCAAGTCATCGTACAACGCGCGACGTAAAAACCGTTCGCGAGCTCTCACCATGTTTTCATCGTCCCCGCGCGTCTTCGACGACGAAGTCATCAACGCGGCGACGCCGCGCGCGCTCGCGTCCACGCGGTGCGCGAACGCGCATCTCCACACGTTCGTCCCGACCTCTTTCGTCATCGACGCCTCCACGAACGCGCGTTCGTGACACCATGGACAACGAAACGGCGTCTTTGCGCTCGCGCGCGAGACGTCGACGCGCCGCGCATGCGAGCGACGCGGGCGAGCCGGAGGCGCGAACGCGACGCGGGTCAGCGCCATTGTGACGCCCAGCTCAACGTCATCGACGTTGAAGACGACATCGCGGGTGATGCAGACGCGATCGACGGTTCATCGCGCGCGTTTCGAAGCGAGGAATGAATGGAAGGCGCGCGTTCGCGTCGGGGGCGCGCGAGCGCGCGTCGCGCGAAACCGCCTCGAGGCGGACCGCGTCGAACGCGCGTTCGACGCCGCGGTGACGAGCGAGGACGCGCGAGCGATAGCGAATGCGAGTGACATGAACAAATTGATGGAGAGACGAGAGAAAGCGCGCAAGGCGTTGGCGGCGGCGGAGCTCGCGATCGGGACGGCGGCGATGAGCGCGCGACGGGCGGAGCGGGAGCGACGACGAAGCGAACGCGCGAAGGAAGGCGACGAAGGCGACAGCGAGTTCGAAATTTTCGGGAGCGAAGATGAGATCGGGTGCGAGTATGGGTACATCACGAACGTGGCGGGGTGTTACATCGATTTAGCGAGCGTGGAGAAAACCGGGGGGGCGCCGCGGGGCGTGGGCGCCATGGCGGGGGAGAATTTTTCGCGCGAGTTGCGAGCGATGGTCACCGAAATCGGCAGCGTTTTTCAACGAGGTGAAAACATCGTCGTGGATACGAGTGGGACGACGGCGAAAATGTCGGGCAAGTTGCGGAAGAAGTTGGAATCGTTGCGTTTGGACGCTTCGGCGATTTGGCGACGAGAGGAGTCTCGCGAGCAAGTGCAGGCGCCTTGGGTGATTAAATGGCCCTATCTCGCGCTTTGCGTCGCGCTCGATGTTTTGTTCGATGAAAAGAAACCGATTCAGCGGTTTTGGTTTTTGGAAACCGTGGCTCGGATGCCGTACTTTTCCTATACGTCGATGCTCACGCTTTACGAGATTTTAGGATGGTGGCGCCGCGGTTCGGAGCTTCGGCGCGTGCACTTCGCCGAGGAGTGGAACGAGTACCATCACTTGCTCATCATGGAGTCCCTCGGGGGCGACGCGCTTTGGAAGGATCGATTTCTCGGGCAGCACGCGGCGTTGGTGTACTACGTCGTGCTCGTGCTCATGTGGGGGATATCGCCCGCTTTGGCGTACAATTTCTCCGAGCTCATCGAGGCGCACGCCGTGGACACGTACGCGCAGTTTGTGGACCAAAACGAGGCGATCTTGAAATCCATGCCACCGTCGCGCATCGCGCGTGAGTACTATTCAGGCGCTGATTTGTTCTTGTTCGACGAGTTCCAAACGAGTCGTCAAGCGCGCTCGCGGCGACCAGAAATCAACAACATGTACGACGTTTTCAGCAACATTCGCGATGACGAGGCCGAGCACGTGAGCACTATGAACGCGTGTCAAAAACCAGACGCCATCGTGAGTTCGCCGAACGCGGTGAACGCGAAAACAGCCGCCATCGGCGCGTTAGTCGCCGCCCAAATTTGGTTCTCTCGCGTCGCCCAGACCGGCGTCCTGGAAGACGTCGACGACACCGTCGTCGACGAGCTCATGACTCGCGCTGACATCGGCGCCATGGATGGCTTCTTAGACGCTCTGTTCAACCTTTTCCATTTCTTCTAGTTCCCCACCGTCGTTACCGTACAGTACGTCGACCGTTGTAACAACCTTTCAATCCCCCGCCGAAGCGCGACCGCACTTTGCCCCGCATTTTCCCTAGCGCCCGCGCGTTTCGACCGTGTATCGGTCTATCGACCGTCTATCGGTCGAATCACGCGCGTTGAGCGCGCGGTCATTCGCGTTCGGTGTTCATGGGGTGTGCGAGCTCCGCCCCCGCCGCGCTCACCGGCGACCGGCGCTTCAACGCGCTCGCGCAACGCACCAACTTCCGTCCCGCTCAAGTGCGCGTGCTGTACAAAATCTACGAAAACGTATCCAATTCTCTGGGTAACGCAAACATGATCTCTCTCGGGGAGTTCCAGCTCGCGCTGTTCGGCAAGCGTAAGGCGGGCGACGGCGACGGCGCGAGCGACGACTTGTTCAGCGCGCGGATATTTGCGTGCTTCGACACGACGAACGATGGCACGCTATCTTTCGAGGAATTCGTGTGTGGGTTATCGGTATTTCATCCTCAAGCGAGCAAGATGGAGAAGACGCGTTTCGCGTTCAAGGTGTATGATTTACAAGGGACGGGACGCATCGAGCGCCAAGACGTGCGACGAATGTTAGACGCCGTCATGAGACAGAGCAAGGATATGACGCTAAGCGACGAAGCGCTGGACATGGCGGTCGATCAGACGTTCGAAGACTGCGATTTAAAGAAAGACGGCGCGATCTCGTTGGATGAATTTGAAAAGTTGGTGGACAAGAATGAAAAAATCATCGCGAACATGACGTTGCCCATGCTCTCGCGCTTGACGAAGGAATTTCCGGCATTTTTGTTCACGGATGACGGCGAATAGCGCGCCGCGCTATTCCCCGCGAAACGTAGTTTAGTTTTAAGTAGTTTTGTAGTATTAATTATGCAGTCAGCATTCACATATTACGTACACCATCGTCGTCTCGTCGCGTACTCGTCGTCACAGGACGCAAAGCCGCGCGTTCGGAGCCCCGTTCGCCTCCTTGTGCGTCTCGAACAGCGCGATCATCGCCTCGATAAACTCTTCCAATTTCGCCGCGACTTCTTCTTTCGAAGGGTTCGCGTTTTGCTTCACCTCGATCGCTTTTCCCACCACCGTGCGCAGCGGCGTCGCTCGCGGCAGCGGCGTGCCAAATTTTCCCCAAAATACAATCGGCGCGAACGCGAACGTCTCGCTCAACCAATTCGCGACGAATCGCGGAACCACCGGCGGTCCTAACCGCCAATACCCATACGCCTCGCTCTGTCCGAACGTAAACGCGGGCATCAAATGCGCGCCCGTCTGAATCGCCACCTTGACGAACCCGAACCGTTTCCTCAAGTACAGCGTCTCGACCCCGCGCTCCATCGCCATGCACTCCGCCACGCCTCCCGGGATGATCACCACGCTTCTCTTCGCAAGTAACATCTCCATCATCGTCGTTCTCGAAATCGGGTCTAAACCGAGCCACGTCCACAGATGCCGGACGAATGGAACTTTAAAAATCGCCCCCGACGCGAGCGCTCGCGTGTCCCGCATCGCCGTCGTGAACCCGCCTTTGCGTTCATACACCTCTTCGTCCCCGTGTAAGTAGTACGCCGAGAACGAAATTATCGACAGCGGTAACACTCCGTGCGGCTCCAAACCTATCACGAACGCTTGGCCTCGTCGCTGCGCGTCCAGAAACGCGCCTTCGTCTTCGAACGTCAGCGTGGCGGGAAAGTACGCGCACGCGTCCCGCGCGATCGCTCGCGCCAACTTCACCCCGAACTTTGGGTACGGTTTCCCGCGCGGCACGAACGCGATGAACACGAACGCCGCGAACGCGACGTAGGCGCGGTACAACGCGCACATCGCGACGACGACGACGTTGACGTGGATGAGCCCGAGCCAGGCGAACATCATGAGATGGACTTTCGCGCTCGACGACGACGACGACGACGACGACGACGTCGACGTCTTCGAGCGCGCTCGCGAGAGGCGGTCGACGCGACGCATGACGACGCCTCTCGACGCCTCTCGACGGCGCCTCTCGACTTCGCGAAGCGCGCGCGGGCGAGACTGATGGACATCGATGCGATGGATGATGGAGCTAAAAATAGCTCCTCCCTGTGACGGTTCATATTCCAGCGCGATGCGATGCGATGCGATGCGACACTCCACGACGAGCGCGTCGTCGATGACGAGCGAACACGCGCGCGAAATAAATGCGACGCGACGTCGAGCGGAGGTGAGCGCATTCGAGCGCGAGGCGATGGCGCGTCGCGCGCGCGGGGCGTGGACGGAGGAGGACGGCGGGAGCGCGCGAGCGGCGGGCGAAAGAGGCGCGGAGCGCGAACGACGAGCGAGAATGCGCGCGCACGACGACGCGAAAGCAGAGAATGCGCGAAAGAAAGCGTCGAGTGATTTCGTCGACGACGAACGACGACGAGGGACGGTGAGGGAGACGAATGATGAGGAGACGAGACACAAGGCGGAGGTCGCGATGGAGGAGGCCACGGCGGAGGCGCGAGAGATGCGTTCGATGGCGCTCTACGGCGAGTGTATGAAGATTCGCGACGAACAGGTGGAGGAGAAGCGGAAATTCGCGAAAGAGGCGAAAATGTATGAGCGCGCGCTCGATGAAGGGATGGAGCGCGATCGCGTGGAGGCGCTGGAGGAACTCGAGGCGCGGGAACGCGAGCGAGCTCGAGCGATGAAGCTGGGCGCCGAAACGTTGCGATGTCAAATCGCCGAGCGCGAAGCCGAGCGCGCGAACGAAGCGTTAGTGCGCGAACTCGAGTCTAAGAAGCGATTGGAAGCGTACGAGCGCGAGAAGGCGCGCGAGGTGGCTGAAAGAGAGGCGAAGCACGAACGAGCGAAGGCGTTGCTCGAAATCGTCAACGCGGAGAACGCGGCGCAAATCGCTCGCAAAGCCGAGGTCGAGCGAGCGATTCGCGAAGAAGACGAACGCGCGATGGAATACTTACGATTGAAAGACGCTAAAGACGCGGCTAAGGCGGAAGAGGAGGAAAATCAGCGTCGATTGCGCGAAATTGAAACCGCGCGATTGCGGTCGCGGCAAGAACGGTTCAACGACAATCGCGCGGAGCGCGACGCCGCTCGAGCGAAGAAAATTCAAGACGATTTCGAGCGCGCCGAGCGAACGAAAGAACTGCAAGAAAAACGAAAGCGCAAAGAAAAGCTGCAGGAGCTCGCGGCGGCGCGCGTGGCGCAACACGAAGAAAAGGTTCGCATTCGCGACGCGGAGCGAGAAAAGTCCCGAATCGAAGCCGAAAGAGTGCGCCAGGAACAGCTCGCGCAAAGCGCGGCGGAAAAACGACGTGACGACGAACGAAAAATGCGAGCGATGACGCACGAGCGTGACCTTCGGCGACAAATTGATGCGAACGCGGAGAAGAAAGCGCGGGAGAACGCTCGATTGGCCGTCGAAGCGGCGGAGGAGCGAGCCAAAGCCGAACGCGTCAAAAACCAAATCGAGCGCATCAAGTCGCGCAAGTTGAAAGAAATGGAGCTCGCGGCGATTCCAAAAAAGTACACCGTCGACCTTCAGCGCAAGCGCGTGTGCGCATGACCGCGCGCGCTCGTCAAGAATGTCAAAAGTTACAAGTTACAAAATTTCTACGGTACGACGTCCATAGTACTCCGCGCTTCGCGCTCTTTCACGAGGCGACGCACCGTTTCATTCATCCACGCGTCGTACGCGGACCGCGATTCTCTTTCGCACGCACCTCTTATGATGATATCGAATACTCCGTTTTCATATTGTACCTGAAGTTCTTCGCGTGAAAGTAATTCTTTCGCCGTCGCTTCCGCACTCGACACGGCGCCGAACGTTTCGGCGACGCGGCGCTAAACGCGTCCAACAACGCGCGTTCATCAACGCCGTCGGTGCTCAAACCGTCGAGTTCCACCGATTCCAACATGAAATGCGCGATTTCAGTTCCAGGTAATCCAAATCCAGTCCACTGAAAACAAATAAACCCGACGTCCATCGACTCGCTTCGGTGTCGAAGGAAAATATTCTTCGACGTCACGTCGCCGTGAAGAACCGTTCGCATCGCCGCGAGGCGCGCGCCGCCGGATCTCAACGCCTCGCTCGCCCCCGGGCACGCGCTGAACGGATGGACTTCCCCAGTGATGGAAATCTTCGACGAGGAGTGAAAACGTACTTTCGAGCGGGTCATCGACGCACGCTCTCGCGTCCGCGGCGTAGCGCATCGGAACGCCGCCGAGCGACGACCGCCGCGCACGCGCGGCGTCGGAGGACACAAATGACACCTCTATGCGATGAGATTCGCACATTCTGTCCACTACGTCGTTCGTTCGCTCGCTTGCGCCCCGCCTCCGCCTGTCGCGAGCGATGAAGTGCCCGCGGTGAATCCATCGATGAGTCCTCGCAAATCCGCTCGCGCTCGCGCTCGCGCGCACACGGCGTCGTGTTCGCGAGCGCTCGACGCCCCAGAGCCAATGACGCCGAGTCGATTCACCACTCCGCCCGAAGCGTTCGAATCGTGCATCAACGGCGCGCCGAACAAATCCGTCACTTTCCCTCCGCGCGCGCGAACGATCGCTTCGGGCGCGCACGTGTCCCATAACGACGTCCCAAAGTGCATCACCGCGAAATCCGCGCGTCCTTCGGCGACGGCGAGCAATTTATTCCCCACGCCACCGACGACGCCAAACGCGCACGCCTTCCCTTGCGCCTCAACGACCTCGCGCACGACATCTTTCGCGCTCTGTAACGACGCGTTCGTGGAATCCCCGGTGATCACGCGCGTCGCCGACGCGTCTCCGTCGTCGTACGCGATCGGATTCGGCGTCCCGCGATCGCCGACGACGCCGACGACGCCGAAATCGCCCTCGTTCGCGCCCACGAAAGCGAATAAAACGCATTCCTTATCCCTCTCGACGTCACCGCTTGGAAACGGTAACCCAACGCACCCCGCGATCGCGCGCCCTTCGCGCGCGATCCCGATCAAGCACTGCACCGCGTCCAACCTCCCCTCCACGAACTCTCGCGTGCCATCCACCGGGTCCACGAACGCCTCGAGCTCGTCCCACGCGCACGTCATCGCGTGCAACTCTGCGCCATTCGCCCCAGCGCGCTTCAACGCGTCATCGATCAAATCAATTCGCAACGGTTCATCATCATCTTCATCATCATCATCATCCTCGACCCGCGAAAACGCATCCATCATCAACGCGCTCTCATCCTCTTCCCCACGAACGCTCAGCTTTGGAAACGCGCGGCGTAACGCTCGGACGATGATCTTTTGCGCTTCGACGTCCGCGAGCGTGAGCGCCGACCGCGGGTCGTTCGCTATTTTTCGCACGTGCTCGACGTCGCCGGTCGTCGATCGAACGCGTGCGATCGCTCGCGACGCTCGAACGCACGCGTCGACGGACGCGGAGACGACATCGCGAACGCACGCGCGATCGCACGCGTCGTCGTCGCGGTCATCGAACGTTGAAGGTTTCGTCATGCGAGCGATCGTGGACGAATGGAAAAGTTTACGCAAGCGGCGGGGCGGCGCGCGAAGCGCGCTCGGCGCGCGCGTCGCCGGCGAACAGTTCGTGATTTCGCACGGAGACGACGTGGAGGTGCAACGCCCCGGCCCAGAGGATGATCGCAGTGGCGACGACGGGGCGCGACAGCGCGCGCATGCGAGGAGGGAAGTGAAGGTGAGAGCGAAGCGACGAGCGCCGACGGAGCGCGAACGCGAGCGCGCGAAGGCGAGAGCGCGAGCTATAATTCCAACACCTCCAGCGATTCCGTGGCGACTAACGCTTGGGCGAGGGCGAATGAACGGGAATAATCGAACGATGCGACGTCGTCCGCGAACGAGGCTTCGGCGACGACGAGCTGCGCGCGACGAAACGCTCGGCTCGCGTCGACGAGGAGACGTTCGGTACATTCCAAACGAGCGTCCCGTTCGGCGGCTTCGGCGCGAACTTCGAACGAACGCAACGCGCGGTCGACGGTTTGATCGACTTTATCATGAACGTCATTCTGTGCCGCCGCGCATTCGCGCGCGTCGTCCAGGAAATCGCGTTGGAGCGCGTCGAGCAAAAACGCTCTCGCTCGCTCGCCGAGCTCGACGAGCGTCGACGCGCGCTCGACGTCATCCCTCGCTTTCTGACACCCCTCGCTTCCCGTGACGTCGTACACTTTCAGAAACTCACGCAAACACTTTTTCTTCACCTTCCCTTCGGCGCTTTCGTCGTCACGAACGCTCTCGGCGTATCGATGAAGCAACCGGTTCCACCGTTCGCACGCCAGCGCCGCGCTCGCCGTCGCGCGCGTCCCAAACTCTCTCACCTCGCTCCTTATCGCCTTCGCGTCGTTTTCGACATCACGTGACATCTCACACGACGCCTCGCGAACCCATCGCTCGCTCGTCGACGCGTTCACGAACGCTTCGCACTCGGCTTTCGCCGCGCGAAACGCGCTCGCGCACCGCCGCCACTCGCTCTTCAGCGCCTTTCCTTCGCCCTCGTCCAATGCGCGTGATTTCAACTGCGACTCGTCGTACATTTCGAACTCTTTCCGCGCTCGAGCGCTGGCGTCGAGCAAGGCGGAGGCTTTGCGACATCGCGCGTACGTCGACGCGAAGGTCGACGTCGACGTCGACGTCGAGCTCGCGCGCTCGCCCGTCGAGCTCTTACTCGACGTCCTCTCCGAGCGACGCCTATGTCGTCGTCGTTCGTCCATGTCATGCGTACGTGTGTTCGAATTGACGTCGACGACTACGCGTAACCACGACGCGAGGTCATCGTCGTTCGACGGCGTCGCGACGTCGGCGCGGCCGAGCGCGCGAACGAGCGCCTGAGCGCGCGTCGGCTCGACGACATCCGGGGCGATGAACGTCGCGAGCGCGCCCGTGGTGTCGCGAAAAATGATTTCCAGCGCCAAAATCACGTCGCTCGCATACGGCGAAGGCGCATGGGAGGTGAGCTTGGCGCACGCGGCGAGGGCGGAGGCGAGCGACGTCGCGCGCGGCCGCGCGGAGCGCGCGACGTACGCGATGACGTCTTCCACCCCGTGCTTCGCGCACGCGGAGAGGATGAGTGAATTCGAAGTGAATTCGTCGGATTTAGTGCGCGTGGTGGGCGTTGGCATCGGGGCGCGAAGCGTCGCGGACGCGGCGGTCGCGTCGCTTCGCTTCGCGGTGTGCGGCCGAGCCGCCGCGCGCTCGCGTCCGCCGCTCGACGCGCGTTTCACAGCATCCCGCGACTAAGAATTGAAATCTGTGCATTCCAAACCAATTCAAACCAAACCAAACATCGAACGTCGAACGGTCGCGTCGTGGCGACGACGTACGGGACACTAGGACGACGCGAGCGCTACGAATCGCGACCGCGGGCTACGGCGGTCGCGATTCGCGCGTCGCGAGCTACGTCTACTACAGTACGTTCGCTTTGTGCGAACACGCCAACGTCAAAGACCTAAGGAGAGAACACAAAAACCTTCGTCTCGAACGATTTCGCGAGGCGACGTGCGAACGATGAACGAAGCGCTACCGCGTCTGCGCGCCGTCGACGCCGTGTCGCCGTTGAAGCTCTTTGAGCTCGCGCTCTTTCGCGTCTAAATCCTTCCCATTGCCTTTGCTCGATTGGTAATACAGCACGATCAAGTACCGATTGGCGACGTTAAATCCCGAGAGGTGTTCGCACGCGTGCTTGGCGTCGAAGATGTCCTCGTACGTGACGTAGGCGGTGCCGCGCGTGGCCTTGGCGTCGCCGAGGCGGACTTGGCGCAGCGCCCCGTACTTGCCAAAGATGTCGTACACTTCGTCGGTGGAGATTTGAAACGGAAGGTTTCGCACGTATAACGTACGATTGACTTCAGGGGGAAGGCGCGTCATCGATCGCGTCGTCGTCATCGTCGCGCGAGCTCGAGAGTGCGGTCGCGCGAGCTCGAGAGCGCGGTCGCGCGAGCTCGAGAGCGCGGTCGACGCGAGACCGACGACGACGAATTCATTCATTCATTCATGCATTCAATTCATAATGTCTCTATAAAAACGCCGCGTTGTTTTTCCTTTCGCGTTCGTCAACGCCAGCGCGAGCGAAACCATGTATGCGGTCGACGACGTAAAGCGCGGTGTTCGTCGCGTTCGCGTTCGACGCTTCGTCGTCGTCGACGACGACGCTACTCGCCCCTCGAAACGACGTACTCCTCGCCGTCGGCGGCGCAAACCACCCCGTCGCGTTCTTGACGCATGATCTCCAACGCCACTTCGCACGATTGCGCGACGATTTCATCATCATCTCGTAAATACTGTCTCAAAATCGCCTCCGTACTCGCGTCGGCGATGGACCCGAGCGCCTCCGCCGCTTCGTGTCGCACCATCGGGTGCTCGTCTACGTCGCCCAAGCAACGCACTAACGCCTCTCGCGCGCTCGCGCTCGCGCACTGTAATTGCCCTAACACGTAGCACACCTCATGTTTCAACAGCGCGCTCGCGCTGGTGCGTAAGGTGTCGCCCAAGACGTCGGCGCATTGACGCGTCGCCTCCGCGCTCGCGTACGACTTATTCCTCAACGCGAACATCGCGCCGTACCTCGCGTACATCTCTTCGTCGTCATTCATGACGATTTCTCGTAAGTCATCGAACGCGATCGCGCTCGACATCGCGGGCACCGGGTCCACGGTCGCGAATGGGCTGTCGCTCGTCGTCGTCGTCGCGCCGACGCGTTCTTTGGCGTTCCCGCGTCTCGCTCCGCTTCGTTCGCGCGCGACCGCCAACTTTCTCAACGCCAACGCCGCGGTCTCTCGCACTTCGCGAGCGTCATCGCGCGACGCCAAGCGCAGAGCTTCGATCGCGTCGTCGTTCCCGATCGCCCCTAACGCTTCGGCGCACTCGTGCCGAGTCATCCCGTGTTCGTTCGCGCGAGCGAGCGTCTTCGCGAGCGTCGCCGTCGCTCGCGAGCTCGTCATCTGCCCCAACGCGAACGCGATTTCGTGTCGCACCAACGCTTCACTTTTGTCGTATTTTGGCATCGCCAAAGCGTCGATCAACGCCCGTTCGGCGTCGGCGGTGTTCAACGAGCGCAAAGCGAACACGGCGTTGCACCGACGCGACGCCGGGGCGGTCGCGTCGGCGAGCTCGGCGACGCGCGACGCGATGGCGGACATCGGCGGCGAGCGCGGTCGAGGGAGAATGAATGAATGAACGCGCGTGATGCGAACGCCACACGAAACGTCCGTCGCGAAGTGACGACGGACGTGAAGTGGGTTGAGATGAATGAATGAATGCATGCGCGCGCGACCGCGAACGAACGGAGCGGCGCGGCGAAGCGCGAGATGTTTCATGTCATCACCGCTCGTGCGGTCGAGCGCGCACACAAGCGATGACGTGATGAATGATCACGAATGAAGACGTTTGTGTGATGAAACCTTCGACGTCAATGCGACGAAAGGTGAGAACGTTGAATCATGTATTGGCGTATTGGGAGGCGAAACGCGAACGCGGCTCGCCGAAGCGCGCGAGCGCGAGCCGCGTTCGCGCGCGGCTTCGATGGGCGTCGCCATGCGAACGTCAACGCGCGGAATACCCGTTCGAATGCCGCGATTGGCGCATTTATGGATATCGAAACGGATTTCATAGGCGTACAGGTCGAAGACGCGCTCGGCTTCGGCTTCGGCTTCGGCTTCGGCTTCGGCTTCGGCTTCGGCTTCGGCTCGAGCGTCACAACGCGCATGGCATCCAACGCCCACGGCGCGCGCTCGCGTTCGCGCCAATCATACGCCGAGGCGTTCGCCTCGTGCGATTTCGCCTACGTCCGCGCTCACGCGTTCGCTTTAGCGCTGGAATGCGAATCGTCGTTCGAGGCGCACTGCGCGAGCCGCCACGAGCGAAGCGTCGTCGTCGGCGGCGCGCGAGCGAGCGGCCGCGACGTCGTCACCGTGCTTTTTTGGCGCTCGTTCGATGGGGAAATAGATGAAAATGGTGGAAGTCATCGCGTTGACCTCGTTCGAGGGCGACGATGGAGAGGCGCGAGAGCGAGCTCGATTGAGCTCGCGTTCGGCGACGGCGCGACGGGCGCGGCGTTCGCCTTCGCGGAGCGCGTCGTCGTCGGGTGCGCGACAGGGGATGTATGCGTGTGCGAGCGGGCATGCGTCGATGAAACATTGAAAACGTACGTCGTGACGTGCGTGGGGAAGATCGCGAGCGCGCATGCGTTTGGGCGTAATCGAGCGCCGGTGAGAGAGTTGACGTGCGCCGGCGGCGTAGCGACGTGGGCCAACGGCGAGCGCGGGGACGAGCTCTGCGTGTGGAACGCGCGAGCGAGTTTTAGTCGAGTGTTGGGAGGACTGTTGTTGGATGATGAATTAGGGAAAGAGAACGCATCGTCGTGTGCGGTGAAAAAAGTGCGCGGATGGGCGCGCGCGGTTCACGTTGTCGGCGAGCGCTTCGAGCTCGGGCGCGGACGAGAGACGCTCGAGGACGGGTCGACGATGGCGTGCGTGGCGCGAGACGCAAAATCGATCATCGCCATCGCGATCGAGCCGAGAGATAACGAGGAGAGTTATGTCGGGCGATTGGTGTGGCAATCGCGACGAGAGCCCGGACGAAGCGCGAGGCTCGCGGGGATTTGTCGCTTGCGACGGAATCGAGCGGCGACGTGTTCGTGCGAAGCGTTGGTGGACGGCACGACGTACGCGCAGCCGGATTCGCGAATTAAGATTGTGATTTTAGACGCGAGCGATGGGAGTGAAATTAAAAGGTTCGCCGTCGAAGGGCTAGGGGCGACGAACGTGTTCATCGACTGCGGATCGTTGCGCGCGAGTCGAGAGACGCTGTTCTTGGCGCATCGGGACGGAACGATTTGGTGCGTCAACGGCGAAAACGGGTGCTTGGTGACGACGCTGCATCCGCCGCGCGCGCACGCGGACACGAATGGGCACCGACGCACGCTCCCAAGTTTGCTCGCGATGTCCCCGGCGCGGGACGAGATGCACGCGGCGACGTGCGACGGTGAAATCGCGCACGCGTGGCGCGTCGACGTCCCGCCGACGTGGTCGAAGCGAAATCATCGATGGTTTCCGCGCGCGTTCAAGGCGAATGTGCGTGAGATTTTAATGTGCGTGCACGTGACGGCGAACTCGCCCAGTCGCGCGTTCGCCAGACTGGATGTGCGCGCGGGTATCGCCGCGGTGGATGAAATCGGCGTCGCCGCGACGAAACCGTGGGGTCGCTTGTTCGTCGACGTCGCCGCGCACGAACCGGCGTTGTTGGAGATGATCATCGCGCGTCTCGCGATCGTCGAGTGCGGGTGTGACGTAGAAGACTAGGAATTTAGATCGTAGTTAGTTAATTGACAGTAGAAAGTACAGTACGGTACAGCCTGTTTGTACTCATCGTTCGGCGCGACGGACGCGGCGCTCGATTCCGCCGCCCGCCGCTTCGTCATCGCTCGTTCTCCATCATTCGCCCGTCTAAATAGTCGCGCAATCGAGCGACGTTTTGCGCTTGATCCGGAGCGACTAAATTCACCACCCACATCGGCAGCGCGCCTTTCGGGTCCACTTGTACGGCGTAATACACCGTCGACCCCCCAGTGCGCGCGTTCGGCACCGCGTAGTACCCAGAGACTAAAATCGACCCGCGCACGTGCCCCGGTTCCACCGGCGCCAAGGCGTTGACCTTGACGTCGTTTTCATCCACGCTCTGCGCTACGACGATCACCGACCCGTTGGGGGCGCGATAGACCAGTTGGTCCCACACGAAATCCCTATCCTTAATCACCGAGCTCGGAAGCTTGAACGTCCCGCGCAACACGGCGCGTCCCGGCGCGCACCCGAGCGGGTTGCCTTTCCCGGAAACGCGCACGTCCGCTTTTGGGACCGCGGCGACGACGTCGCGCGACGACGCAATCGTCCCACCACTTTTCGCCAAATCGCTCGTCATCGACGACGTCGCGCGTTCGCCGCTCGCTCGTCGCGTTCCTTCGCGCTCGAAGACGTCGCGAAACCGCTCTTCGGCGTCGCGCGCGAGCTCGCGAGCTTTTGCCGCCAACGCCATGCGCACTCCCCCGGTATTACATTTCCCAATCACTTGTCTCTCATTCTTGCCCTCTCGTCGCATGTCATCATACAGAGCGTAACTCAACACGTCGCCGCGCTTAAACATGCGATCGAGCGCTTTAAACCGCCGGTCGAACGCCTCCGCCTTGGAGAAAAACTCAAACACCTCGCTCGGGGGTGATGCGATCTCGCACGCCCCCAAGACTTCGTGCGCGTTCGTTCGCGCGTTTGAACTCTTTCTCGCGAACACGTGCGCGCCGTTGCGATCGCCGACGTACTTCCACGGCTCGCCGTCGAGCGTCGCGCACGCGCGCATGAACTCCGTCAGCATTCGCGCGTCATCTTTGGATACCTTCCATGACGCGTGCGGTTGGTTTTTCGCCTCCGTCGTCATCGATTTGACGTCGTCGTCGTTGAATTCGCTCAAGTCCGCGCACGCGATCGCGCGTAAGCACTCGCGCGCGCTGGCGTCGCACAGAGCTAACGCGCGAGCGGCGTCGCGGTCGCGTCGCGCCATGCGCCTCGGCGAGGACGACGATGAATGATGAAAGGCTTTGATGACCCCGACGCAGCGTGGGCGTCCAAAGAGAGACGAAGGGGCAATACGGTGATTCGGTGTTTGAGCGAATGCGTAAAAACGTTCGATCGTTGAAGGCGATTGGAGATGGCGACGACG
>Ga0222713_10002050_pt1 | contig 21777 bp, 28 predicted proteins | sample C33_649DmetaG_FD_165061 | JGI IMG/M metagenome (GOLD analysis project Ga0222713, IMG submission 165061) | Estuarine water microbial communities from San Francisco Bay, California, United States - C33_649D | ecosystem: Environmental > Aquatic > Marine > Unclassified | place: USA: California...
GAAGGGAGCGTCAAAAGATATTATTAAGAATGTGCCAAAAGCATTCGCTTCAATCCTTAAAACCGTGAACGGTAAAGAGGGTGGAGACCCGTATTGGATCAATCGATACAAAGAGTTCTATGAAAATGGTGGTCAGAACGTACTGAACCAAATGTCAAACCTGATGAGCGCTTCTCAGGACATCCAAGGTACAATCAGGGACATTGTTGGCGCAGACAATCAAGGCTTAACACAAAAGGTAAAGAACGGTTTTATAGGTAAGGGTGCAAGTGTTCTTGGTTACATTGAGGCATTGAACACTGCGGTTGAAAACTCAACTCGATTAGCTTTCTTTGACCGAATGGCATCAGAGCTCAGTGCTCAAGGTGTTCCGCAGAAAGAAGCGTTAAGACGAGCAGCGTTTGCAGCCCGTAACCTAACAACAAACTTTGCTAAAGGCGGTGAGTACAAGAACGGACTTAACTCACTGTACTTGTTCTTCAATGCATCAATGCAAGGATCTATGGCTATCTTTAACTCTCTCGCCAACAGCAAGAAAGCGAGAAAGCTTGCCGGATCTATCGTTGTGATGGGCTTCTTGATGGATCAAATCAATGCCGCTTTGTCAGATGAAGATGAAGCGACAGGCATCAAGAACTATGATGACATCAGTGAATACACCCTAGGCCATAACCTAATCCTTCCAGACCTCAATGGTGATGGAAATTATGTAAAGATACCAATGGCTTATGGGTTAAATACATTATTCAACTTTGGGCGCATAACATCGAACCTCATTCGAGGTGCTATGGGGACTGAAGGAACATACACACCATCGCAAGCTGGCAAAGAACTTGTTGGTTATGTCACTGAGATGATCAATCCGTTTGGTGGCAATAGCCCTCTTACGTTCCTGTCTCCAACGGTTGGCGATCTGCCAATTGAACTACTGACCAACAACGATTTCCGTGATGCTCCAATCTATAAAGAGCTATCGCCATATCAGCCGTACCTGTCGCGCAGTGGGTTGTATTGGTCAACCACTAGCCCGTCAGCGGTTTGGATTTCAAAGTTCATTAACGACACCGTGGGTGGTGGAGATGACTATGTGCCGGGTGAAATCCTTGGTATGCGTGTCGATATCCAGCCCGATGTGATTGAACACATCTTTGGCTTTATGACTGGTGGAGTTGGCAGACTGTTAAGTCAGACCGTAGACACGGCAACATCAAGCATTCCAAATGCCGCGATGGGTCAGTGGGAATCTGACATGATCAAAACCACTCCGTTCTTGAACAAATTCCTCACGGCAGTGACAGATAAAGACAGGTCTTCCGATTACTACGACAAACGGGATGACGTGTTTGCTGTACGCCGATCATTCAGAGCAGCCCTCGAAGATGGGGATCGTCAGCAGGCACTGGCTATTCGCCAGAAAAATCCTGAAATTGTAAGGGTTATGGAGCCAATCAATAAGATTGATCGCGCCATTACAAAACTTCGCAAAAGATTGAAGATGATAAAATCCAGCAAACAGATTGGAGAAGCTCAAAGAAAAGATCTCATCGACAAGGTCGAAGACAGGATATACCTACTTCAGTCTCGCGGCATACAATTAATGCGAGGTATTTAATTTCGGCCAACCTATTGCTGTGTTGTAGATTCCAGTGGTTTTGTTTTTTGTAATTAGTTTATTTGAACTTTTTAAACTGAACTCAAATCACTAACCTATTGCTGTATTATAGATACCGGTAGTGTTTGTTTTTGTAATTAGTTCATTTGAACTTTTTATTCTATAAGCTGGAATACGTCATTGGCGTTTTCTCCAGCTATAACCCTTCGTAAAGATTGAACTAGAAACACTCTCTCTTCATCATCAAGAGGTGTATCACTTTTAATTTTGCGACCTAAATATCCTAGATATGATCTCATCCTGAGATCTGTTTTATATTTTTTTCTTTCTTCAATTGGATCTCTTCCATTCAAAATAATACGCCTATTGTCTTTTGAGAGTTTCTGTGCCGCCTCTAAGCTTACGAGATCCAGAGAACCCAATCCCATCTCTCTCCGTTTCTTGGTGACTGGGCTGGTAAATCTAAATATCCATGATTTAGTTCCTTGCTTTGAGACCTGAAGGTAAAGGTTTTTCCCGCAAGGATGACAGCCAACTTCCTCTATTTCATTAATGCTTTTTTTTGATTTTAGAACAGCCACTTTATTCTCTCCCTATTGCTGTATTGTAAGTACCAGTGGTGTTGGTAATTAGTTTGTTAAAAAACATTTACCTATTGCTGTGTTATAGATTCCAATGGTGTTTGTTTTTTGTAATTAGTTCACTTGAACTTTTTAAATAAACCAAGATCAATGTGACAGACGGGCTCAACATCTTGCGGATCTGATCTGTCTGTTCTGCCGCCCATCTTTACGGTGGTCTTTACGTTGCCCATGTTAACGTAGCCCACACCATCAACCCACTGCACAACTAGGAAGCATGGCAGTCCAGTTGCTGTGCCTGTGATAGATGCGTTGATGACCTTGGTCATGGATATCATGTACGTTGGATAGTGCTGCATCTTATTGCTGCGCGTTTTCATTTCTACGAACGCAACAACTTCTCCGTTTCTTACAGCCGCGTAATCGAAGTGATCGCGCGGCTGTAATTTCTGCATTGTGCACTTCCATTGTTTTGAAACAATGTTGCTCAGAGACAACTCATTACGAAGGTCTTTATCTGTTTCGTAAATCGGTCTCATTTATCTAGTTTGCTTTGTATCCAAGCCTTGATGTCTTCAACTCTCCAGCGCCTCATGCGAGGGCCAAAGGTTATTGGCTTCGGAAACGTCTCATCCTTCTGGATGATTGCATACATAGTCTTAGGATGAATAGCCACCATCTCTGCGATGTCATTCACATGAAGCAACAGCTTTTCTTTTACGTTTGTATCCATTCTCTAAACCCTTCCCTTAGTTGTTCAAACTTATCTCTAGCAACTATGTTATCTCTAAACTCTGAGCGTGATCTGATGCTACAGATATCTCGTATAACTTCGGCTGCTTCGGTCTCTGAAGTAGCCTCGTACCCCAGTTCTCGTAGGTACTTCCAGAACTCATCGTTGCGACAAATCAATCCGGCAGATGCAATCAAACGCTCCACACGCCTCTGTTCCTCGCGTGTCTCTGGTTCGTCCTGATCGTTGAGCCGAACCATCCCAACCATGTAACGTGTGCCAACCCAGTCTGTATGTAGTTCTGGTGGGCAATCGTTAGGGTGCACGTTCAGCCGCAGGATTATTCCGTTTTTATCCTGAGACATTGAAACCTTTACAGCCTCGAAACCAATAGCTGCATCTCTAATGTTCATTATATTTCCCCCAGTTCTTTGACGCCCATTCCTTGGCATCAATGCCAATCAAGTCCCACCATGCCTGCTCGTTTCCGAATGCATGTAGTTCCATGTGACACTTGTGACAGAGAGGGACGGCCCAATTGTCTCCTGTCTTTCGGGCCATCCCCCGTTTCTCTGCTCTCATTAAGTGGTGAGCTTCACCACCCTGACCACACACCAAGCAAGGTTGTCCCCGCAAAGATTGCAGATACTTTTCATTGACTAGGCGCTTGGTCTTTTCGAGGGTCATTAAAAAGGAACCTCATCATCGAGGTCTTGGTTGCTCTGCCTGTAACCATTGGGAGCTTGGCTCTTATACGAAGCGTTGTTCTTGCGCTCCTGAAGCAGGCTGCTACGCAGAGAGAGGAAAGGCTTTCCATTCTTGGACACCTTTCTCCATCCAGCCAGCGATGCCTTTGGCCTTTCATTGCCTGACTGAAGCTGGTCCCATAGATCTTTCACAACCTCTGGGTCCATCTCCATGCTGCCAGTGTAGTCTGGCTGCGTTTCTTTTTGCTTCTTGTCGTTCTGAAACAAGATGCCTGATGCCGGGTACTGACTCATGCTGCTTCTCCTTTTAGCTCAGCGTTTCTCTTCTTGAATGCATCGACGACTTCTTCGTAATCGTCTGGCCTAGCTTCCTTCAATTGTTGAAGGGCATCTTTGTTGGCAGACCAAAACTGCCTGACGGTTTCTTCCGTGGTGTGGATGGGAAGAAACTTAATGAAAGCTTGTGTGACCATGTCCCAGCCGCCCGTCTTATGTGACCCCTCTTCACCCTCGACACTCACGACATCAGGGGTAGAGTGATAATCCTCTTTAGAGGGGGCAGGAGTGGCGGCTTTAGCTTTCGGCTGGGGAGCTTCGTCTTTCTTGCTGGCGTCGCCTTGACGCGCCTCTGTGGCGCTCTGAGGGATGTCCTCACCAGCGTAGATGTAATGACCCAGTCCGTGCATGGCGATAGCCTTGGCAAAGCAGCGCATACGAGCGTCGCTTATGTCTCTGGATGTCGGTCCAACAATAGCTTTGTTGCGGTAGTCCATGACTGGCAACCACATTAGGTGGGTTTGATCTGCCACCGTGACGCTAACCCTGACCTCGACAGTGCTATCGGGGTAGATGATGTTGTCGTGAACCTCGTAGGTGGCATCAGGGTAATTGTTTTTCACCTCACCCCATGCCCAAGCCCAAGACAAGTAACTCAAACCGTTCTTGTCTTCCTTGTGATCGTTCACATTAACTGCTGACAATGTTTCCCAAACAGATTTACTCTCGGCTTTTGCCATCTTCTTCTCCATCTTTTGTTCTATTGAACTTATTTATCTTGCATACTCTGGAACTGTGGGCAGAAGTCTGCGACCGAACAGTAGTTACCAAGACACCTAGTGGCTTCGCCCTTTCGGAACTCAACCATCAGGCTGCTATCTTGATCAGCATGTTCGATAGCTGCCGCCTCGGTATCGTGTACCTTCAGTGCCCTCTTGAGCCCCTTCTTCTTAACAGCCCAAGTGTCTGGCTTTGCCCACTGTTCTTCAGCGGTGCATGTACCAAACTCACCATCTAAATCGTAGGCCATCTGCGCCTGTTGGTGCATGGCAACACGATCATTGATGTATTCGAGCCGCTTCTCTGTAGTCCACAATGGTAGCTCAATGGTTACCACTGGTGACTGCGGATACTCGTTGTCGAACTCCGCCTTCTTGCGCTGCCAATCTCTGAGGATTGCACAGATGCGGATGCTGCTGACCTTCTTGTCTCGGTTGGTTCCAGCTAAAGAGTTCTCGACCAGCCAAGCGTAGCAGTTTTGCTGCCGCTCCCACTCAACCTTGCCAAGGATAACTGACCAAGCTGATGTCACCTTGTAGTCTGTTATTTGAACTGTGCCGTCAGGCAGAACCTCTTGGTGATCAAGAGCGCCTGATATCTGCCAGCCTTGAAGGTCAGCATACAACCGCTCTTCCATAGTAACTGAACCATTACTGTCAGTGCTTTCCAAGACATGATGAACGGCAGTGCCAAACAAAGACCACACACGGTCCACCACATCCATTTCAAGGTAGTCCTCAAACTGTTGACGTTTGATCCTGATGGATGGGCTGTCGATAAGTTGGGTGACACTGATGTCTGACTTGCCGCGCGTGTACTTATCGGCGCGTACAAAATTTTCAAAGACCTCTGGGAGGTTGAATCGATTTGTTATCTTCATTGTTTGTTCCTCTATCGATATAGTGGTATGCCATTACGGTTAAACAATGTCAATTAATTCTTTTGGAGGTAAGAGTGGAGAGTGTATCGTTCACTATCCTTGGTGAGCCTGCATCGAAGGCAAACAGTCGTAAGGCTGTTGTCATCAGGGGAAGGCCAGCCTTCATCAAATCCGACAAAGCCAGAGCTTACGTCAAAGCTTTTGCTGACCAGTGCCCAATGCTTGAAGTGCCGTTTGAGAATGACGTGATGGTAGAGATGGTTATCTACTACTCCTCACGCCGACCTGACTTGGACGAGAGCCTGATCCTCGATTGTATGCAGGGAATGATCTACAAAAATGATAGACAGGTGAAACAAAAAAAGATTTATTGGGCACTCGACAAGACCCAGCCACGGTCTGTCATTCGGGTTAGTGCCTGCAACGCAAGTGATATCCCGCCTATATAATATATATATTATATAAGTAATTATATAATATATCTCTCTCTCTTATTAAGAGAGAGAGAGTAATAATAGAGTTATTATTAGGCGAGATAGAAAAGCAAAGTTGACTGGCACGTTGCCCACGCATATGATCGTGGCATCGATAGAGAGGAGCCAACTGTGCAAATTGAAACACAATTGCGCGGCGAGGCTTACAGGTTAGGAACAGGTCAACATAAAATAGTCTGCCCAGCTTGTAGCCAAGGCCGCAAAAAGAAAAGAGACAAAACGCTTTCACTAAAAATCGAAGACGACACTGTGTTCTGGCAGTGTTGGCACTGCAATGAGAAGGGCGTCATGCCCGTCAATAACAAGATCGATTTGAAGGTGAGACCGATGACTGTCGCTAAGAAAATAGACACAACCCCATTGTCCGATGCTGCCGTTGAGTACCTGAAGAGCAGAGGCATATCCAAAGAGACCGCTGAGAAGGCAGGGCTTCGATCAGGCAGGCACTGGGTGCAGGCCATAGGCGAAGAGAGCGAATGCTTGTTCTACCCTTACAAAAATCAGGGTCAGGTCTACGCTTCAAAGATTAGATCGACGACCGCAAAAGGCTTTTCATGCAACGGATCACCTCAAACATTCTTTAACATCGAGAATGTGGTTGCCGACGATGTGCTAATCATTGTCGAAGGTGAGATGGATGTGCTCGCATTCATGGAAACAGGGTATGATAGCGTAGTCTCAGTCCCGAACGGCGCGGTTATGAAAGTTGTGGACGAGCCCTTCGATCCATCAGAAGACAACAAGTTTAAATTTCTCTGGGAAGCCAAGGCCCAGATCGACCGAGCTGAAAAGATAATCCTTGCGACAGATGCTGACCCCGCTGGTGAAGCAATGGCAGAAGAGATGGCACGTCGCATTGGCAAGGATCGATGCTGGGTTGTCGAGTTCCCAGAGGGATGTAAGGATGCCAATGATGTGCTGTTGAGGCACGGCACAGATGGTATCGATAGCGTTATCGCCAAGGCAAAACCGTGGCCTGTCTCTGGCCTGTATGATGCCAGTCATTTCTACGATCAGATCGATGACATCTACGAAAGCGGCATGGGGCGCGGCGAGAGCACGGGCTACCCCAACGTGGATGAACTCTACAGCATTGTCCCCGGACAGCTAACGGTAGTGACAGGACATCCATCCAGCGGCAAGTCGGAGTTCATTGATCAGATCATGGTTAACATGGCGCAGGCCAAGGGCTGGCCCTTTGCAATCTGTTCTTTTGAAAACGAACCACGTCTTCACATCGCCAAGCTAATCAGCAAGTTTATCCGCAAACCTTTCTTTGAAGGTGCAACTCAGCGGATGACGCCGGACGAATTAAAACGCGGCAAGGAATTTGTTCAATCGAACTTTTCTTTTCTGTATCAGGCTGATGGTTCGCTTTCATCTATCGAAAGCATCATCGAACGTCTGAAGGTTGCGGTGATGAGGCACGGTGTACGCGGTGCAATCATCGATCCATACAACTACATCCAGAAGAGCAAGGATATCAGCGAGACTGACTGGGTCTCTGAGGTGCTGACTAGGCTCCGAGTGTTTGCCCAAGCACACGGCATTCACATCTGGTTCGTGGCACACCCAACTAAGATGATGCGTGACAAGGACGGTGTAGTCCCAGCGCCAAAGGGATATGACATCAGTGGCAGTGCTGCTTGGTTTGCCAAGGCAGACATTGGTTTGACAGTGCATCGACCAGATCCAGTTGGATCAATGACATCAGAGATCCACATCTGGAAGTGTCGGTTCAGTTGGGTGGGTAAGCAGGGTGTGGCCGAGCTGGACTTCGATACGGTGACATCGACCTACAAGGAACACACGTTTGACCCGTTCCTTGAGAACCCGCCAGCACCCCGTGCATACAAAGATGACGATGACCCTTTCCAACTCTAAGACATTGGTCACTGTGAGGGCTGGCTCAGATGGGCCAGTCCTTTTCGTTTGGGTAGATGGAAAAGAGGTGGCACAGTATGAAATGGATCAGCGCAGTATGTTGTGCCTCATTGAAGACTTAATATCAAAATGTAGAGAAAGTATTTGACCGACACATCAGTCAGTGATATTTACGAATTAGATTTGTTCTCCTCGGACGATCTTCTCTATCGATAAATTGGGGGGACAGCGAAAGCTGCCCCCTCTTTTTTATTGGTTCTTCAAGTAAATGATTGATTGATTGATCTCTGGTGCTAGTGCAATCAAAGCAAAGCAACCAGCAAAGAATGCCAAGATCGTCAAGAACTCAGCGACATACACTAATCCTTTTCTCATTCGTCTCTCCTCGAAAAAGAAGGGGGGCCGGAGCCCCCCTCAAGTTGACTGGAAAAAGGGGAACATATTTTCCAGCGTCTCAGTGAAGAACGGTCTGTTGCTCTTCATATATCTTAACGGCGCAGATGATCGTGCCTGCATTGATCTCAGCAATCTGATCGAACAACCCGTACCCAACAATTATATTTGCGAACAAGTTGCAGATTAGTTCTGGCGTGAGATCCACTGGCAGATCATCAAGGGTTTTCTGTATGAGCTTTAGCTCATCGATGGGTTCGTTCTCATCCATGCAGTTATCCTACTGTAGTTTTTAGTCTAGGAGAAGGTTGGCAACTGTGTCCTTGATGCGTCTGTTGAGAAGGCTCTCAGCGCGACCAAGCTCAGCATGGAATGCAGAGATGACACGGTCCTCACTGTAGTAAGCCAAGACCCAACCCTCTTCGATCTCGGCTTGCTTGCTCTTAACTTTTAAGGCATCGACCTTGTAGGCAACATAGCCCTCATCATTAAGCCTTGGCATCTTTACCTCGGTAGCATCCATGATGAAGCGCCAGCCATCGCCAGCCTTGACCATCTCGATGTTCTTCTCTTTCACTTTTCGATGCCAAGTAATCTTGATGCCGACCGTGTGGTCACCGTAGTAGGTTGTCTTTCGAGTAAAAGACAATTCGCTGCCTGTGCTGCAGGACCAATTCATAGAAGGAAAGGTCATGGTCAGAGCCGCCGCAGCATACTGCAAGCTCATCTTGGCAGCATCCTCAAGCACACCGCATGCGGTGTACTCTCGGAGCATACGACGATGGTAGGAAATCGAGTGGCAGATTTTGGAATAGGTATTCACTGCCGAGTAAGCAGTATCATCTCCATAGTCCTCGACCATCTGTCGATACTCTTTGTACTCGGTCATGGCGTACTGCCTGCCCTTCGCGGCCTCCTTACTAAAGGAACCAGTGAAGCCAAAGGTATCCTTCATGTTATCTGACGCCTTCTTCAAGTGGCAAAGGCGATTGTATCGGACCACCTCTTCGAGGCGTCTATCTGAAGCGTTCATGCTAGTTCCCCTTCTGTTTATTGTGTTTCTTCAACCAGTAAGAAAATCTGTTAAGATCTTTAAAGCCTAGCATCTTGGCAACCTTGGTCTTTGAGGCAGACACCTTACCTACCCGACGCTTAGCCTCCTGAAGGTAGGCGTCGGACAGATCATCAATAGCAGCCTCAAGGTTCATGTCGTCCCTAAACTGAGGCTCTTGGACAACTGGCTCTGGCAGTGTCTCAGTCTCGTTTAGCTTGATCCTTTGGTTCACGCCAAGGTTGAAGATCAATTCATGCCGGAACTCATTCAAAGCCTGAAAGGCGGCATCTGATCTGTTGCTGAAAGTCATTGCGCTTTCAATGCGATCAATGACGTAATGCATACATACTCTATCGTCCATTTTCTTAATCCTCTCGTTTCAAGTAGGTTGTTTCGCCAAATGGTGCAGGCGTGGCGTCGCCGACTGATGACACCCAAAGTACTGGGTAATCAGGTGCTTCTGGGTATCGGTAAATGCCGAGGTCAGTGAACACCACACAGTTATCGACATTCAGTGAATGCTCCTCGACGTAATCGAATGCTGCTCGAACGTCAGTGCCACCTCGTCCACCGATCTTAATGTTATCGATGACCTCGCCCTGCTCATACCGATGAACGGTTTGAACACGACTATCGAAGGTGATGACAGTGATCGATGAAGGCTTGAGCTCCTCGCTCAAAGCGTTCATCCCGCCAAGAAAGTATTGCAGTTCACTGTCGTGCACTGACCCGCTGCTGTCGGTCATAAGAACCACATCACCAACCCCGACCTTCTCAATGCTTGGAGCAAAGACATGGGCGGTGTGGTAGAGCTTCTTATTGGGCCGACGCATTGTGTAGTCGTCTGGTTGATCACCACCGATGAACCGCCGCATCACGTCAAGCCAGTCAACTTGATTGCGCTTCATGCGTTGCACGATAGCATCGATAGCGGCAGGTAACTTACCGACCGCCTTGGCACTGGCCGCAGCCATCATAACTTTGGCGTCTATGTCAGCCTCTAGCTGCTTCTTCTCGGCGTCTGAGAGGCCATCTAGATCAATGACCTCACCCATCTTTGCCAAAGTGCCAAGCTCCTGCACCACATCCTCTGGCAATCGGTAATAGATAGCCTCGGCACTGAGCCCGTTGTATTGCGGGTCATAAAGTGCTCCCGCTGGTAACGTGAAGCCACTTTCCAGAAGGATGCCGTTGATTGCGTAGTCTGCCGCAATGTTCCAGCGTTCTGGGTCACGTTCTCCACGTCGCAGAGGATGCTTCATCACAATGTGCATGACTTCATGTGCAGTCACGCCAGTGGTCTCCTCCCCAGTCATGCCGTCAACAAAGTCGGGTGACCAGAGAATTGACTTGCCGTCAGTGCACATCGTGTCGATGGATGTGTCGTGCTCGACGCGAACCGACAAAGCAACTGAGCCAAAGAAGGGATGCGACACTACAAGTCGCGTGATGGCCCGCGCCATCTTTGTTTGAGCGTCCATGATTGTTTCCTCGAAAAGTTCAATTGAACAAAAAGCAGCACCCGGCGGAAAGTCGGGACACTACAGCACCAATTGCTTGGCGCTGCTGACAATCCACTCTCGAACCGCTGGAACTTGTTTCAGATCCTTGTTGCGATTGAGTGCGTCCTTGATAACGAACACCGCGAACTCTTGTTGCGGTATGCGTTTGAGATACTTGATCACGTTGCCTGCGTTCGACTTGTTAACGCGAGACGAAAGCGCAGCGCAGATCGCATACATAACCGCAGGATCATCTGCTAGTTTGGCACTGTCCGGGTTGGCGATCAGTGCATCGATGTCGGGCACTGCATCATAAAGCTTTAGGAAGCCCATGAAGTCTGCTGTTGCAGCGCGACCAACCTGCCCAGCAATAGCCTCTTGCAAGCAGATGGGATCTAGGCTCCAGCTAAGTATCGATGATACCCGCTCCCAAGAGCGTGGAGACGGGCAGGAGTTGGCGTCTCTATCGAACTTGTGCAACCACTCAGGCCTGAACCGCAAGAACGCACAGACACGCTCGTCTGCACCGATGCTGTACAAGTAAGCGATGGCATCCTCTAGATCGGCTTCGATCTCCAAGAACATTAAGCGATCACGCAGGTGGGTTGGCATGTTGTTAGTGCCAGCCCGGTCAGAGGTGCGGTTGCCAGCCGCCACAATCACCCAACCCGGAGGCAGGTGGTGGTCACCCACGCGCCGCTCGTTTACGATCTGTGCGGCGATGTTTTGGTTGGCGACAGGAGCCTGTGGAAGCTCGTCCAAGAACAAGATGCCCTTACCACTGGAAGGCATCCAGTCTGGACGAAGGCGGGTCATGGCGCTGTTGTCAGCGTTAGGTACCAGCCAGCCTGCGATCTCGCCAGCGTCATGCTGGGCCAGCGATACAATCTTGCACTCGACCTCGCGCTTCTTGGCGATGTCCTTGATTGATGTGGTCTTGCCGATACCAGCGCCAGAGACGAGGTAAGGCACAAGGTACTGAGCATCTCGACCATCCTTCAGAGACAAGGCGTGATCGATTGCTGCTTCGACAATGTTTTGAGCTTGTGAAAGTTTCATAGTTTTGTTCCCCTCGAAACAATTGGTTTATTGTTTAGGCTTAGAAAAACAGAGCCCGTGCTTTATCCCGCAGAGCCAACCCATCTCTGAGCCATTGATGTCTGCGGTCTCGGAAGGCGCGAGACCTTCCATCTTTAGACAGCAAGTCGTGCGCTGCCCTTACAAAGGCGCGGTTGCTGGCAAATACTCCGCCAGCCTTCCGCTCAACTCTCTTGAACTGTCTCCACGTCAACGCCTGAACTCCTTTCGTTTTTGTGTGGAAAGCTTTGAACTGAAACAACTACACCATCTGTACCGCCAAGGAGTGCCTTGGCCTTTTCGAGACCAAGGCGTTCAGCGTCATCGATGGTTGCCGCGTCCACCACAACTTGCCGGATTACTTGAACTTTAACTTCGACTGTGTAGATCATCACAACCCCCAGTTATCTGCACATATTGGACCGATACCCATCTCGATAGAGATTGGATCTGTTAATTTTCTACCGCAGCAAGAGCACTGCCCAGAAGCTTTACCATGTTTGACTGCTTCACCTCGTGGATCAGCAGCCACCGAGACCACCGCGTCAGCGGTTGCAGTGTGGCAAGCACCTGCAGGCATGAACCTGCCTCCAGCAATCTTACCTTGGTAGTCTGGTCCGCGCTTGACGTAGACCGCGCCAGCGTTGCGACCATGCGCCGGGGCCAGTGAAAAGGCTAGATCACCAGCCCTGAAGACTGGCTTCTTAACCTTGGCCTCGGTCAACAGATCCTTGATGCGTGACACATCAACATCTCTAGACATCGATGCTTTGCGCTGGTTGGTTGCCTGAACTTTTAGGATCATGCGCTCCGCAGCATCCCACTGCTTCTCCGACAGATCACCCTTCGCTTGATGCTGCTGCAGCAGTGAAGCAGCGAAATCGTTCCACTCGACCATCGGCTTTAGTGCCGAAATAATTTCTTCATACTCCATCATAAGCTTTACACTCCCCTATCGGATGCGAGGCCAGTCGCGCATTGGCGCGTCATGCTCATGGTATTTTTCTTCGAGCTTGAACTTGATGCCCTTCGCCTCAAGAGCCTTGAGGAACAGCGGCATGTGGCAGTCCTCTTCGAGATAGAGCTTGGCGACGTAGTTATCGACACGGGCATAGCTGAAGTCTTTGAAGTCGTTCAGCGACAGGCCAGCGTTCAGCACGTCACGGTAAGGAACCTCCAGCCAGCCGTGGCCGGGGTCAGTGTGGTAAGTGTAAACTCTCATTACTTATCCTTCCCAAAGATTATGACTTTGCCAATTACCTTGGACCGCACGTCAGTCCGGCCAAGGATGTTGGAGACGAAGAACTCTTCGAGAGCCTCGAAGGTCTCGAACTCCAACCGACGATAAATCTTGCCGTCATGCCCCTTGATTGTTGAGGCGCTGAAGGCGTGTGGAAACAACGACTTGAACTCCATTGGTTCTCCTCTCTCAAAAAAGTTCAAATGAACTTTATCGTGCAGCCTCCGCGAGGAGGCCACACTGTAAAGGTCACTCGTCCAAGAACGCCGCGACAACGGCATCAACGCCACCGTTCTCCTCGGCGGCAGCGGCTTCCGCTTCCTTGGCGGCTTTGGTGTTGCGGTAGGCTTCACGAGCGGCCATGAGCTCACGCATGGCGTTCTGGAAGTCGTCGAGCTCGTCGTCCGACAGGCCGTCCTTGAACACGTCGCCCTGAACAGACTTGCCAGCGTCGTCCTTCTTGGTTGACCACTTGCCGACGACCGCCTCGGCCAGCCGCTGAGCTTTGGACTTCTCGGCCTCACCGCTCACAATCTTGGCAAGCTTGTTCTCGCTCTGGATGTCGTTGCGAGGATCATCGAACAGCTCCTTGACCAGCGAAGGCGTGGCCTGCGAGGAAAGCTCATCAGAGAAAAACCGCAGAGCGCCGACACTGTTCTCAAGGTAACGCTTGGCGGTGGCTTCCTTACAAGCGCCGAGCAAGGCTTCCTTGACCTGCTTGCTGATGGCCCGTGGCAACTTACCCTTGACCAGCTTGACACCGGACAGGGAGGCAATGAGCTCGTGGTAGGCGCTCATCTTCTGGGCGTTGGCGATCTCGTTGTTGGCCTTGTTGTCGGCCTTGAGGCCAGAGATAACGGCCTCCGCTTTGGCGATGTGATCAACGGTAGCGGAAGCAAGTTCAAACTGCATTTTAGCCATGATTGTATCTCCTCAGATTAGGCTAGAAAAAAGGGGCCGCAGCCCCGGTGGGTTGGTTAAAGGTAAGGGGTGAAGTGGCAAAGCTTATTGAAGGCATGACCGAAATCTTTGCCAAGCTCCTCGAAACCTATTGGAGCGCAAAGAAACATTTTGCTGCCTTCGGGCACTGAAACATGAACAATGTCTCCAACAGACAGGCTGGAGAAGGGTGAGCCGCGCCTGAACAAGCGCTCCACGTTTGGCAGGGCTTTGTGGTTCTCATACTCGAAGACCATCTCCAAGCCGTCAGTCACCTCCGCATCCTCAATCTTGTAGGCGGCAGCATGACCAAAGACCCCGTGGATCATGGCGTGGAGAAGCTTGGCCTCTGTGTCGTCGCCGCCAATGAACAACAGGTCAGCGTAGGCCTTACACTCTGGCAGAGAGCTCCAGCCCCCCTTGTTGACCTCGGCAACAGCCGCTGGCGACAGGTGTTTTTTAAAGACGTGATATTCCATCGTGTTTCTCCCGATTAGCTGTGTTTGAGGTCCATGCGGTACAAAGCGATGCCACGCTCGAAGATGTCGTGAGCGTCGCCGTCCTTGTCGAAGCCATACTCGCTGGCGAAGTCCATCGATGATGAGAACGAATAGCTGCCGCCGTAGCCCTCTTCATGCAGGTGGTAAGCCACCGACTTGGGCGTAGACGCCTCGGCGACAAGGCGCTTTCCGGCGTACATCTCTATCATGCCGTTTTTAGCGGCCACAAAGTCAATCATTGTGCTCTCCTTCAGTAAAGGTATTCCCTCATTCCAACATCACGCTCAAAAAGGCCAAACCTACAGCCCTGATCAAAAATCCTTCTCATTTGCTCTTCATGCCAAGCCATCGACATGACCATTGCTCGGCGCTCGGCCTCATTCCTGTCCAAGGTCTTAGTGTTGGTGAAGTACTTTCCGCGCCCCGCATCTACTGCGAAGCTGCCGTCCTTCAAAACTCTTACGTTGTATCTCATGGTGATTATCCTCTCTTCAGCGCTTCCATCAGCGCGGCTAGTTCGACGTTGGTCAGCATGATCGTGCTGAACGGATGTTTGACGTAGTAGGAAGCAACCCTGTTGGCGTTGGCCGCAGTAGGCGACTTCATGTACTTGGCTATCAATTTCTTCACTATGTTCTCCCCTGATTGCACAATGATGCAGCGCATTCCCGACACGCTGCACTGTTCTGAAATCAAAAGTAGCGCCAGTTTCTCTAACTGCCTTTCCCGTTCTCTACCCTCCCAGCGTGGCATAACTAACCAATGGCATCTCGGCAGGAGTGCGTTTTGGAGGCGCAAGCCCGCTTTCCCGACAACCACCAGTCAATCAACTGCTTGGTCCGATACTTGAAATCGGCAGTACCCCGTTTGGTGGGAAGTCCAGTCTTCATGGGGAAGGGTGATGCCGGGGGATGGAAGCCCGACAGCCAATCCGCTAGGACCGAAACTACCTCCGAGAGCCGAAGCTCTTCTCTCGTCTGTCGACGTTTGTCTCTCTTCCCCGGAGGTCTGGGGGCGTAAGCCCATGAGGGGCCACGACACCATAAGGTGCATTGGGGATAATATAGATATCTACAGACTTGTCTACCCCTAAATTGAATTAAATTACTTTATTTAGAATAGGGAGACTAAAACCCCAAGCAGACTGCGGGTTTGCAGTGACAAAAAAAGTTGGGTGAGGTAGATTGAAAGAAGTTCAATTGAACTTTTATCAACCGTTAGGCGAAGCAGGCGCAACCCAAAACGCCGAAAGGCCTAGCGCAGCGTCGAGGTAACCATGACAGATAAACCCAAGCTAACAGTCGTAGGTGGTACAGGCACTCAAAGAGGGAAGACCAAGAAGGTGACAAGGAAGAGTGCCATCCAGCCCAATGGGCTCACGGCAAAGCAAGAGGCCTTTGCATTGGCGGTGTTCGAGGGCAAAAGCTTTAGCGATGCATACCGGGAAGCTTATGACGCTGAGAACATGCAGCCAGCAACGATACACAGGCAGGCTTACGAGCTGGCAATTCACCCCAAGGTAGCAGCAAGGTTGGATGAGCTGCATAGTCAAAAGGAGAGGGAACGGCGCATGCAGTCGCTCTCTAGAAGCGATCTTGTTTTGAAACAGCTAGAAAAGATAGCTTTGGACGGGGACATGCAGGACGGTGCACGGGTCCGAGCACTGGAGCTGCTTGGCAAGAGCGTTGCACTGTTCACCGATAGGGTTGAGACCGAGGACAAGACTGACCGCACTGCGGCTGAGATCGAACGAGACCTCAAAGAGAAACTGAAGCGGCTGGGGCTGGGTTAGGGAAGGTGAGGTTTTTGCGACAATTATAAGGTATAGGTTTTTTTCCTTTTTTCTCTGACCCCCACCACCCCCCACCCCCCTTTGATCGGCGCGGCGTCGCGCGATTTACATACATGATATTCCCCACATCCAAACACCATCTAGGTTCACATGGGGGTCCGGGTACTATACCTAAAAAATTGAAACGCCTTCTAAGGCTCTGAGAGCCTCCGTGGAGTGCCGTCAACACTTCATAGGCTGGGGTAGTACATAATTCTCGTGATGGTTAGTCAGAGGCCGTCTCTGTGGCAAAGACGATAACTCCCTATATATAATATATATATATATATAATATACTTATCTCTCTCTCTTTTAGAGAGAGAGAGAGTATATATAATAATATATAATATATATATATTACGCGCGTTTATAATAAGCTGCCTGCGTTTGTCTGGTAATCCTCCACATCCTCCACAAGTTCCACAAGCTTCACAGGAAAGTTCAATAGAACTTTTCAATATTGTTTTTAATTGATATATTTGCTGGGCTTTGTTGGAGGGTCTTATGGGCGCTGGTTCTATTGCTGCAAACACTTTACCACAAACAATGCCTGTTGGTTATGATAAGTTTGGCAATCAAATGCCTCAGTCAGGCAATCTTTTTGATGCGAGGATTATGCCAATAGGAGAACCCGGCGTTTATCCACCCGGTGGCGGTAAGGGTGGGGGAAGGTCATATGTAGACAATTCATATGCAGTTGCCCCAACGCCAGTCCAAAGCCCATATGGCTACAGTTCTCGGAGCAACGTAGGCCAACAATACTCTCCTATGTTTTCTGCTCCTCAATACAATCAACCTCAGTATAGCCAACCTCAGTACCAATCTTTTCAATCAATGCCACAGAGTTTTAATTATCAATCGCCAGCAATTGCACCCTATCCAAGCTATGGGGACCAGAATCAAATGGTCCTTCCATATCCCGGCACTCGGCAATCTCCACCTCTGTCGCCGTTTGCAAACAGCCAAGAGTATCAGGCACTGATGGATTACAGGAAATCTTTAGCTCCAACTCCAGAACAAAAAGCTAGATTGCAAGAACTTCGATCTGCCTTTGAGGGCACAAACGCATATAAAGACTACCGCATCCAGCAGTTAGAAGGACAACTTGGAATGGGTCGTGGGCTTGGTGGTTATCGTGATATGTATGGACCCAGAATCAATAGGCGGTTTGGCGGCTTCCAGCCATACCCAAGCCCTTCATACCCAAACATTGGAGATGATGTTGGCATACCGGGGAAGGGTGGTGGGGTGCCAGTTATGCGAGACCCATCTTCTTTCCTTTACTAGAAACGTGTAATGAGAAAACACTCTTCGGTTATCGACAAGATATCAAGCCTGCCAATAGATCAGCAGGCAGAAATACTTAGAGAGCTTGAAGCACTTGACTTGGCAAGGTCAAAGGAAGGTGCAAGAACAGACTTCCTAGAGTTTGTTAGGATGATGTGGCCTAGCTTTATTGCTGGCAAACACCATCAAACAATGGCTGAAGCCTTTGAACAGGTGGCAAGAGGCGAGCTAAAGCGCCTGATCATCAACATGCCACCCCGTCACACCAAGTCAGAATTTGCTTCTTACCTCTTTCCTGCATGGTACTTAGGGCAATATCCCGAAAGAAAGGTTATTCAGACCGCACACACGGCGGAACTAGCTGTTGGGTTTGGCCGTAAGGTGCGTAACCTTATACAAGGAGAAGACTTTCAGAATGTTTTTTCTGGCATCGAACTATCTTCGGACTCAAAAGCTGCTGGAAGATGGAACACCAACAAGAGAGGCGACTATTTTGCTATCGGCGTTGGCGGTGCTGTCACTGGTAAAGGCGCTGATGTTCTAATTATTGACGATCCACATTCAGAACAAGAGGCACAGCAGGGTCAATTCAACCCAGATGTCTATGATCGTGTCTACGAATGGTACACATCTGGCCCAAGACAGCGTCTACAACCGGGCGGTGCTATCATTATTGTGATGACACGCTGGTCAAAGCGTGATCTTACCGGGCAAATCATCAAAAGATCGGCGGAAATTGAGGGCACTGATGAATGGAAGGTGATTGAACTTCCGGCAATCATGCCTTCTGGTAAATCATTATGGCCTGAGTTTTGGAAAATAGAGGAATTAGAGGCAATTAAGGCTGAAATTCCTGTATCCAAGTGGAATGCCCAGTACCAACAGAACCCAACCTCTGAAGAAGGCGCTCTTATTAAGCGTGAATGGTGGAGAGAATGGGAATATGACGAGCCACCCATGTGTCAGGGTATACTTCAGTCTTGGGATACAGCGTTTCTAAAGACACAACGCTCTGACTATAGCGCCTGTACAACGTGGGGCATCTTTTACCACCAAGATATAAACGGCGGAACTACACCAAACCTGATATTGTTGGACGCATACAAGGAAAAGCTGGAGTTCCCAGAGCTCAAGCAACTAGCTTACGAGAAATATTGGGAGTATGAGCCGGATCAACTCATTGTTGAGAAGAAAGCCTCCGGTGCTCCCTTGATATTTGAGCTTCGGGCTATGGGTTTACCCGTTACAGAGTTTACTCCTTCCCGTGGACAGGATAAAATTGCGCGTGTAAACGCAGTAACAGACCTGTTTGCTAGTGGAGTTGTGTGGCATCCACCTACAAAAGGTGCGTATGATGTTATTGAGGAGTGTGCTTCTTTCCCATCGGGAGAGCACGATGATTATGTTGACTCGGTATCCCAAGCTTTGATTCGGTTTAGACAGGGTGGATGGATTAGATCTGCTAACGATGACTATGACGATACACCCAAATATAGAAGACCAGTGGAATATTACTAACTAGTCTGTTATATTGTGCTGGAGTGTAGAGGAAAACAATATGGCTATCACCAAACCAATGGAACCATTTGATCCTGATGAAGTCCAAGGCACGGAAGATGGCGAGCCCGATTTAGAAATTGAAATTGTAAACCCTGATGCAATCTCAATGGAGACTGAAGACGGCGGTATTGTTATAGATTTTACTGGTGAAACCGCAGAAGATCTTCTCGGACCAGACCACGAAAGCAACCTAGCTGAGTTCATGGACGCACAAGAACTTCAAGTGCTTGCGTCTGATCTTATTGAGGAGTTTGAGTCTGATAGAGAGTCCCGTAAGGATTGGGCACGAGCCTATGTAAAAGGTTTGGATCTATTGGGACTCAAGATTGAAGATAGGCAACAGCCTTGGGCTGGCGCTTCAGGCGTATTCCATCCATTACTCACAGAATCCGTGGTTCGCTTTCAGGCACAGGCTATGAGCGAACTGTTCCCTGCGTCCGGCCCTGTTCGCACAAAGATTGTAGGCAAGCTTACAACTGAAAAGTATAAGCAGTCTCAACGTGTCGAAACAGAAATGAACTATCTCTTGACAGAGGAGATGGTTGAGTATCGTGAAGAGACCGAGCAGATGCTGTTCAAGCTGCCGCTTGCAGGATCTTCCTTCAAGAAAGTCTACTACGATCCACTCAACATGCGCCCAGCAGCCATGTTTGTTCCAGCTGAAGACTTTGTTGTTGCGTATGGTTCTTCTGACTTAGAGACATGCGAGCGTTACACGCATGTTATGAAGAAGACCTCTAACGAAATCCTAGAGTTGCAGATCAATGGCTTTTACCGTGAGGTAGATCTACCAGATCCTTCTCCTGATAGAACAGACATTGAAGAAAAGTACGATGAACTAGACGGTGAGTCGGCTGTAATTGAAGACGACGACAGACATACCATCCTTGAGGTTCATGCAAACTTAGACTTGCCCGGAGACCTTGCTGACCCAGATGGACTTGCCCTCCCTTATGTCGTTACAATAGACAAGTCATCTTCGACCATTCTTTCTATTCGTCGTAACTGGTACAAAGAAGACGAGAGAAAAAAGAAACGGTTACACTTTGTTCACTACAAATATTTACCGGGGCTTGGTTTCTATGGGACGGGTCTTATCCATCTTATTGGCGGTCTTGCGAAATCCGCTACATCCATACTTCGTCAGCTTATTGATGCTGGCACGTTATCGAATTTGCCTGCAGGCCTTAAGGCTCGCGGAATGCGTATTAAAGGAGACGACACTCCTCTTATGCCGGGTGAATTTAGGGATGTGGACGTGCCGGGTGGCGCTATCCGTGACGCAATTACGTTTATCCCTTACAAAGAGCCGTCGAGTGTGCTTTACCAATTACTTGGCAACATTGTCGAAGAAGGCAGACGCATTGGCTCGGTTGCTGACATACAAGTAGGAGACATGAACGCACAGGCTCCAGTGGGTACTACACTGGCGCTCATGGAAAGATCCATGAAAGTTATGTCTGGCGTACAGTCTCGTATGCACGCAGCCATGAAGCGTGAGCTTCGTTTGTTGGCAAAAGTAATCCATGACTACATGCCAGCCGAATACGCTTATGAAATGGACGGTGAATACAACCGAACCGAAGACTTTGACGGTAGGGTCGATGTAATCCCAGTTTCCGACCCTAATGCTGCTACAATGGCTCAGCGTATTATGCAGTACCAAGCAGCATTGCAATTGTCCCAGCAGGCTCCCCAGTTGTACGATATGGGCAAATTGCACCGTCAAATGTTAGAAGTCCTTGGCATTCAAGACGCCGATGACATCATTAAACTTCCAGACGAGATCAAGCCAAAAGATCCTGTTACAGAAAACATGGCTATTCTCAAGCAAGAGCCAGTCAAGGCGTTTGCTTACCAAGATCATCAGGCACATATCCAGACACATATGGCTGCAGCCCAAGACCCAAAGATACAAGAGATGGTTGGTCAGTCTCCGTTTGCTTCCGCAATTCAAGCAGCAATGGCCTCTCACATCACCGAGCACGTTGCTTTAGAATATCGTAAGCAAATACAGCTAAAGCTTGGTGTCGAGCTTCCAGACCCGGATGCGCCTCTTCCAGAGGATGTTGAGTACGAACTATCAAAGCTTGTGGCAGAAGCTGCTCAAAAGATCTTGCAAAGCAACCAGCAGCAAGCACAGCAGGCAGAGGCCCAAAGGCAAGCGCAAGATCCTCTTACACAAATTCAGCAGCGTGAGCTTGCTATCAAAGAACAAGAACTGCAGCACAAAATCCAAATGGATCAAGCAAAACTTGAGCTTGATCGAGTTAAAGCTGAGTCAAATGCTGACATTCAAGAGATGCGTATTCGTTCAGAAGACAAGAGGGCTGGCGCTCAAATCGGTGCTCGCCTCGCCTCTGACCTTGATAAGTCACAACGTGCCGATAAACTTGCTGGAGCTAAGCTTGGCCTAGATATAGCAAAAGAGCTAAACCTAGACGAGA